>Ga0207752_1000978_pt1 | contig 13411 bp, 10 predicted proteins | sample Pon2CUnioCityCA_6_FD_187272 | JGI IMG/M metagenome (GOLD analysis project Ga0207752, IMG submission 187272) | Marine sediment microbial community from Union City, CA, USA - Pond 2C Sediment 2 (SPAdes) | ecosystem: Environmental > Aquatic > Marine > Intertidal zone > Salt pond sediment ... | reverse complement strand
CCGTCGCCTGCGCCACGGCCTCCGCCGCCACTCCTCGGGCACTGGCCACTGCCTCGGCGACGTACCGCACGTAGGCCGGTTCGTTCCGCCGGCCCCGGTACGGCACCGGCGTCAGGTACGGACAATCGGTCTCCACCAACAGTCGCTCCAGCGGCACCGCTGCCGCCACCGCCCGCAGGCGCTCCGCCTTCGGAAACGTCACTGGCCCGGAGATACCGACACACAACCCCATCCCCAGCACCTCCTCCAACCTTTCCAGCCCAGCCGAGTAGGAATGCAGAACACCGGTCCCCGCCCAGCCCGCCAGCGCCGCCAGCACGTCATCGTGGGCCTCGCGGCTGTGCACCACCACCGGCAGATCCAACTCCGCCGCCAGCGCCAACTGCTCCGCGAAGGCCCGTTGCTGCACCGGGCGCGGCGAGAGATCCCGGTAGTAATCCAGGCCAATCTCGCCCACCGCGACCACCTTTGGGTGCTCGGCCAGCACGCGCAACTCGTCCAGGACCGCCGGCGTGACCGTCTTCGCGTCGTGCGGATGGACACCTACCACGGCGTAGACGAAATCATACCTCTCCGCCAGCGCCACCGCCGCCCGACTGGATGCCAGATCAGCCCCCACGCTCAGGATGGCGACCAACCCTGCCTCGCGAGCCCGCTCGATCACCGCCTCCCGGTCATCGTCGAACCGGGAGGCATCCAGGTGAGCGTGGGAATCAATCAAACGCATCGCCTGAATACCAGTCCACAAACTCGCTCAAGGCGGACCACAGTCCGCCGAAGCCTGGGCCCAGCGAAGCATTGGGACTCATCGGATAGACACTACGCCAACCCCGCCAGCCGCAGCCCCTCATCCAACAAAGGCTGGACCTTGCTCTCATCGGTCGTCTCGCAGTAAACGCGGATGATGGGCTCGGTGCCCGAGAAGCGGATCAGCAGCCAGCCCCATCCCTCAACACGTATCCAGGGCTATTCTCCATCACTCAGTGCCACAATCCAAGATCGTATCGCATGCTGGTTCCGTCGCTCCACTGTGGGCAGGATTCGTTCCAGCTTCGATGTGATGCTCTGGTAGCTCCAGTCACTGTGAGAATCAACAATGGACTTCACCGTTTTGATCAGAGTGGAGGATGGTTGGGTAGCTGAGAGAATATCAGCCAAACGCCACTCTGAGTGAGCCTTCCGGATCTCGACAGCGGATAGTTCTGCCAGTCGCGTCAATGCTGTCTGCATCAAGCGCCTGGCGACATCGGGATCTCTACTTTCGACGTAGATTCGGTTGATCGGTTCCGTTCCCGATGCACGGACCCGCAAGTAATGTTGATCATCACCTTGGTTATCGCGCAGTTGGATTTCGACAAAGTCATACCTGATGCCACCAACGTACACGACTTGCAGGCCCTCCAAACTTGCTTCGCCAGGCGTTTTTCCTTCAAAGCGATCCAGAAAATCATTGATGAGCGCTTCTTTCGCCTCTAGCACAGCATCAACATCTGCCCGCCCCGTATTGGAAGGATTGGCACTCAGCTCCAGTCCTCCAAAGGACACCCAACCTGCAACTGCTGTCGTATCCTCCCAAATCTGTGACAGTGGTTTCCCGTAGTACGCGACCATATCCATAATCAGCAGATTGGCCCATATACCATCCTTGTCCGTGACATGCCCCCTGGTAGTCAGTCCTGAGCTTTCCTCACCGCCGATGAGGATAGTATCTCGCCAGCCCTCAGGCAACTCTTCATAGAACCTGTACCGGCGGTCAGTGCGCCGCTGTTCCTCGATATACTTGATACCTACTGGAACCATAAAGGTATATTTGTACACCCGGTCTTCACGCTCGCCCACCCGTCTTTGATAAAACGGGTGATCTACGAAGGCTGGCACAACATCTGGTTCTGGTTGGTTCCGCTCGTTGCCCGGAATCATCCCGGCCAACTTTTCAAGCAGAGGCGATCCTGTTTGCGTGGCAATCACACGACCGGTTAGCTGCCGATCAATGCCCAGGTATCTGATCAACATCGGCAACACTTGGTTGGGGCGGTAGTAAGTTCCACCACCATCCACCACACCAAAGCGGTCCGCATCTGTGTCCATCCCCAACCCTAGTAACCCATCATCCAGTTCCCGCACTTGGTCCTTCAGTAGATTAATATAAGGCTCCTCAGGGTTGGCGTAGTCCAAACCAGGCAGGTTAGGGTCTCGTTCGGCGTGAATGACCCTATATCGAACTCCGATCTCACCCAGGAGTCGAGTCAGGTACCCACGACTAACACCATGCATCTCATCAACAACCACAAGCCCACCTCCAAAGTGCCTACGAATCCTTTCAGGATCAATTGAGATGCGCTGGTTGCCATTTCCGCTATTCAACACCCAGTCACAATAATTGACAATGGGATCAAAGCCACGCAGTTCACCACGCTCCTCCGCCCGAGACAAATCCGCGACAGGGGCAGACTCGTCCAGAAGTTGTAATTGATTGGCTCGCGCGGCAATAAAGTCCGTCAGGTTTGTTGGTGCCGGGTATCCCTGCCGAGGGTTGAACTTGATCCCCTGCCACTCTGGAGGATTGTGACTGGCAGTGCAGTTGATCAGGCCCACGACTTCATCCTGATCCAGGTAGTCTGTCAGGTAATAGACCAGTGCCGGAGTTGGCGTATCTCGATTAGCCAGATCAACCTTGAAGCCATTGGCCAGGCATACCTGGGCAGCCCACTCAGCTACAAGCCGTGCATTCCTCCTGCTGTCATACCCGATCACTACCCGCTTCCCTTGAAGGTCCTCTGCCCTTACGTAAGGAGGAACATCAGAAGCTTTCAAAAAGTCACAAATAGCTTGCACAACGCGCTTAGCTCGTACCTCGGTAAAGTCCAGCGCCCAACGTCCTCTGACTCCAGAGGTGCCAAATCTTGCATATTTCCGGTCGTAAATCTCGCGCAAAAGCCCTGGTGCACTTCCATCTCCGGCGAGATACGGATCAGTCGTCCGAAGGCGGAAGCCATGCAGGCGCTCCACCACATTGCCCACCTGAATCACACGAAACGGCAAGTAACGGTCTCGCGCTAGCATCGAGTCGCCTAATGCATCACCCAGACTCTCCAGCAAAGGGAAAATCTCCAACTCGATGTCAGATTCGAGCGAAAAGAACGCGGATTGACGCAAGTACTGCTTGGCGACAGAAACGGCATGCTCTCTCAACTGCCCCATCTGTGGCAGCAGTTCCTCGACTATCAACTTGCGGCGTTCTGGGTCCCCGCCAAAAGTCTCATGTCGATACTGTCCCGCTTCCGCAAGAATGGTTAGCAGCATACTGCATAGCTTTGCAAGTTCTGCACGGGTCAATCGTAGATCGCGAGCCAGCTCACGTTCGACTAGGTCGAGAAACTGATGAGCTAAGCCAATTGCCGGGTTCCAGACCTCTGGAACTTCGGCTTCCGTCAGAATTCGAAGAAGCTCGACGAACATCGGCCCCACTCGGGACCACTCCAACTCGTCCTGTTCAAGCCAGGCCCTGATTTGCTCTAGTTTGTATTCTTCTCCCATGGTTCTCCCCTAAATAGTGATCTCAGAAGCTGGTGGCCATTCGGCCGCCAACTCCCACATGCGGTCGAATTCACTGGCAAACTTACAAAACCACGAAGTGTCCTTACCATGCAGTTCCAGCGTAGGAGATGCACCGCCGCTGGAGTGGCAGAGGTATTTTGTCACCAACATCTCATCGTCAGCTCTAACAATTCGGCAATAGACGTTAGCACAGTCAATAACCTTAACCTGGAAGTGCGTGCTGGCAATCTCAGCGCCGAGACGCTCCCCAATAGCGTCCAGTGTTGCGACAGACTCATTAACTCAACTTCCTTCGCAGACGCAACCCTTTGATGCCGCATCCTTCCATCACTATCCTGCCGTTCTGCATAGATCCTCTCTATATATGTCCCCTCAGGTCCCTCAGGAGCAAGGTAGCGATTCGAAGACGGTCTATAGCCTTGAATATAGGGTCTCCCCCAACCTGTTTCCAAGTGTATTCCACACTCCTGCCGCAAGAGCTTCAAAACAATAGATAGGAATAACAGTACTATACCGATGCTCAGGAACAGAAGATAGGACATGACTTTCGCTCCACATCGTGATGAGCCAGTTCCCTTTCGCGTGCCAAACTACGCATGTATCGATTGCGATATGTCCTGGCCTAGGAGAGACTGATCACGACATCAGCAACCACGGGCAGGTGATCTGACGCCCGTCGGGCAATTGGGCTGTCCTCTATCCAACATCGGTACTCTATTAGCCTGTCAGAAGGATACACAAAAATGTGATCTATGGGCTCGGCAGCTTTAGGGTGAGTGGCATTTTGACCCTCGGCCGGTATCAAGCGGACGAACCTACCTTCGGACTCCAGCACCAACGAGATACACGGCTCGCTAACCACAGCATTGAAATCGCCCAACAGAAAGACTACTTCTCCACGATCGAGAACATGTTCTCGTAGCAGGTCCAAGAGCCGCCTTGCCTGCCTGAAACGAAGGATCTGAGCTTCCTCAGCCTTGCCAGGAAGCGAGCGGGGACCTCCCTCTTGCTCTCGCTCCGCAACCAAAGTCGTGAAGTGTACACCAACAGCAAACGGAAAGATAGGGGCCTTTTTGATCCGAGCCACTAACGCATACCTGGGATCAGTATCTCGATTTCCTCTATAAAGTGGTGTCAGATAGAGCGGCACATTCCTCGGCACACCACACTTCGAGGGATTACCCAACCGTGCAAACTCCCAGCGAGAGAGCATGGCATTGCCTTGTCTCCAATCTAGCCAATCGTTGAAAATACTGTGAACAAACAAGGCTTTTCGCACATGCATATGCTCTTGCATAGAAAGAGTTGGCCCAAAGCAGACGTGCTTTCCAAACTCCCCGGCCGCAGCAACTCGACTCAGAACACTGTCCCACTCACCATCTGCGTCCTGAAACTCTGTCGCCTCCTGAACAACCAAAATGTCAGGTGAGACCTCCTTGACCACTTCGTTGACATCGCTGAGCACCGACCCGAAGTCCTTCCTTGCTCCTCCTATGTTATACGTCATCAGGCGGAACTGCGACTTTTGCAACCCTTTCATGCCTGCCCCTGTCACTATGCCATCTCCACATACCTTCTATCAGATGCACCACAAGCACCTCAGTCCTCTGCCAGCGGAATAGGCAGATACCCACATTCTTGTAGGATCTGGTTAAACCGGTCATCATCGAGCGGTTCGGCCCGGTCCCAGAGAGTTTGAAACTGCTTTGCATATTTGAAAGAATAGGATGATTCAGATCCCCGGAGTTGCATAGTTGGAGATGGAGTACCACTCTGTCCAGATAGATAACTTGCGACGATCATTTGGTCGTCCGCACGAATCATCTGAACTGGGTGCAATGTCTGAGTTGTCAAACGCACTTCGAGGTTCGTCCTGGCAGACACAGGCAAATTGCTCCTTTCCTCCGCCACTCTAAGCATCGTGGCCTTGATCTCTATCTGCATCTCGCCAGGTACATCTTTCTCATCTTTTGCTCGCAGGCGCAAGACCTCTGAGTCTGGATCATAGATCAAGATACGCACACGAGCACCTTGAGCTATGTTATCGAACAGCCCCCTCCGGAACTCTACGCGATGCATCCAGTTGTTCCACAGTGTATTGCTCATAATGTCGATACGGTTAGCTTGAAATAGCCGATCGAACCAAACCCTCAGTCCATCCACAGGATCCTCTCGCCAAGCTTGTCGATCCGACCAGATGCGCTCAACACCTATATTACCATCTACCAAGTCCGATAATAAGGTGATGGACTTTTGGACGTTTCTCACCTCGTCCTTCACTTCCTCAAGTCGCAGTTCCATTGGCTCACCTCCCAGAAAGTCCCATAGCAACTGAAGCACTCCCACTGCACCGAACGTGACTGCGAATTCTAGGAGAACCTCGCTCCAAAGAGGTAAACGAGATTCAATCAGGACAGCAAGCAACACAGCAGTGAAGCCCAGGATCAGGAAAAATGCGAGCCTCGTGCGATAGGCGGGTTGTTGAAGAGTCTCTCGGAACCGTTTCCAATAACTCATATGTGCAACCCCCTGCATTCAAGAGAAATAGACTGGAAATCTGGAATCGAAAAGCCAGATTCCTGTGACTGACAAGGGCAAAGGAGCACTTCAGGTTAGTCGCAACTCGGCGTCCCGTATCAGTTGGCTAACCTTTCCAGATTCCTGAACACGACCCCACCTCTCAAATGAAGCTAAAGCTTTCCTGAGGTACGGGAGAGCTAGCTCAAAATCATCCAATTCGCAGTAGATGGCACCAATGTTAGCCTGATCAACAGCAATGCCATATTCAAAGTCAGCCTTGCAATCCAACTGCATTGCTTCCTCGTGAATCCTCAGAGCACCTAGGAGATCACCCGCATCATGAGTCAAAAAGCCCAGGCTTCTGACACTGGCAGCTTCTCCAACTAGATTGCCAGCATCGGCATCTAGCTGCCTTGCCTGTTCAAAACACAACCTTGCTTCCTCGAACTCTTCCATCCAATAGTGCAACTGTCCAATGTTGTAGAGCTTTGCAGCCACCAACGAAGGGATGTTAAGACGCTCAGGGGCATCACTCAACTGAAGACATAGCTTGTAAGCCTCGCTCTCATGTCGAAGCGCAGTCTCCAAATCCCCCCGTTCTTTTGCAGAATGAGCAAGCGTGCTCAATTCAACAATGCGCACAACGCGTTCGTCGCGCTCCAGTATATCCGGTGTGGCTGAGGATTGCAAGTAAAACACAATGTCATCTGGACTGTGGATCAAGAAAACATCATCCATAATTGGCCTCTGTACACTCAGTTGATGCTATGAAAACCTCTTGGAGGGTCATTTCAAATCTCCAGGTTGGCAGATATGACATCGACGGCCGAGCAAGGTCTACCCACCATCCTCTTATGTCGCGTTGGTATAGAACAAATAACGCCACGCTTGGGCTTGTTCTATCGCTGAGTCGCTGATCAGTTGCACCTCGGCCGTCTGCCGTTCCCGCACAGCCCTCTCTTCCATGCGCTTCAGCTTGTCAGGAATTCCGAACTCGCTGACAAGTTGCTTGATCTGGCCAAAAAGGTCCACACTGCCGTACAGAAACTCGCTTTCCTGCATAATCTTGCAAGCAATCATATGTCGCAAATTATCAAACTGCAGTTGGTTCACGACCTTGACCATATCCTTGACAACATAGTCTATCTCTTCCCGAAATTGTGGCAATACCAACATATTCCACTTTTCCCGGTAGATCATTCCATCAAGCATTTCACGTTCCACCGAAGTAAGTTCCTGATCTGCAACGACAACCAAATCGAGGTCAGAGCCCCGCACAAGTCGACCAGTGCTCAACTCAGGCCGTTCGGAGGCATGGGCCATGTCGTATATCACAGCCCCAGCAACCATATAGCATACGTGTGTCCGCAGTCGTTCCGGGTTAGGGCTGGAATCCACGATCCGCCGGACAACATCTCGCACCAGCTCGCGCTTATACTGACTTATACGGATGAATTCCTGTCGCAACTCCAAGCAGCGTGCAGCAATATTATCCTCCTGCCCCGTCAATCCCACAACCGTGTAGTTGAGGAATTCACGGCAAATGGAGGGCGACAGGCGAGCATACCCTTCTACAGCCTCGTCCAGACGCAAATACCGACGGCATACGTGCCGCATCACAATGCCTGGTTGGGTGCAGCATGCTTTCCAGAGAGAAAGCACGTCCATATCGACCATACTCAACAGCTCAGCGCCCGTGCACGGCCCGTGTGTTGCTAAGAAATCACCAGTCCCCAACATCAAACCCTGTGCATTCGGTTTTGGACACTCAAAACGGCAACTATGACCGGCATAGGTCAATTCCGCCGCAACCGCCACAACTCTCGAAAACTTACTTGATAGATTGTCTTGCAACGGCCATAAAAGCCTTGGCCTCCCTCTGTAACGATTGCTGGTCGTGTTCTTCACCAGCTCGAATTTTCAGCCGCAGTTTACTCTCCGTTCCTGAGTATCGAAGTGTGATGTCGACATTCTCGCCTAGCGATTCACGCAATCGTTGAAGTGCCCCCTGCACCTCTGGAAGCATCTGCAGAGGTGGCTTGCCCGGGACATCGATACTGACTAGGCACTCGGGAAACTCCCGAATACAACGCGCCAGCGTGGCCAGGCTCTGGGCAAGACTGCTCTCAACGACTTTCAATACTGCCAAAGCGGTATAAATGCCATCACCCGTGGTTTGTCCGCTCCCTAGTATGATAATGTGCCCGGACTGCTCTCCACCCAGCGAGTAATTCCCCTCAATCATGCGCTGTAGCACAAACCGATCACCTACAGAACTCTCTTCCAGTCGGATACCAGCTTCTTCCAAGGATGCTTTGAGACCCCAGTTGCTCATTGGCGTACTGACCACGGTACTATTGGACAAAACTCCTTTGCGCTTCATATCGCGAGCCAGGATTGCCATAATCGCATCCCCATTAACAAAGCCTCCCTTTTCATCAACCAGCATCACCCGGTCGCCATCGCCATCGAAGGCTATCCCCACAAAGGCCCTCTCTTCCAAAACGACAGCACGAAGAGACTCAGGCCAGATATATTCATATTTATCATTAATGTTGAATCCATTTGGCGCATTCTCTATCGCAATAACCTCAGCGCCGACGCGCTGGAAGACTTCCGGCGCGATTGTAGAAGTGGCACCGTTCGCGCAATCCAGCACAATGCGCTTCCCCTGCAGAAGACGATCTTCTCCCAACACGCCGATAAGGTGATCCACGTACTCCTGCCGCCAGTCGCTGGCATCCCAGCTTCGACCTAGCTCCAGTGCATTAGCCCTGCCCAATCCAGTATCACTATCCAGCAATAGTCGCTCGATCTCAATCTCCATCTCGTTGGGGATTTTGAAGCCATTCGTCCCAAAGACTTTGATCCCATTGTGATCGAAAGGATTATGTGATGCAGAAATCACGACACCCAGTTGAACTTGATGCATTCGAGTAAGATAAGCTACACCAGGCGTTGTAATGACTCCAGCCAGCATCACGTCAACACCTTGTGACATCAGTCCAGCAGCTAGTGCACTCTCTAACATATAGCCAGATTGCCTCGGATCTCGCCCTATCAGAACTCTTGGCCTAGCATCCCCACTATACTCTATCACCCGAGCTATTGCTTGTCCAATCCTGAGCACACAATCAGCTGTCAAGGGCCATTGGTTAGCCTCGCCACGAATACCATCTGTCCCGAAAAGCCTAGCCAATTCACTTCCTCCCAGTAGCCACCGACATATGCTACCTACAGGTCATACTCACTGCGCAACAAGGTAAGGTCAGCATCCACCATCATACGCACCAGGCCTCGGAAGCCCACCCTGGGCTCCCAGCCGAGCACCCGCCGGGCCTTGCTGGCATCTCCGACCAGCAGATCCACCTCCGCCGGCCGCATGAAGCGGGGATCCTGCCCCACGTACTCCTGCCAATCGAGGTCCAGGTACCCGAACGCCTCCTCGCACAACTCGCGGATGGAGTGCGTCTCCTCCGTGGCGACGACGTAATCGTCTGGCTCAGGCTGCTGCAACATCATCCACATGGCCTCGACATAGTCGCCGGCGTAGCCCCAGTCACGCCGGGAGTCGAGGTTGCCCAACCGGAGTTCGTCCGCCAGGCCCAGCTTGATCTTCGCCGCCCCATAGGTCACCTTGCGCGTGACGAACTCCAGCCCACGGCGGGGGCTCTCGTGGTTGAACAGGATACCAGAGGTAGCGTGCAGATCATAGGACTCCCGGTAGTTGACCGTGATCCAGTGGCCGTAGACCTTGGCCACGCCGTACGGACTGCGGGGATAGAACGGCGTGTCCTCGTTCTGGGGCACCTCGCGTACCTTTCCGAACATCTCGCTGCTCGAGGCCTGGTAGAAACGAATCTCCCTATCTACTGTCCTGATCGCCTCGAGCATACGGGTGACCCCCAGCGCCGTCACATCGCCGGTGAAAACGGGCTGCTTCCAGGAGGTAGGGACGAAAGACTGGGCGGCCAGGTTGTACACCTCGTCGGGCTTCTGCTCCCGAAGGATGTTGATCAGAGAGACCTGATCCAGCAAGTCGCCCGACACCAACGCGATCCGATCCTGAATGTGGTGGATGCGGCTAAAGTTCACGGTGCTGGTGCGGCGCACCATGCCGACGACCTCGTACCCTTTCTCCAGCAAGAAATCGGCCAGGTAGGAACCATCCTGGCCGGTGATACCTGTGATGAGGGCTTTAGGCATTCACGCCACCTCCTATCTGCTCCCTCCAATATTCCAACACGTCCTGCAAGGTCTGCTCAATTAGAATCTGGGGTTCCCATCCCGTCTGCTGCCGGAACTTCTTCGCGCTGCCGTAAACCATCGGCACATCGACGGGTCGATAGCGCTCTGGATCCCTCTCGACGCGGATTTCGGCCCGAGAATGACTCAAGAGCATCTCCAGCAGCCTCCGCACCGACCGTGCCCGCCCCGAAGCCAGGTTGTACACGTCTCCCGGCTCACCCTGCGTCACCGCCAGGTGGTAGGCGCGCACGATATCACGCACGTCGGTGAAGTCCCGGGCCGCGTCCAGGTTGCCCACCTTCATCACCAGATCCTGCAGGCCAACCTCAATGCGGGCGATCTGGCTGGCGAAGGCCGGGACGACGAACCGGGGAGATTGGCCCGGGCCGGTGTGGTTGAACGGCCGCACCCGCACGACTGGCATCCCATACGCCAGATGGTACTGCAGCCCCAAAAAATCCTGCGCGACCTTGCTCACCGCGTAGGGATTGTTCGGCCGCAGTGGGCTCTCCTCGGTCTGGGGCAGCTCCTCCGGCTTCGGCGCGCCGTACTCCTCGTTCGACCCAACGACCAAGACCCGCACCTCGCGCCCCGAACGCCGCACCGCCTCCAGCAGATTTAATTGGGCACGGATGTTGTTGTGCAGCGTATCCCAGGGATCTGCAAAAGAGGTAGGGACGAACGACTGGGCAGCCAGGTGAAAGATATGATCGGGCTGCACCTCGCTGATGAGCGTCTGCACGCCCTGTGGATCACGCAGGTCCGCGTATCTGAGCCGCAAGCGGGGCTCCTGCGGCTGGGTTTCGACCGGATGTGGGTAGACCGTGCCCGCCAGCTCCCAGTCAGTGCGCGCCAACAGGTAAGCGCACAGGTGCCCCCCGACGAATCCGCCTGCCCCCGTGATGAGTGCTTGCAACGATCGCCTCCTTGATGGGCTGGATTATACCCCACTTTCCTATACCTGCCAACCATTATATAATGTGTGATTACGCTGATGGATCGTGTATCCATAATAGCGCACGTCTGTACATGTTCCGTCAAGGGAACGCAAAATATTGACTAGAATCCCTGCCCGTTGAGCGCTTGCTCCCAATCTGGCGTTCAAGGCATGAGAACCGGAGAGAAAATCGTGAATCGTTTGAGAGTTCTGTGCAGCTTTGCCGTTCTGTTCATCGTACTACTGGTCGGTTGTCTTCCATATGCCACACAGGATCGATCTCCTACCCAGACGCGTCCAGCCTCCCCTGCATCTACCGTCTCCCCCACTCCTCCTCCCACCCCTGTGGCCGCCGCGGCCACCCCGCTATCCTCCGTCCTGCCCTCCCCGCCTCCTCCCGTTCGCGACGAGGAGGATGTACTGCGCGCCCTGTACGGTGACCAACTTCAGGGTAACGCTGAAGATGGTTGGTCGGTGGGACTGGGGACCGTGCCATGGGTCGGGGCCGCCATCGTCGGCAGTTTCACCGCGCCGGGTGCGCCCGAGATCGCCGCGTTCGTCGGTGGTCTGTCAACGCGCACCACCGACGTATCCGGCGACGAACAATACCTGGACATCCGCTGGGTGGTGCTGCGCGATGAGGGCGCCGGCGCCCAATCGGGCAACCAGGCCAAACGCTGGCGCGTCCTGGGCCGTTCACCCAGCCTGGGCTTCAACCTCGACCGCTCCGCCATCCTCTGGCGCGTGCTCTCACTCACCGACTTCGACCAGGACGCGAGGCAGGAACTGTTCGCCGTCAGCGGCACCACGTCCCAGGAATCGCAGCGCGAGGTCACCCACCTGTTTCGCTGGGACGGCGAAAGCCTGGCGCAGGTATGGACCGAGACCACCTACGAGGACAATACGGGCGCAGCCAGCGCCCCCACCTATCTCGTCTCTGAGGCCGAGGTCGCCTTCGCCATGAGCGACGGGACCTCTGAACTCGTGCTCCAGGGGACCACGCGCTACTTCGGCACAAACGCAGAGGGCCGAGCTGACGTGAACGCGGTTCTGGGCAGCGAGACAATCGACCGTCGCTTCCGCTGGGGCGGGGTGCGCTTCCACGAGCGGAGCGCAGCGGGTCCCACGACCCCGTTTGCCTTCACCGACGCGGATGGACTGTGGCTGTGGGAGGATGGCGAAACCCGGCCGTTGGACGAACGGCGCGTGGACGACCTGGCATGGTCACCCGGCGGGACGCGTCTGGCCTACGAAGTCTGGTGGCCGGCCGAAGAGCAGGGGATCTGGCTCTACGACACGCAGACAGACGCAGCCACGAGGATCGCGACGACCGAGGCAGCGGCCTACGGGCTGCAGTGGTCGCCCGACGGGCTGCGGCTGGCCTACCCACTGGCCTCCCCGGCCGAGATCCGGCTGTGGGAACCGAGCAGCGGGACCGAGACCAACCTGAGCGCTGAGGCTGAGAGTGTCTCTTGGGCGCCGGACGGCCAGCGCCTGGTCTACGCCCAGCGCGGCGGCCTGGTGCGCTACGACCTGGCCAGCGGGCAAGTCGAACCCCTGGTGACCGCATCAGAGGACGCCGGCACGACGACGGCCCCAGGAGTCTACCGCCCCGCCTGGTCGCCCCGGGGCGACCTCGTCGCCTGCGTCGTCGCCGATGCCGACACCGAGTCGCTCACGCTGGTATCGCCCGATCTTCCAGGGCCGGTCGACGTCGCCGTCCTGCCGAACCTGACGACAGGTCTAAATGCCAGCAGAATGGAGGTACGCTGGTCGCCGCAGGGCGACCGCGTCGCCGTACTGACCAGCGACCCGCGCTCGCTCAGCCAGCCCAGCGCGCTGTACGTCGCCGCGGTTCCGGTGGGATGGACGCGCGAGACGCCGCTGGAACTCCGGGAACTCACCCGCGTCGACGATCCGGCGCAACCGGTCAGCCCCCCTGCCTGGTCCCCCGACGGTAAGCGCCTGGCAGCGATCATCGGGGCCGAGGTGTGGGTGTGGGACGCAGAAAGCGCGACCGGTCAGCGCTGGCACGCCTTCCCGGTCGCCTTCGAAGAAGTATCCGCCGCCTGGGAGCCCAGCGGCAGCGGCTTCTTGGTGCGCCACGGCGAACAGATCCACTGGTTCACTGCCGACGGCCCCGGCGCC
>Ga0207752_1000976_pt1 | contig 13435 bp, 8 predicted proteins | sample Pon2CUnioCityCA_6_FD_187272 | JGI IMG/M metagenome (GOLD analysis project Ga0207752, IMG submission 187272) | Marine sediment microbial community from Union City, CA, USA - Pond 2C Sediment 2 (SPAdes) | ecosystem: Environmental > Aquatic > Marine > Intertidal zone > Salt pond sediment ... | reverse complement strand
GGCGGGGTTGGGGGCACGGGTGTGTCCGTCGGGGTCGGCGGAGGAGGGGTATCGGTGGGCGGCACAGATGTCGGGGTCGGCGTGGGAGTGGGGATCAGAGTACAGCCAACGGCGATCAGAAGCACGAGCAGCGCGAGCCACCCGATGCGCAGAAGGCGTCGGTTCGCTATCGCGGTCATGGCACTGTCCTCCTCAAAGCGTCGTGTCGTCGAATTCAGGTCGAGTTGTATGGTAGCAGGGAGAGGGGGAAATGGCAATTGGTGGCGTTTGAACGTTTGAAGGTTGGAACGTTGGAAGGTTTGGATCGTGAAGGGCGCGAAAGAGGGCACTGGGAGCGAGAGGATGGGTTGCGGGTCAGGTGCCAGGCACCGTAGGAGGGACAGGGCGATGGTCGCCAAGCGACACGCTCAATGGCAGTTTGGCGGGGAGCGTCCGGGATTCGTCCGTGCAAGGGATCACGTGCTCAGGTGCAACGCACCCGACAGGGTGCATCGCACCGGCGGGGTGGACGAGGTCATTCGTAGGCGAGGGATCGGCGGACGCTGACGCGGGTGGCGCGGAGGGCGGGCCAGAGGCTGGCCAGGATGGAAAGGACAGTGACGATGAAGAGCCAGAGGAAGACACCGCCGACGGAGTAGGCGAAGTCGAGCGGGATCTGGACGATGGCCTGGCCGACGACAGCACCGAGGGCGTACGCGCCGGGGAGGCTGAGGGGGACGGCCAAGAGCCAGGATAGGCAGCCGATCAGGACGCCCTCGACGACGAAGACGGTGGCGACGGCCCGGGCGGTGGCGCCGACGGCGCGCATGACGCCGATCTCGCGGGTGCGCTCGACGACGTTGATGGACATGGCGCTGGTCAGGCCGATGCCGCCCACCAGAGCGACGAGGACGGCCATAGCGAGGAGGAGGTAGATGAGGACGCTGAAGGCCGACTGGCTCTCCTGCCACTGACCGCTGGTCGTATAGGAGCCGGCAACCTCGACGTTCCGAGCCTCGTAGACCGCGATCAGATCATCCGCGACGCGCCGCTGGGCCTCCAGCATCCTGCTCTCAGAGAGAACCTGGACGACGGTGCCCTCACCCCGGGTGCCGGTCTCCCGGGCCAGGGCCTCGTGGGGGACGTAACAGACATCCTGGAGGACGTTCAAGCTCAGATAGGAGCCGACGACGATCCAGCGGGACTCCTGCCCAGCGATCCTGACGGTGACAGTATCGCCGACGCGGACACCCTCCTCGGCGACGAGGCGGTTGTTGACAAGGATGGCGCGGCCGTCGTCCGTCCGGAGGGTGCGACCAGCGATGATGCGAGGGTGGAAGGCAGCGGAATCGGAAGGTATGCCAGTGAGAAGGAGAGAGGGCTCCTCGCCCTCTGCGCGGCGACCGGGGCGGGATGGCGACGTAAGGGAGGCCATCTGCTGGTGCCACACCTCGGCGTGGACCACACCGGGTACATCCTGAGCACTCTCGATTAGACGGGACGCGGCGTAGGGGTGCTCCAGGGAAACAGCCAGGTCGCCCTCCAGCTCGAAGATGACGTGGAAAGTTGACTGGAGGGCGGCGCGGGTGCTCATCACAGTGACGAACATAGCACCGCTGAAGGTGAGCATGAGGAGGGTGAGGGCGACACGACCCTTGCGCCGGAAGGCGTTGCGTAGTCCGAGGGCGACCACCCGGGGGAGGGAGCGGATGCGGGAGAGGAGCCGATCGAACCAGCCGCGTCCGAAGCCGCTCGCCTGGCCCAGGCCATAGCCGCCGAGGGCCTCACGGACCGTGATGCGAGCGGCGTCGAGGACGGGCACCAGGGCGGCAAGGGGCGGGACGATAAGACCGATGACCAGTTGGACCAGAATCGCAACGGGCTCGAAACGGAAGGCTGCGGCAGGAACGTTGAACATATCGAGAAGCCAGAGAGCGACGAAGTGGGCGCCGACCACACCCAGAGGCGCGGCGACGAGGACGGCCAGGGCTCCATAGATGAGGGCCACGGCGAGGTAGAGGCGTACGACGTGGAGAAGACCGGCCCCGATGGCCTTCATGACGCCAATCTGGCGAACCTGCCGGGCGAGCATGGCGTTGATGACGTTGATGATGAGGAAAGCGCTGAGCCCGAGGGACAGGACGCCCATCACACCGAGGACGGCAAGGACGGCGTCGATCTGATCCTGCATGGGGTGGACGCGGGGATCGGTAATCTCGTAGCCGTCGACGGTAAGCCCCAGGCGCTCCAGACGATCCTCGATACGCTCGGCAACATCGGTGGGCGTCCGCCCCGGAGGAGCGTGGTGATCGAAGGATGCCAGGCGTATCTGGAGCCGGTTGAAATCGCGGCCGTAAGGGTAGTCGGTGAGCGGAGCGACGGTCTCCGGCGCAGCGTAGAAGGTGACGGTGCCGCCCCAGGCGGGGGAGAGAACGTCGTAGGCGTGGACGACACCCTGGATGGAAATCAAGCGCTCGCGCTGATCGGATTCGACGAGGAGAGCGGTGCCGAGCTCGACGCCGAAGTGATCGGCTGAGAGACGGTCGATGGCGAGGGCGGACGCGTGGGTGCGAGGGAGGCGGTCGCCGGGCCAGCGCCCCCCGAGAAGGCGGAGGAGATCAATGCGCTGGCGGTCGTAGTCGGCGCGAGCCACGAGGTATGCATCGCGCCAGCCGTTTCGACCGTCGTCCTCGGGCACGGAACCAGGTTGGGCGAATCGCCAGCGGAGGGGGACGGCGATCTCGCCCTGGGCGCTCTCGACTCCGCGCTCGTGCTCGAGGGCATCTACAATCTCGGGGCTAAAGGGGCCGCCGCTGACGGTAATATGGGCGGGGCGCGCCTGATGGTGGGCAGCGGTCATGCGATCGCCCATAACGCCGGAGAGGCCGAAGACGAGCCCGAGGGCGAAGACGCCGACGGCGGTGGAGGCGACGACCAGGGCTGTGCGGGCGCGGTTGTTGGCAAGGTCGCGCCAGGTCTTGTGCCAGATGACGGTCATCGGTGGTTGTCCTGGGGGATGGAGGCGAGGGGGACGGAGGGGAAAGGCGCAGGACGTGAAGCGTAAGGCGTAAAACGTAAAGCGTGAAGCATAAGACTGGAGATGCGAGCGTTGGGACGTGGATCGGGGGCGGGGGAGGATCCGAGGTTGCGGGATGGGGTTGGGGTGCCGTTGTTCTGGTCGCGGTGGAGCTTGCCGTCGAGGAGGTAGAGGGTGCGCTCGGTGCGGGCGCTGAGACGGCGGTCGTGGGTAACGATGACGACGGTCTTGCCCTGGTCAACAAGCTGGTGGAAAAGAAAGAAGACGTCCTCGGCGGTGGCGGTGTCGAGGTTGCCGGTGGGCTCGTCGCCGACGACGAGCGGTGGATCGTTGGCGAGGGCACGGGCGACGGCGGCGCGCTGCTGTTGACCGCCGCTGAGGGTGCCGGGGAGCTTGTGGGCCTGATCGGCGATGCCCACCATATCGAGGAGGTCCATAGCGCGCTCCTTCGCTTTTCGTGGCCCGGGCACAGCGGCGTGGGCGCGGGCGAAATCGATGGGGAGGACAACGTTCTCGAGGACGGTGAGGGTGGGAAGAAGCTGGAAGAACTGAAAGATGATGCCGACGTTGGTGCCGCGCCAGCGAGCGAGCGCGTTCTCGCCCATGTCGTGGATCGGCTGGTCACCGACGAAGACCTGGCCGCTGGTGGGGCGGTCGATGCCGGTGATGAGGTTGAGCAGGGTAGACTTGCCTGACCCGGAAGGTCCGACGACGCTGACGAACTCGCCCTGGTGGACGCGGAAAGAGACGCCCTGGAGGACGGTCACGTCTTTCGAACCGGCCTGGTAGGTCCGGCTTACGTCGTGGAGTTCGATGAGTGGGCTGTTGAAATCTGATCTTCGTTCGGTTGGCATGGTTTCTCCATAACGGTATGTTGAGAAGGCCATTGTCCTTCTGGCCTTACGATACCACGGCGGGAGAGGGACTGCCTATAGGCGGGCTAACAGGGGGCTATCAGTCGATTATCAGGTGGCAAGCACTTAGGCGGGAAAGCGAGAGGGGGAGACAAGGAAACAAGGAGACACGGGGAGAAGGGTAGGAGGATAGGTCAACGAATTGAGAACGAATAAACGAATGGCGGGAGCGCGGCGTTGGGGGCTAAGCGAGTCGAGCCAGGTCTCCCTGGGAGGCGGGGGTTCTGAGGCTGAGGTGCCAGGCACTCAGGTGGGTGATTTTGGGACGGAGGGTGTCTGTGCGAGGCGTATGCCGAGACAGGTAGCGGGAGGGTCACCATGCAAGTGCCAGGCACCGTGGACGCGGGCGGCACGGTCGCCACGGGCACGCGGAGGGCGGCTGAGCTACGGCCGGGCGGTGGAGGCGGGCTGGAGGAAGCAATTATCCGAGCTGGAGGATGCGGCCTAGGAGCGGCGTTTTCTTGTCGATCGCACGCTCGGGGCACATTTCGTGGCAGCAGTAGCAGCGGATGCAGCGATTGTAGTTGTAGCGGGGTGGCTGGCGACGACCGTTTTCGAAGTGGAGGGCTTTGTCGGGAACGGGACAGGCCTCGACGCAGCGGCCGCACTTGATGCAACGATCAGCGTCGATGACGGGCCGGGGGAGGACGGCGTTCTTGATGACGTTGTAGTGGGCGAGGGAGGCGTTGCTGTAGACGGGCTTGCGGACGATCTTGAAGTCAGAATCGACGAAGCTCTCAAGCGGATCGCCTGCGAACTCGACGTCGCGGTCTCTGAAGTAGCCGAGGCCCCGCCGATGGCCGATGACGTTGGTGGGGACGAACTTTGGATCGAGGGCTACGATGCGGCAAAAGGCAGCGTCGAGGGCGACGGGATCCTGAGAGAGGAGGAGGACCCCCATCGGACGGGGATTACCGCCGCGCGGGCCGTTGCCCTCCATGGCGACAATGCCATCCATCATGTGGAGCCGAGGACGGAGGATGAGGTTGAGCTCCACGAGAAGGGTGGAGAAGACCATCACGTCCTGGAACTGAACGTGGTAGAGGGCCTTGCGCTGCCCGGGGATGCAGCCGAAAAGGTTTTTGACGGCGCCGGTGATGCGGGTGAGCTGATGGGTCTTCATCTTGGGGAGGTTGACGATGGCATCGCACTCCTGGACAGGCTGGGCGATGGGGAAGCCGGGGACGAGCTCACCCTGGGAATTGTCCACGCGGCTACCGGAAGAGAAGTCGACGAACTCGGCCCCGCTGCGAGCCCCGGCCTCGATGAGGCCAGCGCGCTCTGCAGCGCGGGCGGGACGGTCCAGCCCGGGAGAGTCGCCGAAGGAGACGGCGGCACCACCCTCCTGGAAGAGGCGGGCGGACGCGGCAAGGACTGACGGATGGGTGGTGACGACTTTGTCCGGCTCGTCCCCGGCCAGCAGATTTGGCTTGAGGAGGAAACGTTCTCCAGGCGTGACGAAGCAGTCGAGGCCCCCGAGAAGCTCGACGCCACGGCTCAGAGCCTCGTAGACGCACTCAGGATCATAGGTCGGACAGCGCACCAAGGCGACGGTAGATCGGCTCATAACTCCCTCCATAGGCGACAGACTGCCCGCACTGACGACGGTGCGGGGCCGGGTGCGACCGGTTGGCATCCCCGCCACGAGCCGTCTTGCTGTAGAACGACGACACGACAGAACAGACGACGCGCCGGGGCACGTGTCTCCCCAGCGCCGCCAGGCACTGGTTGAGAAACCAGGGGACGATGACGGCCCTTTTTGCGAACAGCCCCTCCAAGGCACAGGCCGCCACCCGGTCAGGTTCCATGCTCACGAGGCGGCCGATGAGACCGTGGGACTCGATCTTGCGCCGACACTCCCCGTTGGTGCGAATGCCGTTGGGACATAGGACACTGACGCTGACCGGCGTGCCCTTCATCTCCGAGCGCAGGGCGAGGCTGAAGTTCAAGATGAAGGTCTTGGACGGCCCGTATACGGGCATGAAGGGCATGGGGAAGAAGGCCGCCAGGCTGGACACGTTGAGGACGAACGCCCGGGGATGGCGTTTGAGCTGTGGGAGGAGGAGGCGCGTGATCTTGACGAGGGCAAGGTTGTTGAGGAGGATACAGGACTCGTTCTCACCAAGGGTCGACTCCTCAAACCGGCTGTTGTAGCCGACGCCGGCGTTGTTGATGAGGATCGAGACATCCACCCCTTCGCGCGCGATCCATTGGAACAGCGCCTCCGGATTGCCGGGTGCGGTGAGGTCCATCTCGAGGTACTCCGACCGCACACCGTACAGCAGCTCCAGGCCCCGCGCAACCCGCGGGAGCCCGGAATCGGGGAGGGCGACGAGAAGAAGGTCGATGCCGCAGCGCGCGCATTGTTCGGCGAAGGCACGGCCGAGCCCCTGACTCGCGCCAGTGACGAGGGCGACGTGCTGCTCTGGGCAGAGCGATGGTATGTCCGACGACGTTCGTTTCCACATTTTTCCAGCTCCTTGGATGGTATGTTACCCTGATGGCTCAGTTGGCACAATGATAGTATGGCGTCGAATGTGCTGCCTATCCGGGGGCTGACGGGGAGCTATCAAAGGATTGTAAGAAGCTATCGAATAGGAGGAGGGAAGATGGAGGATGGACAGGGGAGAATGGAGGGGTGAGGCGTATGCCCATACGGGTAGTGAGTTGTTCATGCAAGTGCCAGGCACCGTTGGCGCCGGAGGGGACGCCCGGCAGGAGCAAGGAGAAAGGGGAACACGTTCTCTGCGCTCCCCTCACCTGGCCTCTAGAGGGATGGGCCGCAGGGAGAGGCGTTAGCGAATGAGCAGAGAGGCGGCGACGGCGATGAGGATGGCGGCTAAGACGACGATGCCGAGGGCGAAGAGGGTCGAGCCCAGAAGCCGGCCCAGGACGCGAGTCAGCTGGCGCTGACGGTCGCTGTGGCGCTTAAGCCAGATAGTCAGCCAGACTACGCCGGCGATGACCCAGAGCTCGAAGACCCAGAGGAAAATCCAGTGACGCCAATTGCCGGTGAGGGTGGTGTAGAGGAAGATTGGCGCATTTCCGGCAAGGATACCCACGGGGGCCAGCATCCAGATCCTTTCCGCGACGGCCATCACGAGACCGAGTGAGCCAGCAACGAGGAACAACTCTGCCGGCCAGGCGACGGAGAATACCTGCTCCCAGCCGACGAGGGCGGCTGCGCCAAAAACCACGATATTGACGATGAGAGGAACGCCCGCGGCCACAAGGATCGACCAGGGCAGCTCGCTGAGGAGAGGGCGCTCCTGAACCGACTCTGATGCCGATGGTTCGTCCAACCCGGCCTGGGTCTCGTCGTCGGCGAACTCAACAGCGGGGATCCTCTCGCGCTCGGAGCCGGAAAAGACAGCGATGGAATCGGAGGGAGCCTCCGCCGTGGTGAAAGAGAGGGGGAGCGAGATACGATCCGGCAGCTCGACCTCCGCCTGCCGCGCAGCCTCGCGGAGCGCCCGAGCCATCTCGCCGGCGGACTGGTAGCGGTCGTCGGGGTCCTTGGCCAGAGCCTTGAGGATCATACGCTCGAACGGCTCGGGAATCGAAGGGTTGACCTCGCGCGGGAGGGGAAGTGGATCGTTGGCGTGCTTCATCAGGACGGCCAGGGGTGTGTCCGCCTCGAAGGGGGGATGCTGGACGAGCATCTCGTAGAAGATGACGCCGATCGAGTAGACGTCGCTGCGACGGTCGCTGTGCCCCTCCTGGCCTTGCTCCGGGGACATATAGCTGACGGTGCCCATAAGGGCGCCGGGGACGGTGTGGCGGGTGCCACCGACGATCCGGGCGATGCCAAAGTCACTGAGGACGGCGTCCCCGCGCCTGGTGAGGAGGACGTTGGCGGGCTTGAGATCCCGGTGGACCATGCCCTCACTGTGAGCATAAGCGAGGCCATCGAGCACGTCGAGGAGGATGCGCACGACCTCGCCGAGCGGCATAGTCTCGCCCCGGATGCGGTAGTCGTCAAGACGGGTCTTGAGGGAGTCACCCTCAAGACACTCCATGACGATGTAGGAGAGGTCGCCCTCGACGTCGAAGTCGAAGACGCGGACGACGTTGGGGTGGCGCAGGGCGGCCACGGCGCGGGCCTCGCGCTGGAAGCGGGCGCGCCAGGAACGGGCGTCGGCTTCCTGGTCGTCCACCAGGTCGGAACGGAGGACTTTGATGGCGACGTAGCGATCGAGCTGGGGATGATAGGCGCGGTAGACGCGAGCCATGCCGCCGCGACCGAGTGGCTCGAGGACACGGTACTTCCCGATGGTCTGTCCTTCAAGACCGGATCCGGTCCCTCTTCGTCTTCCACGCCGGAATAGGTTGAACATAAGGCCTTCCTGATTCCAGATTTGTCCTCGAATTGAATGATAACAGATCCGCGACCAGGCTACCTATTCGGGGGCTACCAACGGGCTATCGGACGCGCATTACGATCCCAAGGGTCGGTCGACGGGAAGACGTATGATACCACGTTCCCGGCGCCCGCCGATGGGAGAACTCCAGGGCCGGCTCACCCAGGCGCGACGAGCTTGTACCCCATGCCGCGGACGGTGATGAGGAGCTGCGGATCGGAAGCGTCATACTCGAGATCCTGGCGAAGGCGGTGGACGAGGTTCTCGATCTGGTAATCGTAGACATCCCCGTCGTACTCGGGCCAGACGGCGAGGCCGATGTCGTCCTTGGAGCAGACGTGACCGCGATGCTCGTAGAGGTGGGCAAGAAGCGCGAACTCCTTGGCCGAAAGGTCGATGCGGCGGCGGTCGAGCCGCACGACGCCGGCGGACACGTCGACATCCAGCTCGGGGAAGGGGGTCTCCCGGATGGTGATGGCGGGATCGTGGAAGACGAAGGTGACGTCGCCAACGCGGATACAGTCCTCGTCGCGAAGCTCAACTGGATTGAGAGTCCGCTCACCGTTGAGAAAGGTGCCGTTGGTACTACCCAGGTCCTCGAGGACGACGCGCCACCCCTCACGCCGGAGGCGAGCATGCTCGCGGGAGATGCGGCGGCTGGTGATGACGACGTCGTTCTCGACGGCGCGACCGATGGTGGTGACGTCATCGATGAGCGGGTGCTCGCGGCCGGTTGGGTCGGTGAGGAAGGGAGGACGCTCGTCGTCTGGCATCGCGCACCTCGGTCTGGTATCGGAATGATTCGCCTGCTCGGGCTGCGGCGGGAGCAGGTGAAGGGTGTGATGGGGAGTTTACTCGCGGGGAGCGGGGGTGTCAAATGGGGGGATCGGTGGAGAGGGGGAGAATGGAGGAGAGAGGGGAAATGGGTTAGCTGGCGGCATCTTTGAGGAGTTTGCGCAGGGCCTGGCGCTCTTCGGGGTCGAACTCCTGGAGGATTTCCTCGCCGTCCTCGGCGATGGCCTGCGCCAGGCCGGAGCGGCGGAACGCGGCCAGGTCCTCCTCGAAAGGGGTGCCCACTTTGTGTTCATCCACGATACGCCCATCCTGCATGACGAGGACCCGCTCTGTCTCTCGCGAGACGGCCGGGTCGTGGGTGACGACGATGAAGGTGGTGTGAAGGTCTTCGTTGAGATGCTTCATCAGGTCGATCACTTCAGCGCCGCTCTCGGTGTCCAGGTCACCGGTGGGCTCGTCGGCAAGGACGATGGCCGGCTCGTTCGCCAGGGCCCGGGCGACGGCGACGCGCTGACGCTGTCCGCCGGAGAGCTGGTTCGGTAGATGATCGAGACGATGACCAAGCCCCACCATCTCCAGGAGCTCCCTGGACCGCTTCTTGCGCTGGCCGCGGCCGATGGGCTGGCCCATCATGGGCACCTCGACGTTCTCGCGGGCGGTAAGGGTGGGGATCAGGTTGTGGAGCTGGAAGATGAAGCCGACTTTGCGGGCGCGGAAGGCATCGAGATCGCGGACCTGCTGGAGGTCCTGCCCCTCGACGAAGACAACCCCCTCGGTAGGCCGATCGAGGGCCCCGATCATATTGAGAAGCGTGGATTTGCCACTGCCGGAGGGCCCCATGACGGTGACGAACTCGCCCGGGGCGATGCGCACGTTCAGCCCGTCCAGTGCGCGCACCTCGGTACCGTCGCCGTAGATTTTTACCAGATTCTGCGTCTCAACGATGTATTCAGTCATGGGACTCCTTACCTGTGCACTCGATACGCAGCGCACGGAGCGTGAAATGTAAAGCGTAAAACGTAAGGCGTGAAACGTAGAACAATGGCCTTCACGCCTGGGATGCTATTCATAGCGGAGGGCCTCCGCGGGGTGGAGGTTCGAGGCCCACCAGGCCGGGTAGACGCCGCCAACGATGCCCAGGGCCAGGGCCGTCGTCCCGGCCTGGGCAAAGAGGCCGACGCTGTATTTCATCTGCATCCAACTCTGAATGACCGGGAGGGTGTTGAGGAACAACCCGAGGAGGACGCCGACCAGACTGCCGACCACGCCGCCGAGGAGGGTCAGGGTCACCGATTCGCGGAGGATCATCCACAACACGCGGAGGCGACGCCAGCCGAGGGCCCGGAGGACACCGATCTCACGGGTGCGCTCGAAGACGGACATCACCATGGTGTTCATCATGCCCAGGCCTCCGACAACGAGGGCCATCAGGGAGATGCCCCAGGTCATCCCCTCCAACGCCTGAAGGTCACTGACGCCCTCGGTGAACGCGCTGGCTGTGGAGACATCGACCTCGGGGAAGCGAGCCTCCACGCTCCGGATCACGGCCTCGGCCTGGTTGCGGTCCTCGAGCCAGATGCCGAAGAAACTGACCTTGTTCGGCTGTCCGAAGAGGCGCTGAGCGTCGCGGAGCGTCACGACGCCGCCTCCATCCTGAAAACTGACACCGGTCTCGTAAATGCCCACGATGCGGAAGGCCCGGTCGAAGATGCGCATCGTGTCGCCGACCTCCATATTCAGATTCTCGGCGGCGACACGCCCCAGGATCATCTGACGGTTGGTGGTCAGCGGCTCGCCTTCGACGATGCGGTACTCGCGGATGGCGAGTCCGCGGGGACGGTAGCCGAAGACGACGAAGAAGGGCAGATCGTCCACCGAGGTATACCCGGTGAGGAAGCCCTCGGCTGTCCGAACGCCGGGCAAGGTCCCGATGCGCTGCACGACGTCCTCGTCGATCTTGCTCAGATCTATAGACGCTCCGGCCTCCATTCCGACCAACTGCGCTCCCAGGCCGCCGGCCATTCCGCCCACGGTTTCAACGAGGCCATCGCCCATAGCGCCGAGCAGGACGATGGCCATCATCGCGATACCGATGGCAATGACGGTGAGCACGGTCCGGGTCGGCTGGCGCAGAACGTTGCGCAACTCCGCAAAGGGGACATTCCGCGGGGCGTTGACGGTCCCTCCCTCGGAGCGCATCGCCTCGGCAGGGAGCAACTGAGAAGCTTTCCACGACGGGAATGCGCCGCCGACGATGCCTAAGATCAAGGCGACAGCCATCCCCTGGGCCAGCGTCGACGGCGGGATCTGCGCCGGCAGGAAACCGCTCACACCAGGAACGTTGCCCACTGCGTGGACGCCGGCAATCCCCAATAGGGCACCCAGTGCGCCACCGATGAGACTGATGAGCAAGGACTCGCTCAAGACCATGAGGAGTATGCGGATGGGACGCCATCCGACGGCACGGAGGACGCCGAACTCGCGGGTGCGCTCGAAGACACTCATGAGCACAGTGTTCATCACGCCGACGCCGCCGATGAGGACTGCAATGAGGGAGACAGACCAGCTGAAGACGTAGACGTACTGGAGCATGTCCTGCTCCTGGGCGAAATCGGCTGACGTGGTCGCGGTGAGCTCCTCGAAGCGCCGCTCGATGCTCTGGCGCAGCTCGTCGATGTCGGTACCGGGACGGAGCTTGAGCAGAAACGCGTTGACCTGCTGAGGCTTCCCGCTCACGGTCTGGGCATCCTCAAGCCGGATCACGGCGGCTCCATCCTCGAACGGTTCTCCGGTCTCGTGGATGCCGACGACTCGGTAGGCACTCTCGTAAAGATAGAAGGTGTCGCCCACTTGCTTATCGAAGTCCTCAGCTGCGGCGTGGCCCAAGATCAAGGGCTTCCCTCCGTGGACAGCGTCCCGGCCGGACGAGGCGTTGGAAAGGGGCTGACCCTCGACGACCTTGAAGTGATCGATGGCAAAGGCCTGAGAATCGTAGCCGTAGAGGATGAAGTAGGGGGTCTCCTCGGTGGCGGCGTAAGTGTAGATCATGCCTGTCACCTGATCTACCCCCGGCAGTGCTGCAAGCTGATCCCGCACCTGTTCGTCCACAGCGCTGAAGACGATGTCGAGGGCCTCGTCCTGGACGACGAGGAGGTCGGCGCCGCTGCCGCCGGCGATGGCGCTGTAGCCTTCCACGAAGCCGTCCGCCAGGGCACCAAGAGCCACGACGGCCGCCACCCCGACGGCGATGCCGAAGATGGTGAGGAGAGTGCGGGTCTTACGGCGCAGCAGATTTCTGAAGATCATCGTAGTTCGTGAGACGTGAAACGTAATGCGCGAAGCGTAAAACGTAAGATCGTCCGGGCTTGCTCTCAGTCCCTTACGTCGATGTCGACGAAGGCGGTCATGCCCCAGCGAATCTCCGGCGCCAACTCCTCCAGGGCGATGATGGTGGTGTAGGTGACGCCACCGCCGCCAGGCGCAGCCATAGGATTGATGCGGGTGATGCGACCTTCGAAGACGCGATCCGGGAAAGCGTCGAAGGTGACGTCGACGCTCTGTCCGACCTGGACCTTCGCCACGTCGATCTCGTCGAGGTCGGTGGTCTCCACACGGAGGGTAGAGAGATCTCCCAGCGTGAGAAGGGGATTCCCCTGGCGAATCTGTTCACCCTCTCGCACCTGGACCATGCCGACGGTGCCATCGAAGGGAGCACGGCGCTCAGACCGCTCCAAGGCCAGCTGGGCCTCCTCCAGCGCCAGCTGCGCCTGAGCCACGTCGGTCTCCGCCAAAGCGATCTCCTGATCGGCAGGCCCGGCCCGCAACTGGGCCAACTGGGCAGCGGCGACATCCCGCTGGGCCTCGGCTGCCCGTACGCGGGCCTCCGCCTCCTCTATGCGCGGCTCGGCACCGAGGCGAGCACTCGTAAGCCGTATTTGGGCGGCATCCAGGCGGAGCTTTGCTGCACCGAACTGAAGGGCTGCCTCTCGCTCCTTCCAATCCTCCAGATCATCGTCTTCCACCCGTCGGCGCGTCTCGTCGTAGTCGATTCGAGCAGCCTTGCTGGCAGCCTCGGCTGAGATCAGCTGCGCGTTCTCGCTGGCGATATCGGAGGCGATGGCCCCAGAGACAAGGCGGTCACGCTCGGCAACGGCCTGCAAGATGTCGGCCTCGGCCGCTTCCACCTCCTGCTCGGCGGCGACGACGTCCTCAGAGCGGGGTTGGGCCCTCAACCGCTCAAGCTCGGCCCGGGCACTGGCCAGCTGGGCTTCGGCCTCCTGCACGGCCAGCTCCGCATCGGTGGCGTCAAGCATAACCAGCAGATCACCAGCCTGGACCTCGTCCCCGGG
>Ga0207752_1000975_pt1 | contig 13438 bp, 9 predicted proteins | sample Pon2CUnioCityCA_6_FD_187272 | JGI IMG/M metagenome (GOLD analysis project Ga0207752, IMG submission 187272) | Marine sediment microbial community from Union City, CA, USA - Pond 2C Sediment 2 (SPAdes) | ecosystem: Environmental > Aquatic > Marine > Intertidal zone > Salt pond sediment ... | reverse complement strand
CATCCGAGAGAACACAAACCCGGTCAACATCAGCCCGATGGGCGCGAGCCAGTCCCGGTGCAGGAAAGTCCTCTGGATGTATGCTTCCGAGCCCAGCCGCGGCGCGAACCAGGTCGGGATCTGGTCGGCTATCCCGAAGTTCGACGCCGCCGGCAACAAGACGGCGAACGCCGAGTTCGTGAAGGTCGAGCTCAACGGGAAGGTGCTGCACAAGAACCTGGTCATGCCCGGGCCCACCCCCGGCGGAGTAACGGGCAGAGAAGCGGCGGTCGGGCCCCTGATGTTCCAGGGCAATCACGGCCCGGTGGCCTACCGCAACATCGTTGTGAAGCCACTCGTGAAATGAGTCATCTGTGTTACGCGGCACGGCTATACGATTGTGCTGATTGTTATGGGACGACGCCAAAAAAGCGGCTGTCTTAATTCTTGACAGTCGTTTCGGAGGCCGCCATAATGGCCGGCTAAATCTGGAGAACAAGTCCTGAACGGCAACGTTCAACATTTTGGAGCACGAAGAGGTACAATGAGCGAACAAAAGACACAGACAGGTATGAACAGGCGGAGCTTTCTGCGTTCAACAGCGGCAATCGGTGCGGGTCTGGCGTTCTCCCCGCGGATGTTCGCCCAGGGCGCCGGTGGGGCCAACGACGTCAATGTCGCCCTGCTGGGGGCCGGGGCTCAGGGGCAGGTCTTGATGCAGGCCTGCTTGAAGATCCCGGGCGTTCGGTTCAAGGCCGTTTGCGACATCTGGGAGGCCTACAACCAGAGGCGTGTGTCGCGTCTGCTGGACCGGTACAAGCACGAGAACAATGCCTACGTCGACTACAAGGAGATGCTCGACAAGGAGAAGGGCAACATCGACGCCGTGATCGTGGCGACGCCGGACTTCTGGCACGCCGAACACGCCATCGCCTGTATGGAGGCCGGGCTGGATGTCTATTGCGAGAAGGAGATGTCCAACGAGCTGGCCAAGGCCAAACAGATGGTCGAGGCGCAGAAACGAACGGGCAAGCTCCTGCAGATCGGCCATCAGCGCCGCAGCAACCCGCGGTACATCCACTGCTATGACAAGCTGCTCAAAGAGGCCAAGATTCTCGGCCGGATCACAACGATCAACGGGCAGTGGAACCGGGGAGCCCAGGAGCCGCTTCAGTGGCCCAAGAAGGCCGTGATCGACGACGCCACGCTCGCGAAGTACGGCTTCACCTCGATGCAGCAGTTCCGGAACTGGCGGTGGTACAAAGGCAAGGGCGGCGGGCCCATCGTGGACCTCGGTTCGCACCAGATCGATATCTATAGCTGGTTCCTCGATACGACGCCCAGGGGCGTGATCGCCAGTGGCGGCACTGACTACTACGACAAGGAGACCCATGAATGGTACGACACCGTCATGGCGATCTACGACTTTGAGACGAAAGAAGGCGTGGTTCGTGGGTATTACCAGGTCCTGACGACCAACAGCAACCAGGGCTACTATGAGACCTTCATGGGCGACGAGGGCACGCTGTCGATTTCCGAGTCGGCCAGCCGCGGGTCGGTCTACCGCGAGCAGGCCGCCAACGTGGAATGGGATAAGTGGGTCAAGCTGGGCTTCGTGAACGAGCCGAAGAAGGAAGAGGCGAAGGAAGAGACCACGGCGGTTCTCGATGTTCGTGAGACGTTGGCGCCGCCGGCCTACGAGGTCCCGATCGATATGGAAGGCAAGCCCTACCACCAGCCGCACCTGGAGAACTTCTTCAACGCCGTCCGCGGCAAAGAGAAGCTCAACTGCCCGGCCGAAGTCGGCTATGAGACGGCGGTTATGGTGCTCAAGGTCAATGAGGCCGTGGAAGCACAGCGGCGCCTTGAGTTCAAACCCGACGAGTTCCATGTGTAGATTTCGACGCCCGTCGTCCGGCGACGAGTTCCGGCGACGGGGCAAGAAAGGAATTGAGATAGCCTTGAGAAGAGAACTGATCCTGGCCGGTGTTCTTCTGACGGTGTTGCTCTTGACCACCGCCTTTGCGGAAGAATCTGAGGAGCCGCTTGGCGGCTTGCTCGGCGACGAGAGCGACGGCAGTCGGGCGCATCCGACCCATCTGATTCCGCTGTACCCCGAGAACGAGGACGGCGAACGGGGCGAGCAGGTGACGCTGGACGCGGAGTTGGTCCTGCCCTTCTCGACGAAGTGGACGTGTGGTCAGTGCCACAGCTACGACCTCATCAAGCACGGGTGGCATTTCAACGCGATAGACGGCAATGTGCCGCCGGGCCGATGCGGCGAGCCCTGGGTGTACTTCGACGCCAAGCTTGGCATTCAGGTCCCGCTGTCATATCGCGCCTGGCCGGGTACGCACCCGCCGGCGGCGTTCGGCATGACGGAGTTCCGATTCACCCAGATCTTCGGCCGGCATATGCCGGGCGGTGGGCCCGGGGAAGTCACCGCCACCGACGTCGATGATATCGGCCGGCAGTACGTCGCCGGCAAGCTGGAGATCAACTGCCTGGCGTGTCACAACGGGCACTACGGCCAGGACCAGGGCGGGGTGGGCGGCTATGCCGTGCAGGTGTCCAGGCAGAACTTCCGCTGGGCTGCGGCCGCGTCATCCGAGTTCGCCGACGTCAAGGGTTCTGCCTCCGCCATGACGGATACCTACGATCCGTTCATGCCGATGGGCGACGACAAGGAACCCCAGGTTGTCTATCGCGAGGGCACGTTCGATGCCGATGGCTCGGTCTTATTCGACATCGTTCGGGAAAGCCCGAACCATCGCTGCTACTACTGCCATTCCGACGTTTACTATGCCGAGCAGGACGGGCCGACGGAGAAGTGGTCCTGCGATGAGGACGTCCATCTGACGGCCGGGCTGAAGTGCGTCGACTGCCATCGCAACGGCATCGGCCACAACATCATTCGAGGCTACGCGCACGAGAGCGATTTGTCGGGCAGTTCTCTGGCGGCGACGAGTTGTGAAGGTTGTCATGTGCCGGAGGGCTCGGATGTGCCGGAGGCCGGACGCTTGGGCGCCCCGGTGCCCGAGCACGTCGGTCTGCCGCCGGTGCACTTCGAACGGCTCACCTGCACCGCCTGCCATTCGGGGCCTTGGCCGGGCGACGGGGCAGTGCTCACCAAAACGTCCCGCGCACACCGCCTGGGCACGCCGAATGTGAACAAGGCGGAGGCCGTGCTGCCGCATATTCTCTCTCCTGTTTTCGCGCAGGAGGCCGGGACGGTCTCCGGCAGCGGGGATGCGGCTTCGGTCCGGCGCAGCGGCAAGATTGCCCCTCACAAGTTGATCTGGCCGGCCTATTGGGCGACTTTGGGCGACGGCAAAGTCACGCCTGTGACCCTTGATGTCGCTGAGACGGCCGTCAAGAAGGTGTTCGAGGACGTGGAATCTCCCGCCGATGGGAGTTGGCCGCAGATGACCAACGAGCATATCACCCAGGCTTTGACGGCTCTGGGCGAAGCCGTAGGCGAGAAGGCGGCCTATGTTGCGGGCGGAACTCTCTACCATCTCAATGATGCCGGGGAGGTCGTCGAAGAGGCCGACCATCCTGCGGGCGCGCCGTATATGTGGCCTTTGGCGCATGGCGTTCGGCCGGCGGCCCAATCGCTTGGCGTCCGGTACTGCACGGATTGTCACTCCACGGCCTCGCCGTTCTTCTTCGGCGCCGTGGGCGTGGATTCGCCGGTGGCCTCGGCGGCCGGGCAAGCCAAAGAGCAGGTCGAGTTTCAGGGGATCAGCCGGTTCTACGCCTGGGCGTTTTCGGCCTCGTTCGTCTTCCGTCCATGGTTCAAGGTATTCGCGCTGGGATCGTCCGCGATTCTCGGTGTCGTTCTGTTGCTGTACGGTCTGCGAGCGCTGGGCGGCGTTGCCAGAGTGCTGGCTGAGAAGGAATAGATTGTTCTTGGGTGAGTAATCGGAATGTTTCAGACAGTTGCAGTCGCCATATTCCTGGTAACTCTGGCCGGCATCGGCGTGCATTGGATCGCCTTCCCTGCGCGGTCGCAGCGCGGCGGTGTATCCATGGTCGCCGGGATCGTGCACGTGTTCAGCCTGTTGTTGATTGAGCAGAAGCAAAGCCTGTTGGGGGCGTTGAAGAAGCTGTGCTATCTCGTCGCCTTCATCTGCTTTGTCGTTCTGGCGATCACGGGTTTCTACCCCCTGCTGGTTCGCGGGGAGCACATCTCGGGCTACCTGATGATGATTCACGCCACCTTTGCGCCGGTTTTCGCGATCTGCCTGGCTATCCTGGCGATCACCTGGGCCGGCGGCTATCGCTTCGAGACGGGCGATTGTCCCTGGTTGTGGCGTTTTCTCCGGCGGGTGACTGTGCTTCGGATCCCGTCGTCGGAAGGGCCGTGCCGGTGTTCGCTCGTGGTGCAGAAGGTCACGTTCTGGGCGATCGTCGGGCTGTCTCTGCCTCTGATTATGTCCATCGTTCTGAGCATGCTGCCGCTGTTCGGGACGCACTGGCAGGAGACCCTTCTGGCCACTCATCGCTGGACGGCGGTCGCGTTTGCCGTCGCGGTGCTTATTCATACATATATGGCAATCCGGATTCGGACGGCGTGCGAGGCGTGAGTGCGCGTCCGCAATCCTGTTCTCGTGGGTAGAGGTCCAACGGCAGACCAATGGACCCAATCAGACCGGAGCGTTGAGGTAGAAGGGCCTAAGCCTGCTATTGGTAAGCGAGCAAGGCGGCTCGTAGAGGGCCATGGGGAGAAAAAGTGTGCATCATGGCGTCGCTTTGATGGGTGAGGGGGAGTCGGTCTGCGCATCCACTTTTCCTGTTGCTGAAGCAGTCTATTTGCCGATTCTTTATACGGACGTTATGAGTCGGGGTATTTGATTTAGGAGAGCCGATCATGAGCAACGGAACGTTACCAAGCTACATCAGTATGGCCAAGCCGAACCCGCCGGAGAACCGGACGCCGTGGTACAAGAGTACCGCCCCGGCCTATGCGGGCATCTTTCTGTGGGTCGTCTTCTACATGGAGATTGCCAACGGGACCCTCAATCAGGCGGGCCTGGGTCTGAGCCTGCTGGGGCTCGTTGTTGCCGCTCTGATCTGCCATTTCCTGTTTTACCTGGTTCCAGGGCTCTATGGCATGCAGACCGGCTACCCGCTTTATGTCGTCGGCTCCTCGACCTACGGTACACAGGGCGGGTTCTTGATGCCCGGACTGCTCATGGGCTTGCTGCAGTTTGGCTGGCTGGCGGTGAATATCGCCGTTTCGACGAACTTCATCCTGCAGGCCTTCGGCCAGCCCTCCGCCGTCGATGCGGAAGGAGCATTCCACGGCAGCGTTGGGTTCACCGTCGTGGCGATCATCTGGGCTGTGCTTGCCGTGTTTGTCGCCATCAAGGGCATCCAGTATGTCGGAAAAGTCTCCACGTTCCTGCCGATTGTGCCGTTGCTGATGATTCTCATCGTCTTCTTCGCGAACGTGGGGGACGCGGGTGAGTATGTGCCGCCGGAGGGGGCGCAGCCGATGACGGGTTTCCTGACGATCATCGCCATCGTGGTGGGGTTCTTTGCGACGGCCGGTGCGGCGGGCGTGGACTTCGGGATGGGCAACCGCAACTCCAAGGACATCCAGTTTGGGGGTCTGGCCGGCATTGCCTTGGCTATCCTTATCGCCGGCGGCCTGCCCCTGATTGCCGTGGCTGGGGCTCATGCCAAGAATCCGGCGCTCGAGAAGTACACGTTCGACGCGGTGATCGGCCTGCAAGCGAGCGCGAAGCTCATGTTTGGACTCTTTGCGATCGCCAGCTTCGCGCCGGCCTGTTTCTGCTCCTTCATCGCCGGCAACAGCATTGGAACCATGTTTCCCAAGCTCAATAAGGTCATGATGGTGTCCATCGGCGCCGCCGTATCGGTCATCCTGGCGATTACCGGCAAGGCATTGAACCTCGTGGGCGTATTCTCCATCATCGGCGCATCGTTCGGGCCGATCTGCGGTTCTATGGCCGCCGATTACATCCTCAGCGGTATGAAGTGGGCCGGTCCTCGCAAAGGCATTAACTGGGCCGGCTACATCGCCTGGGCCGTCGGCTTCGTGGTGGCCATTCTTCCGACCCTCAGCGCGGAGAAGTTTGGCTTCATCAACCCGGCCCCGGTGATTGCCTTCATTATCGGCTTTGTGCTCTATTGGGTCCTGGCCAAGGCCGGGCTCGAGCCGCCGGTTGTCCAGATGCCGGGCGCGCCCCCCAAGACTTCCGGTGAGCCGGGCGAAGGACCGGCTGCGCCCCAGGCGGCGGGCGCCGAGAAAGCTCTGGACGGCTCCGAAGCGGAGAAATAGCACGAATTAGCCGCTCCGGCGTCTAACGAACGCAGTCAGTGCAGGGATTCGGCACAAGACCGAATCCCTGCTTCTTTTGCGGCGGCAGCGGAGGGGGCGATCCGGGAGTTTTCTCCAGGGGTGGCGCGAAAATCTGTAACAAAATGGCGTTGGGCGCAACTTGACAAAGGGTGGTCGGGCTGATAGCATGTTGCGTTCAGTCGGCCGGGGTCGGCGTCGGTTTTGCATGCGGGGAGATTCGCGGCTGAGCGAGAGTATGTTGGGTTTGGAATGATTGAGGTCAATACGATGAAGAAGGAGTTGGATTTCATGGTGCGAGTAATCCTCCTGACAGCTTTGGCGGTGGCGCTGTGCCTGGGTGCCTCTTGCAAGAAAACGACGGACAACGAAGCCGCGCCGGCGCCGCAGCAGACCGAGACGGAGCCTGCGGCGCCCCCAGAACAGGCCGAGCAGGCCGCGCCGACCGAGGAAGAGCCGGCGACGGCGATGGAGGCAGTGGCCGGTGCGGTGGCTGAGAAGGTTGAGGAGGCTGCCACAACGGTAAAGGAGGCGGCACAGGCCGCGACGGCCAAGCTGGTGCCCGTCGATATCGAGTTGCCCAAACCGATGTTCGTCGGCACGCCGCAGGATACGAAGGTCGAGAATCTCGAAAAGCCGTTGGGCAAGCCCCGTCCGCCGTTCCTCGCGCCTGAGGGAACCACCAATGTGGCGCGTGACAAGCCCATCTCGGGCAGTGACGAGGAGCCGATCATTGGTGATATCGAGATGATCACGGATGGCGACAAGGAGGCGGCCGACGGCAGCTACGTGGAGCTCGGACCGTTCGCTCAGTACATCACCATCGACCTCGAAGAGCAGTGTGAGCTTTATGCCATTGTGGCGTGGCATTACCACAAGCAGCCGCGGGTCTATTTTGATGTCGTCGTTCAGCTCTCGAACGATCCCGACTTCATCGCGGATGTCACGACCGTTTTCAACAACGACATCGACAATTCCGCCGGCCTGGGAATCGGCACGGATAAGCACTACACCGAGACGAACGAAGGCAAGCTGATCGATCTGCTGTCCAAGGGCAGCCCGAAGGCTCGTTACGTCCGTCTTTACAGCAACGGCAACACCAGCAACGACCTGAACCATTACATCGAGGTTGATGTTTACGGCAAGCCGGTTGAATGAGATGGCTGAATTGGGTCTCTTGCGATAAGAGGCTCAAGCTAATCTGGTGTGCGATTATCGTCGTGGCGCTCGGCGCATTGGCTGTCCGAGCGCCACGATTGCGTATGCGGCCGATGCATACGGACGAGGCGGTTCATGCCGACAAGTTCCACATGCTTCTCGAAGACGGCGTCTACGAGTACGATCCCAACGAGTTCCACGGTCCCACGCTCAACTACTTCACGCTGATTCCCGCCCGCCTGAGCGGAGTCAGTCAGTATGCCCGGATCACGGAGGTTACCCTGCGCATCGTGCCGGTCGTCTTCGGCGTCGCGTTAATCCTGTTGACGGTTCTTCTGGCGGATCGTCTGGGTCTGGCCGCTGTCTTGGCAGCCGTGCTGACGGCCCTGTCGCCTGCGATGGTCTTCTACAGCCGCTACTACATCCAGGAAATGCTCCTCGTCTGTTTCACCTTTGGCGCCATCGTTGCGGGGTATCGCTACGTGCGGGCTCGATCTGTCGCTTGGGCGATCGTGACCGGGTTATTCGTGGGTCTCATGCACGCCACGAAGGAGACGGCGATCATTGCCTTCGGCGCAATGGGTCTGGCCCTCGTGCTGGTGGTGCTCATGTCACTGGGGCAGGGTCGTTCCTTGCGGCGGGTCCTGGCTGGAATCAAACCGCTCCATATTGCCCTCGGCCTGGCCGCGGCGGTCGGCGTTTCCATCCTGTTCTACTCGTCCTTCTTCAGCCACCCGAAGGGGATACTGGATTCCTATTTGACCTATGCGACATACCTCGGTCGCGCCGGCGGCCAAAGCACCTGGCACATCCAGCCGTGGCATTACTACTTGCGGATGCTTCTGTTCGCCCAGTACGGGAACGGCCCGATCTGGACGGAAGGTTGGATCGTTCTGCTGGCCCTTGTGGGGCTGGCGGCGGCGGTCAAAGGAACGCCTGTTGGCTCGGTCGATCCGAAACTCGTACGATTCATCGCAATCTACACGGTGGCGATGACGGTCGTCTATTCTGCGATTCCGTACAAGACCCCCTGGTGCCTTCTGAGCTTCCTGCACGGCATGATCCTCCTGGCGGGCGTCGGGGCCATGGCACTCTTCGCATGGGCCCGCAAACCCGTCATGCAGGCTGCGTGGGTCGTATTGCTGATTGTTGCGGTGGCTCATCTTGCCTGTCAGGTGTACCGGGCGAATTTCGTCTATTATGCCGACAGCCGCAACCCATACGTCTACGCTCATCCGACGGAGGAGATCTTCGTCGCCGTTGAGAAAGTCAGGGAATATATCGACCCGAACGGCTTGGGGTACTCGGAGGAAATGCCGATCCAGGTGGCGGTCCCGGGCCGGGATTACTGGCCGCTTCCGTGGTATCTGCGGGACCTGCCGGCAGTGGCGTGGCACTCCACGGTCCCGGAGCAAATCGGGCCGCTAATCCTTATCTCGGATACGTTGGAAGGGGCCCTGGCCCACAAGCTCTACGACCAGACGCCACCCGAGAAGCGGCGGATGTATATGTACTTGTTCGATGAGCCGTACTATGTCTGGGCCCGCCCGAAGGTGAAGCTGCTCGGCTTCGTGCGCAAGGACCTGTGGGAACAGCACTACTACCAGCAATCGGACCCGTCTGAGTTGCTCGAGGGCAAACATGGCGAATAAACCCCAGGAGGCGGAGACGTCGTTCGTGACCAGTGACTGGGCGGCCGTGCCGGACGTGCATCGATTCTCGCATCAGGCCATGGCGACCACGTTCGAGGTCGTTGTCCAGCACGAGGACCGGGCCTACGCGCAGCAGGCGGCGCGGGCCGCCTTCGATGAGCTGGACCGTATCGAAGGGGAGTTGAGCCGCTACCTGGAGACCAGTGATGTCACCAGGATCAACCACCTTCCGGCGGGACAGCCCGTGCAGCTTGGTCTCGACACGTTCGAGTGTTTGGCGACCAGCGCGGAGGTCCACGCCCAGACCGGCGGCGCATTCGATGTCACCGTCGGATTCCTCGTCGACTGCTGGCTGGACGAGGATAAGAAGCCCAAGACGCCGTCTCATGAGGAGCTGCAATTCGCCCGGGAGCACACGGGGATGCATCTGATTCTGTTCGACGAGCCGACTCACGCCGTGGCACTCACGAAGAGTCCGGTTCGCATCGATTTAGGGGGCGTCGGCAAAGGATATGGGGTCGACCGGATGGCTGAGATGCTTCGGGAGTGGAGCATCGATCGGGCCTTGATTCACGGCGGTTTCAGTTCGGTCCTGGCGATGGATGCACCGCGCGGTACAAAGGCCTGGCCCGTAACGCTCAGTCACCCGAACAACCGCAACCGCACGCTTGCCCGTCTGGAGTTGGAGCGGATCGCCGTCAGCGGCTCGGGGGTGGAGAAGGGCCGGCACATCATCGATCCTCGTATTGCCCGGCCGGTCGAGGGCAAACTGGCGGCTTGGTCGATGGCGCCCGACGCCGCCCGCGCCGACGCTCTGTCGACTGCTTTTATGGTGATGACGCCGGAGGAGATTGAAGACTACTGTGTCGACCACGCGACAGTTCGCGGCCTGCTCATTGTACAAGTACAGACGGCGCCGGATGCGGCCGAACGTATCATGCCCGTGGGTCGATGGATGCCCGGTGAACTCATCCAGTGATCCGCTCAGGACGGCGTCTCATGTTCCTGCGAGCGACGGTTCTCATGGGCGATCGCCCGTTTCAGTCTGTGTAGCTCGGCCAGTACGGGCCAGGGCGTGCGAGTGACGGAGAGCCGGCTGTCCAGGTCGCAGGCCCACTCGACGGGGAACTCGCTGATGCGGTAGCCCTTCTTCACGGCTCGCAGGATAATCTCGATGTCGAACATGAAACCGTCGGTGATACATTCGCCGTAGAGCTCTCGCGCGACATCGCCCTTGTAGACTTTGAACCCGCACTGGGTGTCCGTAAGTCCACGCGGAACTCTGAGGATCATTCGAACCATCGATTTGAACATGCGTGACAGCGTTCGGCGATGCCAGGGCTGATCGCGCAGGATGTCGCTCTCGATATGCCGTCTGGATCCATGAGCGATGTCGCACGTACCGTGCTTCATCATTTCGAGCCCCTCGAGGGCATTGCCATAGGGGATACACAGTCCGCAATCGGCAAACATGACGTATTGCCCTTGGGTCGCGTTCATACCCGTCCGGACCGCGTACCCCTTGCCCCGGTGCTGTTCGTAGCGAATCACGTTCAGCCTGACACGGGGGTCTACGTCGACAGCTCTCGCGGCTTGGGCCGTACTGTCCAGGCTGCCGTCGTCAACGACGATGATTTCGCCTTTCATGCCATGGGCCTGCAGAAAGTCGGCTGCCGCTTCTACATCCCGGGCGATCTTCCCGCTCTCCTCGAAGGCCGGTATCACGATGGACAAATCCATGTTTCCTTCCCAAGAAAGAAGCAGCAGACGCTGCTTCCTCAGGCACTGAGGGGGCCGCACATCAGCGTCGCGCGAGGGCTCTTCTGAGTCTGTCTGAGCGGCTCACAAAGGCAATTTCCCGCCGGGTGGCTCTGCAACGCGGGATCAGCCGATCTCCTCGTCGATCCAGCCGAGCAGCTCTTTCAGATCGTCCATGGTGATATCGCCCATGTGGGCGATACGGAAGGTCTTCTCTTTGAGCTTGCCGTAACCGTTGCCGAATACGGTGTTGTGCTTCTTCTGGATCGCGCCGATGACCTCGGCGACGTTGATCTCGCGTGTGTTCTTGACCGTCGTCAGTGTGTTGGAGGCGTACCTGTCCTCCGGGAAGACCTCGAACTTCTCCCTGGCCCACTGGCGGACGAACTCGCCCATCTGCTTGTGACGCTCCCAGACATTCTCCATGCCTTCGTTGACGAGCTTCCGGCATTGATAATGAAGGGCCGTGATATGCGGAATGCTGGGCGTCACGAGGGTCTGGTTCTTCTCGGCGGACTTGGCCCACAACTCGAAGTTGAAGTAATAGCCTCGGGCCGGGACGCTCTTGCTCTTCTCGACAGCCCTGTTGCTGACGGCGGCGACGGTGAATCCCGGCGGAATGGCAAAGGCCTTCTGCACGGATGCGAAGGCGACATCCCAGCCGAGATCGTCGAAGTGCAACGGCAGGCCGACCATGCCGCTGACTGCATCGACGAAGACCAGCACATCCGGGTACTTGGCCTTCATCATTTTGCTGATCTCGTAGACGGGGTTCATCAGCCCGGTGCTCGTCTCATTGTAGACCAAGGTAACTACCGCATACTTGCCCGTGGCGAGCTTCTCGTCGATCAACTCCGGCGTGGTGGGCTGGCCCCATTCGACCTTGAGCTCTTCGACCTGTCGGCCGCACATCCTGGCGACGTCGGCCCACTTATCACTGAACGCGCCGCAGCAGGCGGCCAGAACCACTTCATCCGGGGCAACGCAGTTGCGGATCGAGGCCTCCCACAGCCCCGAGCCGCTGGAGGTCGAGAGAAACACGTGCTGGTTCGTGAACAGGATCTTCTTAAGCATCTCAGCCACGTCACCATGGAGCTGCGCGTATTCCTTGCCACGATGCCCGAGGGTCGGATGGGCTAATTGCTGCAGGACATCCTCGTTGACCTTCACGGGGCCCGGGATGAACAATCTCGGCGGGTTCTTCCAGTCAACCATGTAAGCTCTCCAACAAGTGCTAAAGTTTCTGGATGGTCAGTCCGGTGTACATCTTCGGATAGAAGTAGGTCGATTTATGGGGCATGCGCTCGCCGGCCTCGGTGATTCTGGTCAGTTGCGGCATCTTGATCGGGTTGGTGAAGAAGGCAACCTGTTGCCGGCCGGCGTCGATGTCCGCGATGATGTCATGGATCGCATTCGGCATGTCTTTTACGTACTGGACGTAATCGGGGTTGCCCATCTTCTGTTCGTCCAGGCCGAGCAATTGTTCCAGTACGAGCTTCTGCAGCACGGAGACGTCGAGATCTCTCCACGCCCCACTCTTGTCCGGCGCCGCAGCATCCATGAGGCACCTGTCCTTGAGAACGGCGACGCGAAAGACGCCATCTCCCATGTAGACGCCGAACGCGGTCTTGTCCTGGTCGTGCAGGTTCTTCATTTCGGCAAGCATCCGTTGCCGGGCCTGCTCCTTGCCATTGGCGTCTACGCCGAAGGCAAATCCCTGTGTTGTGAAACCGTTTGCGAGACGGGTGAGGAACCGTGCGGGGTCAAAGTCGGCTATGCCGCCGACGACGCGGTGCGTAGCCAGGACCACGAGGCCGTCCTGGGCCGAGTTGGTAAAGGTGAGCATCTGATATCTGGCGGCGGGATTGCCTGTCTCGCGCAGATAGGTCAGGCCCGTGGTGTAACGGTGGTGGCCATCGGCGATGACGCAGCTCTTGTCGCCCATCATCCGTGCGATGGCCTCGATATGGTCGTCTTCGGTGATCGCGAACAGTCGGTGCCGTACGCGCTGGTCGTCCACGAAATCCACCAGCGGTTCCTGCGTGGCCGCCTCCGCGATGATCTTGTCGGCGACGCCTTGTGGGTCGTCATAGAGCATGAAGACCAGGCCGAAGCGCGCCGCGGTGGCCTTCTTGAGGTTCAGTCGGTCGAGCATGGGCTTCTTAAACACCTGCTCGTGCGGCCGAACGGTCTTGCCGAAATCCTCCAGCTTGCCCAGCGCGATGAAACTCAAGCGATGGAAAGCCACGCCATTAAGGTCGAAGTCCTGGACGTAACCGTAGATGGTGTCCTTGTCATCCTGCTTCAGAGCACCGTCGGCAATCCATTTCTGCAGGTACTCGGCGGCCCGTGTGTACTGGTTGGACTCGCCGTTGTCGGAATCTGTGATCTCACCCTTCGTGATGCGAGCGATGTTGTATTCGCTCCGTTGGTAGAGTTCTTCCCGCTGGGCGTCGCTGATGACATCATAGGGCGGCGCAATGCATTGGCCCACGTCTCCAACGACGCTGGGATTGAACCGGAATGCTTTGAAAGGCTTTACTTCCATGGTCACAATCGCCAC
>Ga0207752_1000974_pt1 | contig 13440 bp, 14 predicted proteins | sample Pon2CUnioCityCA_6_FD_187272 | JGI IMG/M metagenome (GOLD analysis project Ga0207752, IMG submission 187272) | Marine sediment microbial community from Union City, CA, USA - Pond 2C Sediment 2 (SPAdes) | ecosystem: Environmental > Aquatic > Marine > Intertidal zone > Salt pond sediment ... | reverse complement strand
CACTTCACCGGCGGTGAACACCAGCCGCTGTACTCCGTTGGCAGCGGTTGCCCTGGCTAACGACGCCACCAACTCGGTCGCCTTCAGGCGCCGCACTGCGATCAGCACCGCTACGACCCCGTCGCAGCCGGCAAGTGCCTGCGTGAGCGTCTCGGCGTCGGATACCACGGGAGCCGTCACCACCGTGAACTCGCCGCAGTCGGTGAGCTCATCCAGTTTCTCGACCGATGCATCGCGACACACCGCCACCACCTCGTACCCGCGCTGGAGCGATTCTCGGACCAACTTCGCCCCCGTCTTGCCGGAAGCTCCGATGATGGCTACTTTCATGGCGTCCTCAGGATCTTGTCTGACGCATCCCAACACGGTTGAGTGCAGGCGGTCTCCTCTGCGATTGTCCGGCCCATTTGCAGCCACCCATCTTGTTCAGCGTTCCCATACAGAGCCAGCGCGTTGCGTATGATCGTACCACATCGTGAAGTGATGTCTACCTCAGCATCTCCGCAATCTGGGGACGCGTCGATTTGATCCGCTCGTAGTCCAGTTTCAATCCCAGCGGTTCAAGGGCGGCTCCGAGGCCGTCGTAGATGATTTTGACCTCGTCGAAAGGCCGTGAGACGGATTCCAGTGCAGTGCGTCCGGCCTTGTTCCGTATGCCCTTGTCAGCGCCTTTGTCCAGCAGGGCCCGGACGATCTCAGTGCGGCAGAGAAATGCGGCGATGTGAAGCAGGGTCGAGCCTTCGTTGTTCGTGATGGTCATATCAGCCCCGGCCTCGATCAACGCCCTGGCGACCTCCGTCCGGCCGAAGGTCGCCGCGACAATCAAGGGGCTGGACCCATACGCGTCTTTCGCGTTCAGGTCGGAACCGGCGTCGATGTGCCCTCGAACCGCATCGAGATTGCCCTGATGGGCCGCCGTGTGGAGGCTCACACGCGGAGGCCTTTGCTGTGCGTCTGAGCCCTCCCGCTTTCCACAGCCGGCCACGGCGAGGAGTGTGACAAGAAGCGTTGCGATCGTTGCTGATTTCATGGTGGAGTCCTCCATGTCTTTCTTCAACATTGTTGCGGCAAACAGTCTCCTGCACAGAGACACGACTATGTTGCTGACGCCAAAGGTCGAGACGGCCAGCAGCAGAAACTTCAGGAGTGAAGGGATGGCGGTGTTCAGCAGGAGCAGTGCAATTACGCCCATCACGATGACATGGATGATGTAGACAGGGTAAGAATTCTCGTTCAACTCACGTCGGAGTCTTCCTTGTGTGTTTAGATAACGGCGGGAGGTTTCGATCATCACGTACATGAGACAGAGCAGCGAAAGGTGAAAGCAGAACCATACGATCGATCTGTCGACGATCCGCGAGACAATGAAGCTGCCCGAGCGGAACCACGGATAGAGCAGGAAGAAGATGTAGACGGTGACGGGGATCCACACCGTTGAGTTGATGACATGATAGAGCACCGTGCTACCGGGCTTCGCGTCGAAGATCTTGAGTCTGAAGCACAGGGCCCCCAGCAGGAACGCCATGAAATAGATCAGCAGCCTTTCATTCTGAAAGTCGAGCACGCCGATTTTCGTCCAGCCCCGAAGGCCGAAGATATCCATGCAGAAGCTATACGCAAATCCAACGAGAAGCGCGCCGCAGACCGCAGCCTTCAGTGAAATCTTCGGCAGCCTGATCTTCGCCTTCGAAAGAAGCAGGTAGAGGACGTTGAACACAAACAGCACCGGCAGAAACCACAGCCAGTTCTGGCTCCAGATCCCGTTGCTCCAGTGAAAGTAGGTGGTCCAACGTTCTTGCGGCAGGTTTCGGGAGTACAGGAATATGACCTTGTATAGCGGGATCAGCGTCAAGACAGCGATGATCCAGGGGATCATGAGTCTCTTGGATTTGGACTTGAGAAACGCCCACCCACTCTTATTCTTCAACGATAGAGGCGCGAAGAACCCTGATATGAAGAAGATGGTCGGCATCATGAAAATGTCCAGTACCAGGAACAGAAGGCCGGCTAAATTGTTGGTTGCAGGGTCGTCGACGATCCAGAAGGAGGCCCAGGCGCCGCTGCTTTCGTAGACACCGGCCGCATGACCGACGACCACCAGGAAGATCATGAACGCCCTCAGGTTGTCCAGGAAATCGATCCTGCGGCCGTTGAGAGCGTCTTGTCCGTTTCCAGAAGCATTCATGAGCCAATCTCCAAATTTGGTTTCGTTCATCTCTTCCTGAAGGAAACCCGCCGGCCGGTTACAGAAGAAATTCGCCGCTCCCGCAAAACGGCGCCCCGATCGTGCATTTCACCGGTGATGGCCGTTCTATTGCTGAGAAGACGCCGCGAGGGCCGCCGGCTGAGGCGGAGGGGGCTGGGGGGATTTCACGCCAAGAGGCCCTCTCCCGCCACCGAAGAAAAACTGCGAGGGGGTGTATTTTGTGCTTGAATCAGCCATCCGATAAGCATATCTTGGTGGGGAATCAACGTTTGCCATTGTTGCATGCGATGCGGGGATAACAGGGCAACCGAGCATGGATGCTGCGCACGTACGATGGACTGTTACTCCCGCTGCGCTCAACGGGGGGTCTTCTGGGCCGCCGGAGCGGTGGGTCGGAATCCGGGCATTTCAGGCCCGGCCGATAGCCGTACGGGGCCACAACATTTCTGTCGGCAAGTTCGTTCATCCATTCACGGTCCTTTCGCGGCGCGATCGCTGTGCGCTCGCGGGTTCGCAGGTTCATGTGCGAGACGCAGCGCGGGCCGGCGGCAGGCCGCGGATGGAAACAAGGAGGATGTGAGGACGGGGGACACAACACTTGGCATACCCTCGGAGGGTGGCACGGAGGTGTGATCCCGAAAAGAAAAGGGAATTTCGGATAAGGAGAACGATGATGAAAAAGGCAATCCTTGTGTTGGTTCCTCTGCTCGCGCTCGGCGCAGCCGCGCGCGGCGAGAATGGCGGCCCGAGTTCGCAACAGGACACCCCGACGACTGGGGTCGAAGTGGTCAACGACATCGGCGTCAGCCAGGCCCAGGACACCACGGTGACGTCGACCGGCGGCTGGAGTGACAGCAAGTCCGATTCCTCTTCCAGCTCGCAGGTGAACATCGATACGACGTCGATCTCGAACTATGAGAATCGGACGGCGCCGCTGACGAGCCTGCCGCCGTATCTGCCGTACTGGAATCACGGGGGCTGGGGCACAGTGAAGGCCTACTTTGCGAACGGGCCCAGTGCGAACGACGCGATCTACGAGACGACATTCGATCCCAAGGAGCGCGAGGACATGCGTGAGCTTCGCAGTGTCCTGGGGGCCCTGCCGCACGCAGGCCTGCTGGAAGCGGTCGGCGGCGTGCTGAACGCCGTGGCCGTGGCCGTTCTTGGCACGCCGGACATGTACCATCACGGCCGCGGATTCGAGATCGCCAACTCCATCGTCCGGGACGTTCGACCCGAGGGAAAGCCGCTGCTGGTCTTTATCGACTCCAACGTGGACACGCGACTCCTGCGGGAGGAAGGCTATGCCTACGTCGGCAAGGTGAGCATTGAGGGCGATGTGGATCGCAACTGGGACCAGGCCTACAAGGCGGCCGTCACCGAGGCGCTGTTGTGGGACGTGGACATCCTGCTTGTCTCCGGCGGCATGAAGGGCGTGACGGTCGGCCAGAACACTACCTTCCCCTCGGCGGCCGCCGGCTACGGCCAGGCCAATTACTCGCTCTCGCTGTTCGGAGCGGCGGCCAAGGGGATCACCGAGGGCAAGGGCAAGGCCGTCCTGGCCGTCGAGGCCTACCGGTACAATCCGGAGCGCCTGGCGCGCCGACGGATCCCGGCATCGCTCTACGAGCGCATCCGCGTCCGGCCGATCCCTGTCTCTGCCGTGAGAAACGGCAAGCCTGTATCGGCCGCGCCGGCCGGCATATCGGCCGCGCCGGGCGGTGTACCGGCTGCGCCGGGCGAGCCGACAGCGCTACGGCCGAGCAAACGCGGGCCGGGAATCGAGGTCCGTCGCGAACTGCTCGAGATGGCCGGACTCGATGACGCAAAAGTCGGCTGCGTGACCGTACGTTGACCGTGCGATCGCCAACAGTCGACACGGATGGAGTGGAATCTATTGCCAGTGAGGAGAAAGGAGGGACGGGGTCCAGCACAATGAACCACGAGTACCCGGAGGGTGATGATCGCGTAAAGGAGGATCGGGAAAATGGTTGAAACAAGGAGGCCTCACATGAAGAAGGGATTGGTATTCTCAATCGCGATTGTCCTGCTGTTCGCCACCAGCACGTGGGCGTTTTTCGGACAGCAGCAAAGCTTCCACATCGGCGGTGCGAATAAGCTGATGTGGTACGGCGGCGTCGGGACGGCCCGGGGTGGAAACATCGCCACCGTCGGTCAGGAGCAGGAGATGTACTCGACCCGTCACGGCGGCACTTACGGTCACCAGAAGGAGACCGGCGGATTTGTGCAATCCGGCACCATCAACAACGTAAGCGGACCGAGCAGCATCCAGCAGGGCGCCTCGATCGGCGGCTATCAGGGACAAGAAGTCACCGGCGGGCGTTATCGCACGGCCGGGCAGACACAAAGCCTGTGTCTCGATATGGATACGGTGGTGAGCAAGCCGTGGGGGGTCGGGGGCGCCAACGCGGCCCAGAGCTTCGTCGGCGGCCAGAGCCAGATCGTTATGACGCCGACGACGACGAGCGCGCAATCGCAGTTCGTCGGTGCGGCTCAGTACGCCGGCATTACCGCCGGGCCGAACAACGACCCGCTGGTGGACAACAGCCTGGACATCCAGCTCGGCCAGAGCCAGTCGGTCGCGACCGGGCCGCATCCGCATTGATGTCAACCCATGAGCAACGGTGCCGCCCGGCCTGACTCGCAGGCCGCAACGCACTGAAATGGAACACCCTATGCCCTCCGGTCTCCAAGACCGGGGGGCATCTTCTTTTTCGCCGCCGCCGCCCTGCACTTCTGCAGGCAATCCGATAGGCAACAGCCCCCGGCCATGCCTGATCCGTCGGTTTCTGGGCTTGTTGCAGGGTTCCAGCTTGACCTTGCGAGCGAATTCGGTTAGATTTCTTGCTTGACGGCGTCCTCGGATTGCGGCAACATGCCGGTTTTTCTTCCGTAAACTGTGGAAGAGGCTTTGTCGGGATCATTGACAGCTCAATAGCAGTTTTCCGACAAACGCAGTCACTGCAAAGACTTAGAAACATTGGCGGCGTAGCTCAGCTGGTTAGAGCATGGGATTCATAAGCCCTGAACGCCCTTCCTAAGTCCTTCCCCAGAAAGCGTTTATGATTGCTAATAAATGACTTATGAGATCAACCGAACATCAGGCGAAGATCAACCGAAGGCCAGACGTGCATGCTTGGCACACACTTTGGCACGCGCCTGATGGCCGAAGCTGGTAAGACCGGTCCACTGTTCATGCATCGAAACGCCGCACATGAAGGCAATGACTATACTTGTCGTTGCGTACCTCTCTCATTCTCCACCACGAACCGACGCCGGAGCACCGCCTGCCGGTGCTGTCACGGATCGGGTTAAACCCGACCACCGGCGGCGTGACACAGAGTCCGGCGTAGCAGCGTCGGAACACCTTGATTCTTGTTTGTCAGACCCTGTCAGACAGTTCGCTCTCCTCCCGCCTATGTAATAGTGTCGGTAGACACACTACTAAGAACCTCCAATTGAAAGGGAACACAATGGCACTGGACGACATGATTGGCGGCAGCATGAACAGATGTGGTGGGATTGACGGAGCGGATTACCGCCCCACAGGATTCTCGATGGGTACGGGCGGAAGCGTTTTCAGCGGATATCAGCAGGTCGCTCGTTTCGACGCAGAGGGCAATCTGCGTTCCGGCTACGACAGCCTGACCGGTATTCGCTTCAATCCTATCTCTGGACTGATCGAGCGAGACCCCCGTGGGTGATGACTCCGACGACGGTTCACAGGGAGTTGCCATTTCTTGGCAACTCCCTGTAGCCTCAACCACTGAACTCATCCACGGTGGATTCCGTGCTACGTATCGGACAGACCTTGCCACTCAAGGCAGCTTCAAAACCGGCGTGCTAATCGTGTAGTACTCTCACCATGTTTCTCCCCATTCGACTGTTGGCCCCGCGCACAGCCACAGACAAGTGAAGTTGGAATCGACGGAGCACATCTTAGCCCTGTCTTGGACAGACAGTCGAAAGACAAGATCTTCAGGATTACAGGCAGTGGCTCCGACAGTCCATCTCTGGCAAAGCTCGGAATAGATGTCGTGGAGGCCCCCCTACACCAAACCAGTGCCCCGGCTAAGAGGGTGTGTGAGAAGGTAGTGGCTCATGACAGTTGCATCTGTGGGTAAAGGCGTTTGAGTTTGATGCGGGCGTCCTTCGTCGTGAATTGCCAGTCTACCCCGCGTTGACGAGCGTTGCGGTCCCGCGTCCAGGCCGTCACCTTGCGCACCAGGGCCCGCAGGCTTGGCGTGCGGTTCCGCAAACATTGACGCGTCAGGACACTCAAGTCGCATTCGGCCAGGTTGAGCCAACTGCCGTGCTTGGGCGTGTAGTGGATCTCCAGCCGTTGGGCCAGCGCCCGAGCCCGTTCGGGCGGAAAGGCCTTGTACAACGATGCGATCCTATGCGTGTTGAGCTGGTCACAGATCAGGAGCACCTTCTCGGCCTGGGCATAACGGCCCTCCAGCAAGGCCGCGACTTCCTGGGCCCAGTCCACCGCCGTACGCTGGGGCCGAGCCGTGACCTGACGCCAGCCGGCCAGAGCCTCCGTGAACAGGAACCCACACGCCGTGCCCGCCCGCTCGTACTCATGATCGTACCGTCGCGGCCGGCCGGGCTGGACCTCCAGGGGCCGGCGGATTTCCTGGACCAGTTGGACGGGCTGTTCATCCATATTCACCACGGGGTATTTCGGGTCATACGGGCGTTCGTACACATCCAGGACGTCCTCCATACAGGCGACAAACTCGGCGTCGGCCTCCGGCGGAATCACCCAGCACTCCTGCCGGTGCGGCGGTAACTCGTTTTCTTTAGCGTGCGACGCACCGTCTGATCACTGATCGAATCGACCACCTGCAACTCGACCAGGCGGTCGGCCAGCAGTTGGAGAGTCCAGCGGTGTCGGCCTTCCGGCGGCTGACTACAGGCTAGGGCCGTCAACCGGGCCTGGCCCTTGCCATCGAGTTTCGGCGGGTGCGAGGGATAGGCCTGTTTCTTGCGTTCCAACGCCGCGGCCAAGCCTTCCAGCACGAGCCACCGCCGCACGTCGTGCAAAGCGGTCCGCGAACCGGCGAGAGCCGTAAGAACCGTCAACACCGAAAGCAAGGACTTGACAAACACCACACAGGAGTCGATGATGCCACCGTCGGCCCAACAACCGATTCACTGGGCCGACCAAGGGACTTGTCCAATTCCCGCTGAACCAACACACCACTAGGAGGTTGTCACAATAAAGTACTTGTCCTTAGCGTCGCGTTCACTTGTGCCTCCTTTGGGACTGCCCATGATCTTCTCCTACGGCGGCCCATTGATGTTGACCCATGCCTGGATTATGATAGCGACATGGCTCTTTCCTGAACAGCCAGTACAACAACAAAGGCGTGGGCAAACGGTTTCTGAATACACTCAATCGCTTCCGCTGGGTCAGACATGCCAAACTGGGTGATATCATAGCTGTCCGGATCCCAGACATACACGGGCCTATCAGAGGCGAGGTCCCGAAGGCGGCTAATGACCGCGGCCCGATCCGGCTTCTGGAGCATCTCAAGGTGGCATGGTATGTAGATGCGCTTTCTTGCTTCAACGTAACTGAGCCGACCGCCATCCTCGCCCCAGTGGTGTGCTACCGCTCTTGCCGCTCTACCTCGCGGATATCTGATCGCGCAAGTCGACCGAAGGGCCTCCAGGGCGTTCACTTCATTCCAACCGGGTTCATCGGGCCAGATCTTCAAAAAACTGCCACGCATTCTCCACCGTGAGAGACCTTACGCCCGCCAACCCCGGAACAGCAACGCCGCCGTCTACCGTGGACAGAGGCGACAGACGCCAGAGGCATTTCCACTCCTTGGGATTGGCCACTGGAGCCCAAGAGCCGACGCACAGTCTTACGGCACCATCGGGTACCGCATCATTCGGCCCAACTACGTAGACGTTCAGCCCATGACCTCTCATGCCGCCCCTCATCTGTCACATACGAGCATTGGAGTAGACGATTATGCCGCAACTTCTGGCAATGTTACGTGCACGAATCCGGCGCCGGCCGACATAACCATGTGTTGGACGGTAATGCTCATTCGTACCATCGGATCGCGCAGAACTGACAGACACTCATCCTTGTTCTCTGGAATCCTTGTCTGGAGACACTCCAACAGTCGTCCATACCGTTTACATGAGGTTTGCTGCAGCTGGCCCATCGATCCACAGGTGTCAGGATTGATCAACAGATAGTCGTTTGTCACTGCTATAAAGTCGGTCTGTGTTTTTCGAATCACCGATTTCGTTGGGGTGCGCTCGACAACAACCATCTGGCCCTTCTCGGTCCCGCTGACCAGAAGCAGGCAGTCACCAATGATCTTCTCAGAGGACAACGCTACGACCGCAGAATCGAAATCTCTCGCGTTCTGCAACACCGACCGCAGCAGCATTGTCACTGGCGTAGCGACGCACAACGGCTCATTGCTTAGAACCGCATTCAAGGTGACAGCGAAACGCCCAGGCGCAATGCCTGACAAAGCACCAACGAAACCGGGCCAACCAACGGTGGCAAACGATCCTGCGGGGCCATTGTCGAACCAGGTTACCAAGGTATACTTCGACAATAGGCTGTTTTCCGTCCACCAATCCAGGTTCCGAGCATGAAGGACACCACAGGGCGAGTCCACTGCGAAGGCCGAACAGCCATAGATGAACTTCAGGAGATCATAATACAGATTCGCGACGAGGACGTTAGGATAGGTCCGCCTCGCCCTGACTGCCAGCCCTTTCATCTCCTGAGCATATTCTGATTGATGGAATGAAGAGGCAACGTCCTCTAGCAAGGCTGCAAATTGCTCAGCACCACCGAGGTCATCCGGCCCAGGAACGAACGCGTTGGCGACTCACCAGCAGCCTCGTGCCCCAACGTACGAATCCTGCCGTCTTCGTTCTTCGTCGTCGATGGCTTTCCTGTATCGTGGCAAAGAACGGCCAGGCCGACCACGAGGTCCTCCCATTCGTCCCCAATCCGCTCTTGTGCAAACGCATCAAGACAGTGCAGGGTGTGAGTCCATACGTCGCCTTCCGGATGCCACTCTGGTTCTTGAGGACATCCGACCAGTGCCTCCAGTTCCGGAAATACTCGGATCCAACCGCATGCTCGTAGGAACTCCAACCCGATCGACGGGCGCACTCCCAGCAATAGGAGCTTCTTCCATTCCTCGAAGATCCGCTCCCGGGCAAGGCCCTCCGGTTCGATCCCGCTACACAAGGTCACGGTCTCCGGGGCCGTGGTGAGCTCGAATCTCGCGACAAATTGCATACCTCTGAGCACCCGGAGCGGGTCTTCCACGAATTTCGCAGAGGTATGCCGTAGAATCCTTGCCCGAATATCGCACAGCCCGCCAAATGGATCGATCAGTTCACCACGCATGGGGTCAAGAGCCATGGAGTTGATCGTGAAATCTCGCCGTGACGCCGCCTCTTCAGGCACCATGCGCGGGTCTGAGAAAATATCAAAGCCCTTGTGCCCCAAGCCCGCCTTCGACTCACGACGCGGGATGGCAATATCAATCGGAAGACCGTGCAGTTTCACTACCCCGAAGGCTTGGCCAACCAAGTCGAGCCGAAAGTGCTCGCCCAGCAAAGGAACAAGCTCTGCCGGTCCGATCCCGTAGACCTCAATGTCAAGGTCTTTGGCTGCAGTGCCCAGGACTGCGTCACGGACACACCCGCCGACCACCAGAGCACGTCCGCCGGCGGCGGAGATGACCTCACACACCGTGGCCAATGCCTGACGCAACTCTTGGTTGTCCAGACGCAACTCTATCATGTGTAGCTGTCCATTTTCCTGACGACGCAGCAGAACGCTCGCACGTTCTGTCTGTCCTATAATATTCAAGACCAAGCGGCCAGATTGCTGATATAAGGAGTATGGGATTTGGCCACAGACAGATTGATTACGAGAAGGAACTGAAGCAACGCGACGAAACGATCGCGTGGCAAGCCTCGCGAATCAAACAGCTCGAAGCCGAGATCGAGGAACTGAAGAAGTTGCTCGCGGGCAAGGGGGAGTCAAAGACGGCCAAGAAGCCCAGGTTCACGGAAAACTACAGCCTGGACAGAACCAACCGCAAGAAGAGACATAAGGACTCGACCGGACGGCGCGGGAATGATGCCAAACGGGACCTGATTGAGGATCAACACGATATCTATTGGCCGGACGCCGACCCGGACGCATGCATTTGTCATCGCCAGCAGTGTGCTTGGCGGATCGTTGACGGGAAAGCCGTCTACGTTTGCTACCACATCTATGACCTACCCGACTCGAAGGAGTTGCCTCTGCCGCCAGGACTTCGCACCAGCCGAAGCGAATTCGGGATCGAAATCATCCTCATCCTTGCCTTTCTCCACTATTGGATCGGCGTATCGATTGATCATGCCCGCGAGATCATGCAGTTCTTCACCGGCCTCCAGCTCTCAAAATCGCAGGCGGATTCCCTCCTGAGCCAGTTGGCGGGCGACTGGGATGAACCGTACGACACGATCGCCGAGTTGATCGCTCTTTCGATCATCGTCTATATCGACGAGACGGCTTGGAAGGTGGGCAAGCGTTCTTGCTACACCTGGGCGTTTTCGACCGCGATGTACGTGCTGTTTCGCTGCGGCGTTGGGCGAGGAAAGGCCGAGGCCGAAGAGGTACTCGGCGAATTCTTCCCGGGCATTGGCGTAACGGACGATTACAACGCGTACACGCATCTGTTCAAGCAGCACCAACTCTGCTGGGCGCATCTGCTCTGCAAGGCGATCAAGCTCGCGTTGCAGCATCCGGACGAGAAACCCTATGCCAGGTTCCTCGATGAGTTGTGTGCCATCTACCGGCAGGCCGTGCGGTATCGAAAGGATCGTCGGCTGGGCGTGGGTCGCAGGGAGAAGGTGGACGAACTACAAGAAAGGATTCGGTCGCTTTGCACGCGGCACGGCGAACCGATTGACGAAAAGGGGATGTCCGATCCTGAGGCGACGTTCCTCCGCCTGCAAAACGAATTAGTCGACAATCTGGCTTGCCTCTTTGTCTTCGTCGAGCATCCGGAGGTCGAGCCGACCAACAATCGCAGCGAGCGCACCGTTCGCCACGAAGCGGAAATCCGCAAGGGCGGCCGCACGAGCAAGACGCCAGCCGGTGCGAAGCGACGCGGCGTGATCATGACGGTGCTCGCCTCGTTGCGGACCCGGTTTCCGAGGTTCACGCTGGACCATCTACTCTCGGAAGTCGGACGGTGGTTCGCGCAAGGCCGTTCGGTCTTCGAGTCGGAACTGGCCGAACTGCAAAAGGCCAACGCTCCCCCAACCGGCGAACCTGCGCTTGTCCCTGGCAACTGAAAGAAACACGTCCGGTAGATTTCAGCCACCACAATCCAACGGCGGACATCATCCGGCACCATCCACTATGCTCCCATTCTGCGAAAATGGACAGCTACTATCATGTCGTTGGCGTATGTCATGGCACTCTTGCTCCATCCGGGCTTGCCAGTCAGGCTTGCGAACGCAGCGCGGTCCTGCCTGCTCGGCTGAGATAGATCCATTCGTAGATTGAAGGGTCTTGTGGTACTTGTCCTGCACCGGTCTACAACTACGCCGTGTTGACGATGACCCAGCATATTGTGACGGGCACTCGATAGATCCATCAACAGTTCACCTGAATTTCTGCACGCACTTTCATCAACAGCTCGCCGAGCCGGTTCTTGCCCCTTCCGTCCTTGCCAATGCCCCAGTACTTGTCGTACGGGGAATTCTCAATGAGCCTTCTATTCTTCGTCTCAAGGAGTATTCTCCTCATTGCAGGATTCTCAAACTTCCTGCGCAACGCATAGAGCATCACTTCCTCCTTGACTGTTTCCCAATCGCTTCTAAGCGGGATTCTCGCTGAACGTCCCAACATCTTGGCGTGTTGCGGAGAACCAGACTGCCGAATCAGCTCCCGATAGCCAGCATACTGGTCGCCTTGGAATTTCTGTGCCTGGAAATAGTGCTCGACAGTCGGCCAGTAAACCCCCTCGTCCTCAAAGCCGCAAGGATAGAAATTGGACAGCTCATCGTAGGGTTCGTTTCGGCAAAAAAAGTAAATCGGCTTGGACATTGGGGCGATCACTCCAGCCAGAACAACTTCTCCCGCGACAAAACGCAACGACGCAGCGCCTTCAGGAAAGCAACTCCTCCAAGGGTGACTTGCCGGGGCATGCGTCCGACAGAAAGACCATCCGTTCAGCCCGCAGCCCGTGCGGCAACCATGACCTGAGCACACCCTCAGGCTGAGATGACAAATTCGTCAGATCCATTTCTGTCCCCTGAGTACCCTCATAATCCTGACCAGGTTTCGAGCATCATCGATTGCCCGGTGGTGTGTCCCTTGAAGAGGCATGTTCATCATCTTGAGAGCTTGTTCCATACCGCACGGACGTATTCTTCTCGATTCTGCAAAGACCTGCTTAAGGTTCACGTGCCTGTTGGCAAACCGCTTGGGGAACCTCATCGAGTGCCTCTTGCAGTCGATCCGGATATGCTCAATATCGTAGTCTCCCCACGTCACGATCCGACACGAGCCTTCCCCAATCCAGGAGTCGAACTCTGGAAACACCACATCAAAGGTGTCCGCTCCGGCTACATCATCCTGGGGGATACGGGTCAGAGCCTGGCAGAACTCACTGAGTTGCGGATTCTGTACTGGCCGCACGAACCTGTCGTATTCGTCAATTATATCCAGAGACTCGTTCAGTCTGATCGCACCGATCTCTATGATCTCCTGATCCTTGACCTGCGTCCGTTCCTTCCAACAGGTTGATTCCAGATCCATCACGATGTATAACATTCTTGCCTCCTGCGAGCGACCATCCCGCTCCCATCAGAACGATCCGTTTCGTATCACCGCCACCGAGTCAGCACAGTCTTCAGCACATGCTTCCACCAGGACGCCTCCGCACACAGGCATTCTCCCAGCAATTGCCTACTGTCTCGACAGTTGATTGGACTGCTTTCTTGCTTCCGCCCGCCAATCAGCGACCAGACGACGAAGGCGTTGAATTCTACTCGCGATCGGTGGATGCGTGCTCAGAATCCGGCTCCGATCGAATGAGCGGATGACCCCCATGAGTAACAGAGGTAACCCCCCGGCTCTGCCGGGGGACTCACAGAGTTTGACAGATACAGGAGTCGTCCACCAGACTCACGGACTGTGAACCGCTCAA
>Ga0207752_1000972_pt1 | contig 13454 bp, 11 predicted proteins | sample Pon2CUnioCityCA_6_FD_187272 | JGI IMG/M metagenome (GOLD analysis project Ga0207752, IMG submission 187272) | Marine sediment microbial community from Union City, CA, USA - Pond 2C Sediment 2 (SPAdes) | ecosystem: Environmental > Aquatic > Marine > Intertidal zone > Salt pond sediment ... | reverse complement strand
CGTGCATGGTAGCCTCCGGGCACGGGAGTCCGTGCCTGATAATGGCGAGGATAGGTGCCGGAGGAGGGCAGGTTCTTGAGTCCGGGCCGGGGAGCCGAGGATCCCCTCCTCCTCAACCGGGCTACCTCATTCCCCTCGATGACGATGCCCGGCTCCTCTGGGCAATTTACCTTAATAGGGATTATGGAATAGTCTGGGGGATTGTCAAACAGAGATTAGAGATTGGAGATCTGTTGGTTTGAGATGCTGGGGCGAATGTTGGGTGGGTGGGACTTGCTCCAAAATGTGTTATCCTCGGGTTACTGGCGGCAATGAGGAGGGGCGAGGGACAGTACAATACCCGTGAAAGCCAGATAATTACGAGGTCGGATAGCAAGAGGAAGGTATGTGTATGGAGAGACGGGAACGGTTGGCGGGCCTGCCCCGAGAGCTAGGTGATGGGTTGCTGTTGCGCTGGGCCAGTGCTGATGATACGGAGGCGCTGGCTGCCTTCAACGTGGCGATCCATAGCGACAATCCGGACGAGCCGGAAACGTGGCTGGCGGAGTGGACGCGGGATTTGATGAGCGGCGAGCATCCAACCACGAAGCCGTCAGATTTTACCGCGGTGGTGGATCAGAAGGTGGGCGATAAGATCGTGTCCAGCCTGTGCCTCATCTCCCAGACGTGGCTTTATGAGGATGTACCTTTTACTGTGGGCCGGGTGGAATTGGTAGGCACCCTGCCCAATTACCGCCGGCGGGGATTGGTGCGGGAACAGATGGACGCTATCCACGCCCTCAGCGCAGAGCGAGATGAACTGGTGCAGGCCATCACGGGGATTCCCTGGTATTATCGCCTGTTCGGTTACGAGATGGCCCTGGACCTGGGGGGCGACTGGCTATACCCGCAGGACCGGCTGGCGCAATTGCAGGCGCCGGAGGAGACGGTCTACCGGGTCCGTCGAGCCACGGTGGACGATATCCCTCTCCTGGATGAGCTTTATACCATTCACTGTGCTCACAGCCTGATCTCGCGGCCACGGACGGCGGCCCTCTGGCAATATGAGATGACGGCCGCTCACGAGAGCTCGGTTTACTACAACCGGTTCCACATCGTGGAACGAATTGCAGATGGGGAACCGGCCGGCTATTTCGAGTACTTCGAATGGCCCAAAGGGGTTGCCGTGCGAGAGATTGCCGCCCGCCCGGGGTTTTCGCTGCGGGTGGTGGCCTTGCACGCGGTGCGCTTTCTGAAGGAGCGCCTGGAGGAAAACCGCCCGGAAGGGCACCCGATGAAACCGTTGAGGTTCAGCGTGGGCCCGGGGCACCCGGCTCTGGAAGCGCTGGGCCGGGCGCTGGTCGTGGCGCGCAAGCCATACGCCTGGTACATTCGTGTGCCCGACCTGCGGGCGTTTCTGGAAACGATCCGGCCGGTGCTGGAACAGCGGCTGGCGGCGAGCGTGATGGCCGGCCACACGGGGACAGTGCGCCTGAACTTTTTCACGGAGCGGATGACGATAGAGCTGGAAGAGGGGCGGATTACCGGCTTCGGAAGTTATGAGCCGGCGCGACTGGAAGAAGGCGATTATAATTTTCCCGATCTGACTTTTCTGCAGCTCCTGTTTGGCCGGCGCAGCGTCGACGAATTGGATTTCGCCCACGCCGATTGTTCCGGCAAAGAGGAGGCCCGCATTCTGCTGAATATCTTGTTTCCGAAACAGCATTCGCAGGTGCGGGGGTTAGGATGAATATGATCAATCCGCTAGCAGGATTTTTGGAGGAGCAGGGTTACCTGGTGCTGGATGGGGGGCTGGCGACGGAGCTGGAGGCCCGAGGCTATGATTTGAACGATGCGCTGTGGTCGGCGCGGGTGCTGGCGGAGGAGCCGGAGGCGATCCGGCAGGTGCACCTCGATTACCTGCGGGCGGGGGCGGACGTGATTATTACGGCCAGTTACCAGGCGACCATTCCCGGTTTCATGGCGCGCGGTATGGCGGAGGCGGAGGCAGTTGCGCTGTTACAACGGTCGGTAGCCCTGGCCCGGTCCGCCCGGGACGAATTCTGGGCGGTGGCGGAGAACCGCGCCGGCCGGTTGCGCCCGCTGGTGGCGGCGAGCGTGGGCCCCTATGGGGCCTTCCTGGCCGACGGCTCGGAGTATACGGGGGCGTACGGGCTGACGGAGGCGGATCTGGTTGCCTTTCACCGCCGGCGCTGGCACATTCTGGCGGAGAGCGGGCCGGATCTGCTGGCGTGCGAGACGATTCCCTCGGCGACGGAGGCGCGGGCGCTGGTCCGGCTGTTGCCGGAAACGCCGGAGCTGGCGGCCTGGTTCAGCTTTACCGGCCGGAACGAGACGGAGATCAGCGACGGCACGCCCTTCGCCGCGGTGGTGCGCGAACTGGACCCGGTCGCCCAGGTGGCGGCGCTTGGCATTAACTGCACTCCGCCGCGCTTCGTGCCGGCGCTGGTGGCAGCGGCGCGGCAGGAAACGGATAAGCCGCTCGTCGCTTATCCCAATTCGGGGGAGACGTACGATGCCGAGCGGAAGATCTGGCTGGGCCTGTCGGTGCCCGATGATTTTGCCGTCCAGAGCGGGCAGTGGCGGTCGGCCGGGGCGGATCTGATCGGGGGGTGCTGCCGGACGGGTCCGGCGCATATCAGGGAGGTGAGGAAGGGGATGGGGAGTGGGGATTAGGGATTGGAGATTAGAGATTGGCTACGCTCACGATTAGAGATTGGAGATTGGAGATTGGCTATGATGGAAGTGATGGGGGTGGCGGAGGCGGTGTTGTACGTGGACGATCTGCCGGAGGCGACGGCGTTTTACCGGGAGGTATTGGGGTTGCCGCTGACGCTTTCGTTTGAGGATGCGAGCTTCTTGCAGACGGGGGAGCACTCGACCTTGATCCTCTTTGACCGGCAGCAGTTGAAGATAAGGGTCAGCCAGATCCCGGGACATGGGGCGGAGGGGGCCGGGCATGTGGCGCTGGCGATCCCCCATGAGGAGATGGCGGCCTGGCGCGGGCGGCTGGAGGACCACGGGGTAGAGATCGAGCATGAGCAGGATTGGCCGCAGGGGACGCATTCGCTCTATTTCCGGGATCCGGCCGGGAATAGCGTGGAGTTGATTGACGGGCGGCATTATCCTCGCGTGTGGGCAAGGATTGGGGAGGGCAGGTGACGAGAGTGGATCTGACAGGCCGTGCCGGGGATTTGAGAATCCCCTCCTCCTCATTTTTGCAGTTTCTAAGGTATCTCTCTGGGCGAACCAGAAACCAACAACCAACAGCCAACAACCGATCATGCTCCTCTACCTCGGCGAATTAGCCGCTCTCGCAACCGCCTTTTGTTGGTCTACGACCGCCATTTTCTTCAGTTACAGCGGGCGCCGGATCGGGTCCCATGTCGTCAATCGCAGCCGGCTCATTTTTGCCCTGCTCTTTATTGCGCTTTCCCATCTGGTCCTGGAGGGTACCCTGTTTCCCCTGGGGGTGGAGCCGTTCCGCTGGGGCTGGCTGGGGGTGTCGAGCGTGTTGGGGCTGGTGCTGGGGGACACGTTCCTGTTCTACGCTTACGTGCTGATCGGCCCCCGGCTGTCGATGTTGATGATGTCCCTGGTGCCGATCATCAATACCGTCGCCGGCCGGGTGCTGTTCCAGGAAACGATCAGCGGCTTCGAATTGGGCGGGATCCTGCTGGCGGTGGCCGGAGTGGCCTGGGTGGTGACGGAACCGCGGGTGGAGGGCACGGTGGTAGAGAACAAGCAGTACGGCCGGGGGTTGCTGGCGGCGCTGGCCGGCGCGCTGGGCCAGGCCACAAACCTGATCGCGGCAAAGTACGGGCTGGTCGGCGATTTTCCGCCGGTGTCGGCTACCCTGATCCGGCTGCTGGTGGCCGTGATCGTGCTCTGGGGGCTGGCGGCGCTGCGGGGAGAAGCGGGGGCCACGGTGCGCAAGTGGCGGGACCGGAAATCATTCTGGGCGATGATGGGCGGGACGATCAGCGGCCCGTTTCTGGGCATCTGGCTGTCGATGGTGGCGGTGCAACTGGCCCGGCTGGGGATCGCCTCGACGTTGATGGCCCTGCCGCCGGTGATTCTGATCCCGGTGGAGTATATTGTCTACCGGACGCGGGTGAGCGCGCGTGGCCTGGTGGGCACGGTGGTGGCGATTGGCGGGGTGGCATTGATTTTGTTGACGTGAACGGAGATTGGCTACGCTCACGAGTAGAGATTAGAGATTGGGGATCGGGGGATGGCGATTGGGGGTGGCGGTTACGGAGGCGGGAGATTGCGGTATAATGGGCAGGATAGTTCGTTAGAAAGAGGTCATTAAGTCAGTCAAGGAGAAGAAAATGCCAGATCTACTTGCGGGTGTTGTTCCAATCATTTGTTTGCTGGTCGTCCTGGTGGGCGGCATCATCAGCGCGTCAGTGAAGATTGTCCAGGAGTATGAACGAGGTGTGATTTTTAGACTCGGCCGGGTGCAGGCCGCCAAGGGACCCGGGCTGTTCTTCATCATTCCGATCATCGACCGGATGCAGAAAGTCGATCTGCGCACGGTGACCCTGGACGTACCCTCCCAGGAAGCGATCAGCGCCGACAATGTGACGGTGCGGGTCAACGCGGTGGTCTACTTCCGGGTGGTGGATCCGGTGGAGGCGGTGATCCAGATCGAGGATTATCACCGGGCCACCTGGCAGATCGCGCAGACCAGCCTGCGCAACGTCATCGGCCAGTCGGACCTGGACGCGTTGCTGGCCGACCGGGAAACGATTAACGAGACGCTGCAACATATCATCGACGAGGCGACGGAACCGTGGGGGATTAAGGTCAGCATCGTCGAGGTGAAGGATGTGGAGTTGAACTCGCAGATGGTACGGGCCATGGCCCGGCAGGCGGAGGCCGAACGGGAACGGCGGGCGAAGGTTATCCACGCCGAAGGCGAATTCCAGGCAGCGAAGCAGTTGTCGGAAGCGGCGCGGGTGATGGCTACCGAACCGGGAGCGATGACCCTGCGTTATCTGCAGACGCTGCTGGAAATCGGCGTGGAACAGAACACGACCACCATCTTCCCGGTGCCGGTGGACATTCTCGGGGCGATGTTGCAGGACCGCTTGAAGCCTGACGTCAAATCGCTTAAGGAGCAGTAACGCTGTTGGCAAAGGGACCTCAGTTGAAGGCACCTCCCCGGCGGTGGCCGGCTGTAGGGTTGCTGTTTGCCCTGCTGTTTGTGGGCAGTGGCTGTGCCCTGTTGCGAGGGCCGGAACAACCGGCACTGCCCACGCCACCGCCTTCGGTTGTGGATAGCGGCGAGGCGATTGCCTTTGAATCGTTGGAAACCGGCGGACGGACGACAGAGGACACGGTGGTGCCGGTGGCAGAGCCGGCGATCACCGGTCTGATGGAGGCGGTCTCCAAGCAGAACCTGTTCGCCTACGTACAGACATTGCAGAACTTCGGCACCCGCCACCCATTGAGCCCGCTGGAGCGGGAGGGGTACGGGATTGGGGCGGCCTCGCGCTGGATCTATGATGAGTTTGAACGGATAGGGAACGGGCGGCTGGAGGTGGCCTATCACGAGTTTCCGTTCGTCTATACCGGCTTTTCCAGCACGCAGCGTAACGTGGTGGCGACCCTGCCGGGCCTGGGCGGCCACCAGGGTGTCCTGATCCTGACGGCCCATTACGACTCGCGGACCTTTGAGCTGGGGGACGGTGGTAGCGTGGCGCCCGGCGCCAACGACAATGCTTCCGGTGTGGCCGTGCTGGTGGAGGCGGCACGCCTGCTGAGCGCGCGGAGCTGGCAGCAGACGGTGATCTTCGTGGCTTTTGCCGCAGAAGAACAGGGAACTTATGGCAGTGATAGTTACGTGCGCGACGTAATGCTGGAAGGGATGATTGTCGACGCGGCGATTAACCTGGATACGGTGGGCGGACGTTCGGGCATACCGCAGTCGGTGAATGTGTTTGCCGCGCCGGAGGGACAGGGGACGACCCAGCTTGCGCGTTACCTGGACCTGATCGGCGACCTTTACCAGGGGGACAGTTTTGACGTGTCGCTACGGCCGACGCTGGACCGGCCGGGACGCTATGGCGACCAGCGGCCCTTTGTCAACGCGGGCGTGGCGGCGGTGCGCCTGACGGAATCCCAGGAAGATGTGGAGCGGATGCACACCGACGAGGATACGGCGGACCGGATCGATTACAATTACCTGGTGAAGGTGGCGCGCCTGACGGTGGTTGCCCTGGCGAACATGGCCGGCGCACCGCCGCTGCCGCCGGCGCCGGCCGTGGCCCCCATGGCCGATGCCGGGTCCTACCTCCTTTCCTGGAGCCCTGATCCGGGCGCGGCCGCATACGCGGTCGCCTTCCGGCCGGTGGGGGGCGAGGAACGGGCGTTGCGTTACATCAGCGCGGCCGATGCGGGCAACGTGGTGATTACGGGCCTTGATCCGGGGGTGGGGTATGCGATCAGCCTGGCGCCGTTGGACGCGCAGGGGCTGGTGGGGCTCTTCTCGCAGGAAGTGGTGATTGATAATTAGGGGTTGGGGATTGGAGATTAGAGAGTAGGTGGAACAGATGGAAGCGATGCGATTGCACGAGCCGGCTGATATTGGCGAGGCGCCGCTGCAGCGCGAGGAGGTGGCGCGTCCGGAGCCGGGGCCGGGCCAGGTGCGGCTGAAGGTGCGGGTTTGTGGCCTGTGCCACACGGACCTGCACACGGTGGAGGGGGAGCTGGACCTGCCGAAGCTGCCGCTGACGCCGGGCCACCAGGTGGTGGCCACGGTCGACGCCCGGGGGCCGGGGGCGGAGCGCTACGCGGTGGGCGAGCGGGTGGGGGTTGCCTGGCTTTACTGGACGTGTGGGGAATGCGATTATTGCCAGAGCGGGCTGGAGAATCTGTGCCCCAATGCTCAGTTCACCGGCCTGCACGCCGACGGCGGATATGGGGAGTACATGGTGGTGGACGAACGATTTGCCTACCCGCTCCCCGGCGCTTTCTCCGACGCGGAGGCCGCGCCGCTATTGTGTGCAGGCATCATCGGCTACCGCTCGCTGCGCCTGAGCGGGATCCAGCCGGGCCAGCGGCTGGGGCTGTACGGGTTCGGCGCCAGCGCCCACCTGGCGATCCAGGTGGCCACGCATTGGGATTGCGAGGTGTACGTCTTCACGCGCAGCGAGAACCACCGGCAACTGGCGCGGGAACTGGGAGCGGTGTGGGTGGGCAGCGCCAAGGATGACATTAACGTGGGGCTGCACGGAAGCGTGATCTTTGCGCCGGCCGGGTGGATCGTGCCCCTGGCCCTGGGCCATTTGCGGCCGGGAGGAACGGTGGCCATCAACGCCATCCACATGAGCCCCATTCCTGAGTTTGATTACGATCTGATTTACGGGGAACGAATATTACGCAGCGTGGCCAATTTCACGCGGCAGGATGCGGAGGAGTTCCTGCAACTGGCAGCGGGGATTCCGATCCGGGCGGAGGTGGAGCTATTCCCACAGACGGCAGCGAATGAAGCGTTGCGCAAGATGAAGGCGAGCGAGATCCGGGCATCGGCGGTGTTAGAGATTGGCGATTAGGGATTGGAGATTAGGGCGGCCAATCAATCTCTAATCTCCGATCTCTAATCTCTATTTTTCTCTTTCTGGCCTTTTTAGCACGAATGCTCTACAATTTGCTCCAGATCAGAGACGTACCCAGTTGCCAGGAGTTATGACCAGCCGGATGGAATCCCGCCGGCCCTTGCGCCGGTTTGCCCTGAAAGTACCACCGCCTGCTGCCGGAGATGGGGTCGGGCAGGAAAGAGCGCAGCATGCCCGCCACGCGGGACTATTGATCCTTTCCGTGCTTACCGTCTGGGCAGTGGCCTGGTTGGGTTATCGCTGGCTTATCCGGCCGGCGTGGCTGGCGTCCTTGCCCCCGCTGCTGGACGAACTGGTATTCTTGATCGAGACGGCCGGGGCGCTGGCGCTGGCTTTTATCTGGACCGGCCTGGGAATTGGTTACTGGCGCCGGGCGCGGGCCCGCGCCGGGAGGGTTTCGGCAGAAGAGCTGTACGCGTCCCTTTCGCCAACGGCCTTTGAACGGTACGTGGCCGGTCTCTTTCGCCAGAAAGGGTACCAGGTGGTGGTGCGGGGCAGCAGCGGCGATCATGGCGTGGACCTGGAAGTGCGCAACGGGGCAGGAAGGCGGGCAATCGTGCAGTGCAAGCGGTACCAGAACACGGTGGGAGAAGAGATCGTGCGGGAGCTGATGGGGACGATGCTGCATGAGCGCGCCTCCCATGGGTTTCTGGTGACCACGGCCGAAATCTCGGAGTCTGCGCGGGCGTGGGCGGCGGATAAACCGATTACGCTGATTGACGGGCAGACCCTGGCCCAGATCGCGACGGTTATGAAGCAGCGGCGGGAAGCGGAAGGTGGGGGGCAATGACGGCCGGCAGCGATAAGGTGGCCCGGACCGTCGCCGCTTATGACCGGATTGCCGGCGAGTACCTGGCAAGGTGGCGCGACCGGCGGGTGGTGGAGCGGCCGCTGGCGATGCTGGCGACGCTGCTCCCGGCCGGGGCGTTGGTGCTCGACCTGGGGTGTGGCCCCGGTTTTGACGGGGCAGCGCTACGGGCCCAGGGTCTGCGGGTCGTGGGGGTGGATCTCTCCTGGCAGATGGTGCGGCTGGGGCGCGATCATTATCCCGGCGTTTATCTGCAGGCGGATATGCGGCGGCTGCCACTGGCGGCGGGCACGGTGGACGGCATCTGGGCCAGCGCATCGCTGCTGCACCTGCCCCGGCCGTTGCTGGCGCCGGTGTTGGCGGAAGGGCGGCGGGTGCTGGCCGGCGAGGGCCTGTTTTACCTTTCGCTGAAGGAAGGAACGGGCGAAGCGTGGCGGGCGGATGCCTGCGGCCGGGAGGCGCCGCGCTTTTTCACCTATTGGACGGCGGCGGCGCTGGATAGCGAATTGCGCACGGCGGGGCTGGCAACGGTGGCCGGCTGGCAGGAGGAAGGAAGCCGGGATCTGTGGTTGAACAGAATCGTGCGGAAGATGAGCGGTAGCGGTCAGCCGGGGAGTAAGGGTGGCCGCCGGCCACATCGAACCAATTTGAGGGAAGAAAGATGAAGGAAAATGCCGTCTGGCAGCGGATTGACCACTATGTAGAAGAGAATGTCGATGACATCCTGGGACAATTGGCCCGGCTCTGCGCCCAACCGAGCGTCTCGGCCCAGAATCTGGGCATTGAAGCGTGTGCCGAGCTGGTGGCCACGATGTTGCAAGAAGAGGGATTTGAGGCCGAAATTATGCCCTCTGGGGGCAATCCGGTGGTTTTTGGGGAAGGGGCCGGGCGCAGCGACAGGACGTTGATTTTCTATTTGCATTATGACGTGCAGCCGCCTGAACCGCTGGACCTGTGGAAATCTCCGCCGTTCCGCCTGACCCGGCGGGGGAATAAATTTTACGCCCGGGGCGTCAGCGACGACAAGGGCCATATCATCGCGAGGCTGGCGGCGCTGGCTGCGGTGCGTTCCGCGCTGGGGGAGCTGCCGTGTAACGTCAAGTTCTTTATCGAGGGCGAGGAAGAGATCGGGAGCCCGAACACGCCGGCCTTTATTGAAGAAAACCGGGAGCGGCTGGCTGCGGATGCCTGTATCTGGGAGTTTGGCGGGGTCAATGGCGAAGGGCGACCGGAGCAATCTCTGGGCATGCGCGGGATCTGTTACGTGGAGCTTAGCGTGCAGACGGCGGGTAGCGATACCCATTCGGGCCTGGGGGGCAGCGTCTTTCCCAATGCCGCCTGGCGGCTGGTGTGGGCCTTGAACACGCTCAAGGATGAGGATGAGCGCATTCTGCTCCCCGGTTTTTACGATAAGGTGGTGCCGCCCACGTCCCGGGATCTGGCGATGTTGAAGCAACTGCCCGATGAGTCGGCGATGTGGCAGAAGATGTACGGCCTGGAAGGGTTCGTCGGCGGGGTGGAAGGCGGGTTGCCCTGGAAGGTGCAGGCCGTTTTCCAGCCCACCTGTACGATCTGTGGCCTGGAGTCGGGATACCAGGGTCCGGGCTCGAAGACGGTCTTGCCCGCCCGGGCCACAGCCAAGGTTGATTTCCGGCTGGTGCCTGACCAGACGCCAGAGGAGGTGTTGGCCGCTTTACGGCAACGGCTGGACGAAACCGGCTTCGAGGACGTGGCGATCAAGCTCCTGGGCGGGTTGCGACCGGCCCGGGTGGATCCGGACGATCCATTCGTCCACCTGACGCTACGGACGGCGGAAGACGTCTACGGGCAGTCGATGGTGGTGGCGCCGATAATTGGTGGCAGCGGACCCCTTTACCCATTTGTGGAGTATCTGGACCTGCCGGTGGTCGCCGCCGGGATCAGTTATCCAGGAAGCAACGTGCACGCTCCCAACGAAAATATTCGCCTCGATTACTTCCTGCAGGGGATCAGGCACACGGCCCGTATCGTGGAGGCGTTCGGCAGAAGCAACACGTGAACGGATAGCACCAGTGACTCACGCTTGTTGGGCCATTTCCTCGCCAAAATCGAGCAAGGCGTCCACGCGCTCGTGTGACGGCCCTTCGGCGTAGACGCGCAGGACAGGCTCGGTGCCTGAGGGACGGATCAGAAGCCAGCTGCCGTCGTCCAGATAGTATTTTACGCCATCGGTGGTCTGAATTTCTTCGATGGCGACACCGGCGATCCGGCTCGGGGCGGCACCCAGGAGCATCTCCACCATTTCGCTCTTGGCTACCGGGTGTTTGAGTTTCATGTCCACACGCCGGTATTCGGCCGGGCCCACATCGGCGAGGAGATCGTCCACCAGGTCGCTGAGCGCAACGCCGGCATCCGCCATGACTTCCAGCAGGAGCAGCCCCATCAGAATGCCGTCCCCTTCGGGAATGTGGTTCTGGATACTCATTCCCCCCGACTCTTCACCGCCCATGAGTACACCACCGGCGAGCATGTGGTCGGCGATATGGTTAAAGCCCACCGGCGTCTCTACCACCGGCAGGTCGTGGCGCTGGGCGATCCGGTCGATCATGCGGGTGGTGGAGACGGTGCGCACGACCTTGCCCCGCCAGCCGCGCTTTTCGATGAGGTAGCGCAAGACGAGGGCGAAGATGCGGTGGGGGTCGACGAACCGTCCCTTGTCGTCCACCGCTCCCAGGCGGTCGGCATCGCCGTCGGTGGCGAGGCCGACCATCCAATGGCCGGCCTGGATGGTGGACATCAGCAGTCCCAGATGTCTGGCGATGGGCTCGGGGTGGATGCCGCCGAAACCGGGATTCATCTCGTGGCGGATGTTGAGGACGCGGGTGCGACCGCGGGCCAGCATCTCGCCGATAACGCCCCGGCCGGCGCCGTACATGCCGTCGGCGACCACCCGGAGCTCGGCGGAAGAGATACAGTCCAGATCGACCAGGGTGCTCAGGTGTTCGTAGTAGGCCCAGGAGGGGTCGAATTTGTGCACGCGCTCTTCGCGAATCGCCTGTTCCAGGTCCATCAGGTTGGGGCCGTGGGCTTCGCGCAAATTGCGGTCCAGGAACTGTTCCACCCGCTTGCTTTCTCCCGGGCTGGCACTGCCGCCGTAGGCGGCTTTTAACTTGACACCGTTGTAGCGGGGGGCATTGTGGCTGGCCGTAACCATGACCCCGGCCGTGGCCTTTTTATTGACGATGGCGTAGCTGACGGCCGGGGTGGGGGTGTCGGCCCGGGCGAGCCAGGTCTCGATACCGTTGGCGGCCATCACCCGCGCGACTTCCGCGGCGTAACGGTCTGAGAGAAAACGGGTATCGAAGCCGACGACCACGCGGGGTTCGCCGTTATTCTCTTCCTGGACGTAATCGGCGATGGCCTGGGCCACCAGGCGCAGGTTGTTAAAGGTAAAGGTTTCGCTGATCACGGCGCGCCAGCCGTCGGTACCGAATTTTATCGTCATCTATGAAATCCTCCGCCAGAGCACCGGCGCCGGGCCGACAGTGAAAGGTCAGGATGGAGAGGTCGACTCCTGTTGCTGGGCGGTGCTCCCGCAATCGTTTGTTCAGCAGGGCGCATGGCCCTATATAGCTGGCATTATCCACGATCTGGGGGCGGATGCCAAACGGTAGATCGCAACCTTTGGTTTCGCTTGTGCCGCCGGCAGATTTGACAAAGGGCGGGCTATTGCCTGATAATGGTGCAGATTCAGTAATGGTTCAAAGGACAGATAGCTTGTCTACGGTCCAGCATCTCTCAGCCCATCCGGTCACCAACCGTGCTTTGTTTTCGGCCCTCGCTTACGCTGATTTGCGCGTGCGTTGGGGCGTAGCCCGCGCTCGAGCCCACGGCCTGGATCCCGACGACGAATTCCGGGGGCTGTACCTGTCGGATGGGCACGTGGACGACTTGTTGGCGACCGGGCTGGGGCAGAACCTGTGGACGCGCGGCAACGGCCAATCTCTTTCCGGGAGCGAGTGGGAGGATGCCCTTGAGGAGGCGCGGGAGCGCTGGTTAGGGGCGGCGGAACCGGACCGGCTGCTATCGTTGCGGGAGAAGTTTGACCTGGCCGTCGTGGATGTCGAACTGTTGTTGCTGGCCCTGCTGCCGGAAGTGGATGCCCGCTACGAATCGCTCATTGCCTACCTCCAGGATGACGTCACGCGAAAGCGCCCCGCTGTTGATCTGTTGCTTAACCTGCTGACCGGATCCTTTGAGGAGAAGGTGCGCCTGCGGCAACACCTGCAACACGATGCGCCGCTTTTCCGGCAACGGTTGCTGGAGTGGGCGGATGGAGGCCGGCAGGAGGATCTATCGCTGTTGAGCCGGCCGGTGCGCCCCGCGGCGCGGGTTGTGGAGCACATCCTGGGACACGATGGCCTCAGCGCCGCCCTGGCGGAGGCCGCCACGCTCTACCTGCCGCAGACGATGGCGCCGGGGCAGGCCCTGCCGCCCGCGTTCCGCCGGCGGCTGGCCCGGGTCGCCACGGAAGATCCGGCCCCAATCCTGGCCCTGGTGGGCGGGTATGGCAGCGGCAAGCGGGCGGCGGCCCAGGAAGTGGCCCGGGAAGCCGGTGCACCGTTGCTGGAGCTGGCGTTGCCGGTTTTGCCCCGGCCCTGGACGGACGCTATGCGCGTGGCCCTGCGCGATGCGCGCCTGCCGGGAGCCGTGCTATACGTGAGGGGCTGGGACGCGCTGCTGGACAGGGAAGAGCAGCTCGAACCGCTGCTGGCAGTGGTGGCAGCGTATCCCGGCTGCGTGGTCCTGGGCAGCGAGCGGGTGTGGCAACCACCGCACCGGCGGTTTACACGCCCCTTCTATCTCTTGCCGTTGCCGGAGGCGGATTATGAGCGGCGCCGGCGGCTCTGGGAGGGCGCAGTGGCGACGGCGGAGGCGGGGACCGTGGAAACGGCCGATTTGCAGGCGCTGGCCAACCAGTTTGCCTTCACCCCCGGCGAGATCCGGGATGCGGTGCGGGCGGCGCGGGATCTGGCGCGCTG
>Ga0207752_1000971_pt1 | contig 13470 bp, 11 predicted proteins | sample Pon2CUnioCityCA_6_FD_187272 | JGI IMG/M metagenome (GOLD analysis project Ga0207752, IMG submission 187272) | Marine sediment microbial community from Union City, CA, USA - Pond 2C Sediment 2 (SPAdes) | ecosystem: Environmental > Aquatic > Marine > Intertidal zone > Salt pond sediment ... | reverse complement strand
TGGCCAGCTATCATCAGGATAAAATGGCGGCCATCCTGGAGTATAATGCCGGGCTGGCGCCCCTGATTTATGGGGGGAGTGACATGTTCCTGATGCCGTCTCTCTTCGAGCCGTGTGGCCTGGGCCAGTTGATTGCCATGCGCTATGGTAGCGTGCCGGTTGTACGTGCCACCGGTGGCCTGGCAGATACTGTGGATGACGGGATTAACGGCTTTACGTTTTACCAGCACTCGGTAGAAGATTTCTGGCGGGCGCTGCAACGGGCACTATATATCTATAACGTGGACCGGGAGAATTGGCGGGAAATCCAACATGAGGGGATGACGGCCGATTACTCCTGGGAACGGTCCGCCCAGGGCTACGAGCAGCTTTATGAGTGGGCCATTGCGCGCGTGGGGGGTGGCTAGCTCCGGACCGGCCGGTTGCCAGAAGGGCTACTCGTGCTCGCAGCCGAGAATCCAGCCGCCACTGTTCTCGATAATGAATTTCCCGGCCGGGGCCGGTCCCCAGCTACCCGGCTGATAACGATGCAGGGGCGGTGCCTCTTTGCTTTGCCAACCATCCAGCACCGAATCTATCAGCTCCCAGGCCAGCTCAATTTCATCTGCGCGGGTGAAAAGAGCGGCGTCGCCATTGACGGCATCTAGCAGGAGTCGTTCGTACGCTTCGGGAATGGTGTTCTCGCCGAATGAGTCGTCGTAATGAAATTCCATATCCACTGACTGCATCCGGGCAATGGTGTCCGGTACCTTTGCTTCGAAGCGGAGGTGAACGCCTTCATCGGGCTGGATACAGAGGGCAATGTAGTTGGCCTTCATCCGTTTTTCCGGGGGAATGTCGAACATGAGGTGGGGTGGCCGTTTAAAGCGAATAACAATATCGGTGGTTTTCTTGGCCAGGGCTTTGCCGGAACGCAGGTAGAAAGGAACGCCCTGCCAGCGCCAGTTGTCCAGATACAATTTTAGGGCAGCATAGGTGGCGGTAGTGGAGTCGGAGGCCACGCCTTCCGTTTCGCAATATCCTTCATATTGTCCGCGCACGCTTTGCTCCGCCAGTTGGGCGGGGCTGAGGGGGCGCAGGGCGGAGAGGACCTTGACCTTTTCGTTGCGCAGAGCGTCGGCATCGAAGGATTGGGGCGGTTCCATGGCGACCAACGAAAGTAGCTGCATCAGGTGGTTTTGGAACATGTCGCGGAGTACGCCGACGCCGTCGTAATAGCCGGCCCGGTGCTGCACGTCTACCGCCTCGGCTGCGGTGATCTGTACATGGCTGATGTAATTGCGGTTCCAGATGGGCTCAAAGATGGTGTTGGCAAAGCGGAAGATGAGCAGATTCTGGACGGTATCCTTGCCCAGGTAATGGTCGATACGGTAGATCTGGTTTTCGTCGAGGACGGCGTGGATGTCCCGATTCAGTTGCCGCGCCGATTCCAGATCATGGCCAAATGGCTTTTCGATGACGACTCTGCGCCAGCCGTTTTCCGCATGGGCGCCTCCGCTCACCATCCCGGCGACGCCCAGGCACTCGACGACGGTGGCGTAGAGCATGGGGGGCACGGATAGGTAGTAGATCCGGCCGGCGCCTTGCGGTTCCAGTTCCTCCAGCCGGTCTTGCAGATCGAGCAGGCTTGCCTTCTCGTCATACTGCCCCTGCACGTAATGCAGCTTCGGGGCAAAAGCGTTCCACGCCTCCTCGTCGAAGTCGCCGAATTTACTTATCCCTTCCTGCATGCGGTCCTGGAATTCCTCGCGACTAAAGGCGGAACGGGCAAAGCCTACAATTCGAAAATCGTGCTCCAGTCTACCCTTGCGAAAGAGGCTGTAGAGAGCGGGAACGAGCTTGCGCCAGGCCAGGTCGCCGGAAGCGCCGAAGATGACAATGGATGGGGAAGCGTTCATGGGCGTCAATCTCCCTCAATCTTTTTGACGGCGTGCCCGCCAAACTGGTTGCGCATCGCCGCCAGCAACTTGGCGGCGTAGCTATCATCCCGGCGGCTGGTGAAGCGGGCCATCAGGGAGAGGGTGATGATCGGGGCAGGGACGTCCAGGGCAATGGATTCGAGGACGGTCCAGCGGCCTTCACCACTATCCGGCACGTACCCCATGATATCGGGCAGCTCTGAATCTTCTTCCAGGGCCAGGGAAATCAGGTCGAGCAACCAGGAACGGATAACACTGCCGAACCGCCAGATTTCGGCGACCTGGTGTAGATCCAGGTCAAACTCTTCCTTGGCGCGCATGATGTCGAACCCTTCGGCATACGCCTGCATGATCCCGTACTCGATCCCGTTGTGCACCATCTTGACAAAGTGGCCGGCACCATTGCTACCGACGTGACCCCATCCCTTTTCCGGGCCGGGCGCGAGGGTCTCCAGCAAGGGGCGGATGTGGTCGACGGTCGCTTCTTCGCCGCCAACCATCATGCTATATCCCTGGGACAGGCCCCAGACGCCGCCACTGGTACCGACATCTACGTATTGGATGCCCTTTTGCTTCAGATCGCTGGCACGGCGCATCGTTTCTTGATAGTTGCTGTTGCCTCCGTCGATGATGATGTCGCCCTCGGTAAGGAGCCCGGCCAGCCCGGTGACCACCGCCTCGGTGGGGGGACCGGCCGGGACCATGGACCAGAGCACCCGGGGGGAGGCCCCCAGCTTAGCCAGGGTTTCTTCCATGCTGAACGCGGGGACTATCGTTCCCTCCTGCGCCAGTTCTTCTACGACTTCTTCGCCGCGGTCGTGCCCGACCACGCGATGCCCATCCCGGTTGAGACGGCGCGCCATATTTGCACCCATCTTTCCTAAGCCAACGATTCCAAGTTCCATAGAAAACTCCTTCAGATTGCTGACTGTGAGTAGTTGGTTCTGGCCCGGTTACTGCTGCAGGGCCGGGAGCAGTGGCGACGCCTCTCCCCACAGGTGGAAGCGGATTATCTGGCGGCCGGCCTCGCGCAGGGCCTGGGCGTCGCCCTGGGCCTGGGCCATCTTTAAGGTGCCGAAGGTCAGAGATGCTTCTGAGCTGCCGGCCGTGTCGGGAATCGGCAGGTCCTGCAATGGCTCAGATGTAATCTGGATGAAAAGGCCGTTGCCGCCATCACCCTTGTGCAACTGGCCGGTGGAATGGAGGAAGCGCGGGCCGTAGCCGACCGTCACCGGCGCACCGGACTGTTCGCGCAGATAGGTGCGGAAATGTTCGAGGGCCGCGCTATTGGCTGCCGACGGCTGAATGTAGGCGTGGACGGCTATGTAGGTTCCCTGGTGTACCTTCTCCAGGAAATGTTGTAAGGCACCGGGCGCGCTATTGGCGGGCAGGGCAATCTCGTGAACGGTGATCTTGCCGTCTTTCAGGGTCAGGTGTTGGTCGGGCAGTTCGCCGGTTTCCTGGTAGGTTGCGATCATTTCGCGAGCGCGGACCTTTGCGGACTCTACATTGGGCTGGTTAAATGGATTGATCCCAAGAATGTGGCCGGCCACGGCCGTGGCTACCTCCCAGACCATGAATTGTTCGGCCAGATCATAGCGGTCGAGAATGTGGATCGTGATGACAGGATGACCAGCCTCGGCAATGGCTGCTACTTCTTCGTCGTAGACGGTGCCCTGGTCGAGGCGCATATAGATGATGAGGCGATCGCCACCATAGGCGTCAGGTGCCAGGGGAGGCTCGCCAACGATGGGCAGTATGCCAGTTCCTTGCTTGCCGGTGCTTTCGGCGATTAGTTGCTCCACCCAGTCGCCGAAGGCGTCGAGTTCAGGGGAGGTAATGAAGGTGAGCTTGTCGCGACCTTCGCGGGCGAGGGTGCCGAGGACGGCGCCCAGCCAGGCCGCTCTTTTGGCCGTTTTCGGGCTGTTGACCGCCTGCGCCCGTTGCAGGATTTCGGTGACGTCGATACCGAGCAATGCAGCCGGGACGAGCCCGAAGTAGGAGAGGGCGGAATAGCGCCCGCCGATGTTGGGGTCGTTGAGGAAGACGGCGCGGAAGTCATAACGTTCTCCCAATTGGGCCAGGTTGCTGCCGGGATCGGTAATGGCGACGAAGTGGGCACCGGCTGCTTCCTCTCCGAGAAGGTCAGCTATCCAGGTGTAGAAGAATTTGAAGAAAGATATGGTTTCGACGGTACCGCCGGATTTACTGGAGACGACGAAGAGAGTGTTTTCCGGATCAAGCGCATCCCGGTAGGCGGCAACGGCTCCGGGATCGGTGCTGTCAAGGACGTGCAGATCCAGGTAGCCGGGCGTGGTGCCAAAGGTGCGGGCAAATAGCTCTGGGGCGAGACTGGAACCGCCCATCCCCAACAGGAGGACGTCGGTATAGCCTTCGGCGGAGAGGTTTTCGGCCAGCGTTTCCAGGGTTTCGACATTGGCTTCCATCGCTCCCGCAATGCGCAGCCAGCCCAGGCGGTTGCTGATTTCCACGTCTTTCTCGGCCCAGACGGTGTGATCGCCCTCCCACATACGGGCCAGGATATTGTTCGCTTCGAGAGCGACGACCGCAGCGTTTACCGCATCCTCGTCGTGACCAAGGCTGCTTTCCCACCGGCGTGTATCGTGCAGAACACGAGCGCGGGCGGCGGCAATGCTCTCGAGAAGGTTGTTAAAGGCCACGGCGAATTTCTCTACCCCTTCCTGCAACAGCTGATCTGTAACTTCCTCTAAATTGACGCCGGCGGCTGCGAGCCCCGTGATCTGTGCACGCGCCTCGTCGACGTCTACGGTCAGCGTGCGGGCGACTGTACCGTGGTCGAGAAAGGCGTCCAGGGTGCGGGGAGGAACAGTATTCACCGTGTAGGGGCCGATCAACTCGTCCACGTACATGGTGTCCGGATAGGCGGGGTTCTTGGTGCTGGTGCTGCCCCAGAGTGGGCGCTGGACCATGGCGCCTTGTTCGGCTAGCTGTTCCCAACGCTCGCCGCTAAAGATTTCCAGAAAACGCTGGTAAGCCAGTTTGGCATTGGCGATGCCGATCTTCCCCATCAGTTCTTCATAGCCCGAACCCTCCAGAGCATTGTCCACCTTTGTGTCTACCCGGCTGACGAAGAAGGAAGCTACAGAAGAGACTTTGCTCAGATCGCCCCCGTTCTCGGCCAGCTTCTCCAGCCCGGAGAGATAGGCTTCGGCAACCGCTTCGTACGCCTCGCGGGCGAAGATCAGGGTGACATTGATGTTGATTCCCTCGCCGATCAATTGCTCGATGGCCGGAATACCTTCGGGAGTGGCCGGTACCTTGATATACACATTCGGCCGGTCTACGGCGGCAAAAAGACGCCGCGCTTCCTCAATGGTGGCTTCCGTGTCAAAGGCCAGGTTCGGGTTGGCTTCCAGGCTGACGTAGCCATCGCGCCGTTCCGTCTGCCGGTAGAGGCTCTCGAACACGCCGGCTGCCCGCCGGATATCTTCGATGGCCAGGGTTTCATAGATTTCCATCGGAGGCTTACCATCTACCACCAGCATGCGCAGAGCATCGTCATAATCGTCGCTCTGGGCAATCGCCTTTTCGAAGATAGAGGGGTTGGAAGTAACGCCACGAATACCAGATTGGTGTAGCTGGCTCAGCTCACCAGAGTCCAGCATATCGCGCCGGATGTAGTCTAGCCAGATAGATTGGCCAATTTCGGCCAGTTCATGAAGTTTTGACATTCTTTGCACTCCTTTCGTATGGGATGTCGCTCTCAGGATATTATGTCTATATAGCGGGATCTAATTGAGTCTTGCATGATCGCAAATGTCTGAGTGATCAAATCGGTAATGGCACGCACGGCGTGCTCAATGCTGTAACAGGTGGGCAGCTTTCTCCTCGACGAACCAGACCAGCGTGCCATTTTCCGGTTGAATCCGTTGTGCCGGCCATCGTACCGGGTCCGGCGGTCCTGCCAGGACATGGGCCAATGCTTCTGCTTTCCCGGCACCCGTTACGAGAAAGACGAGATGACGGGCGCTGTTGAAAACAGGGGAGGTCAAGGTCACGCGGCCAGCCGGCCGGTCTCCGTATTGGGCAAGGACCGCCTGTGTTGGTTGGCCGACCGGAGGGGGAAAGGCCGAGCCCGGGAAGAGGGAAGCGGTGTGCCCGTCACTGCCCAGGCCCAACAAGACGAGATCGAAGCGGGGCCAGGCTTTGCCGGTGGCTGCGGCGGCCTGGCGTAAGGTTTCCGCGTATGTTTCCGAAGCGGTAACCGGATCCTGTTCGCCCGGAATGCGGTAGACCTGGGTGGTTGGTACGGGGACATGGGTCAGGAGGCTGGATTCTGCCTGCCCGAAATTGCTTTCCGGGTCAGTAGGGGGAACCATCCTTTCATCTCCCCAGAAAAGGTGAGTCTGTGACCAGGGGAAAGGTTTTTCCACCCTGGGCTTGGCCAGGCGGCGATAGAGGGGGAGGGGGGTGCTACCCCCGGATAATACCAGAAGAAAACGCCCCCGCTCCTCTACTGCTACTGCAGCCCGCTGCCGGACGTAGGCCTCCGCCACCTGGTATAGGGCGTCGGCCGTTTCAAAAATGAGGAGTTGTGACTGGGGCCTGTCCACGTCAAGCATCATTCCCAGCTACTTTCCATCATGGTCAGGCCATCATGGGCGGTGCCCAGCAAGGCAGCCTGGCTATTGCAGATGACGTGAACGGGCACGCGTTGAAGCAGATCGCTGAAGCGGCCTTTGCGGATGAAGGTAGCAGTGAAGTCGCCAGCCTCCAACTGAGGTAAGATCCGAGGTGGGATGCCGCCCCCCAGGTAAATGCCCCCGGTTGCCAGGATCTTCAGGGCAAGATTACCGGCTTCACCGGCCAGGATATTGATAAAGAGATTCAACGCGGCCGTGGCAATGGCTGCGCGCTCCTGTTGGGCAGCCTGAACGATAAGCGGGGTCGGGTCGTCGGCAGCCATGATCTGTTCTCGCAGCCAGGCCGGTTCCGGGTAATGACCAGACTCCTGAAAAAAAGCATACAGATTGGGGATGCCGATCCCGGAGCAAACCCGCTCGTAACTGACATGATGGTGCTTCGCCTGGAGATAGCTAAGCAGCGCGATTTGCGTCTCGTCGGTTGGAGCAAAGTCGGCGTGGCCACCCTCAGAGGGAAAAGCATGATATTGCCCAGCGCGCCACACCAGGAAAGCTTCTCCCAGACCGGTGCCGGGCGCAATGACGCCGATGGCCCCCTGGGGATCGTTTTCACCTTCGTTCAAGGTGCGGATATCCTCTTGCTGCAAGATCGGCACGGCTGTGGCCACGGCTTCCAGGTCGTTGAGAAGGTGGACCGCTTCCAGGTTAAAGGTGCCAGCCAGTCGTTGTTCGCTCAGTAGCCAGGGTAGATTGGTGATTTGTGCGCGGTCCTTCACGACAGGACCGGCCACGCCAAATGCTGCGTGAGTAATTTCCTGCGTGTGTTTCTCTAGAAAAGTGGCGATGATCGCTTCCAGAGAATCAAACCGTCTACTGGGGAAGGTTTCTTTTATGAGTGGACGGCGCGGTCCGGTTTCAGGGGAGTAGAGGGCCAGTACCGTCTTTGTGCCACCTATGTCGCCAGCAAGTAACATCGTCTAGACGGTTACGACCGAGTCTTCGCTGCCGAACTCGTTGGGCAGGTAGAGGTCAGCGTCCCAATCATTCTCCCAGCGCTCCTCGTCGAGCAAGTAGCGAAAGCGGTAGGAGTTGCCGGGCGTGAGAGAAAGGGTTGTGCTGAAGCTGCCGTCTTTCAATTGCTTCATCGGGTTGGCCTGGGGATCCCAATCATTGAACTCCCCACAAAGGGCAGCAGTTTCAGCACCGGCATCGGACGGTAACTTAAAGGTAACCCGGCAGACCTGGCCAGTCTTTGAATAGTTCTTTTTCAACACAAATGGCCTCCTTCTGTAGTATGTTGACCGTAAAGATGACAGGTGACAGGGCTCACCGACAATATTGCAACAGAAATAGAACCCTTGCCGTAAGGATTCCTACGTACCGATTTCAGGCACAGTTACCAAACTATACCTTCATTATACTCAAAAGTGAGAGGTGGTAAATGTGAAGAGGGCACAGAGTTGTGCCGGGGCAAGATATAAGGATATAAGAATGAAAGGGGAGACGTGCCTAATTGTTCTGAAAACGGTAACCTTCGCCGCGCTCCGAGAGAATGTAGCGTGGCTGGCGGGCATTTTCTTCAATCTTGCGGCGTAGACGGTGGATGTGAACGTGCAGGCGATCCTCGCTGGCCTCTTCGTTCGGCCAGAGGCTGTTAAGAAGAATGTTGGTCGTTACGGTGTGGCCGGCGTTCTTCATCAGAATGTAGAGAATGTTGTTTTCAGTGGGGGTGAGAGAGATGGCGTCTCCATCTACAGTTGCTTCGCGCTGGGCGAAGTCAACGACGAGCATCTCGCTGGCGACAGATTGTTGCTGGGTGTAATCGAAGCTACGGACGCGCCGCAGCGCCCGTTCCACCCGGGCCACCAGCACCTGCGGCTTGAATGGCTTGACAATGTAGTCGTCGGCGAACTCCATCAGACTTTCAATGACTTTATCTGTATTGTCCATCGCGGTCAGCATGATGATGGGGAAATTGCCATACTGCCGACTCTTGCGAGCAAAAGTGAAGCCGTCCATACCATGGGGCATGTGATAGTCGACCAGGGCGAGATGGGGGAGACCGTGGCGGGAGAGCAGCCTGAGCGCTTCTTCCCCAGACTGGGCGATGGTGACTTTATACCCTTCTGAACGGAGCAAATGGCGGGCTAAATCGAGAAGTTCCAGATCATCGTCAACAAGGAGAATGCTTTTCGGAGCAGACTGAGGCGCACGAATCATAGCAATCACTTCCTACCAGTACCAGTAAACCTAATCTCATTTTAGCAGATATTCTGGCCAAGTCCAATAGGAGTGCTGCCCTATCTGGCGGAAAATGGCGGCCGGCGCCAGCAAAAAGCACCTGCCGGACGGTTGCTGAATCATCTGTTTCTGTTAGAATCCGAATCCCAGTTACATTGCCGTTGTTCCAGGCATGTGCTATAAATGAAACATATTTCACAAATGCCCCTTCTAAGGAGAATTCTAGGTGTTACTTGACTGGCAATTTATTGGAATATTCCTGGCAATTTCGTGGATTTTCCCATTGCTGCCGGTAGCGGCTAACTGGGTGCTGGGACCAAGGAAACCAAATCCGCTGAAGCAGCAGACGTATGAATGTGGAGTGGAGACAGTTGGCGACACCTGGATCCAGTTTAAGATGCAGTATTACGTCTACGCGCTGATCTTCGTCGTCTTTGATGTGGAGGCGATTTTTCTCTTTCCCATTGCTGCAGCCTATGGACAGTTGACCCTGTTTGCAGCCTTCGAGGTTGTGCTTTTCGTTCTGATTCTGGCGGTGGGCCTGGGTTATGCCTGGAGTAAGGGCGCGCTGGAGTGGACGTAACGAGACGTAGACAATCTTGCATAACCCGCAATCCATGACGGAGTAACAAGTATGAGCTTTAGCATCGGAGAGTTTCTACGAAGCCTGATCACCCTGACCATATTCGATTATCTGCGGGAGATATGGGCGGACAATATGGCGGCGTCCACGATTGAGGCGTTGCTGGACCTGATTGGGATTCTGACAGTGTCCACCTTTGCCCTACTGATCGTGCTGTTCCTCATCTGGCTGGAGCGTAAGGTCATCGCCCGCATTCAGGACCGGGTTGGCCCGAACCGGGTGGGGGGGCGTTTTGGTGTGCTACAAACGGTGGCCGACGTACTGAAACTATTGACGAAGGAGCTGCTGACGCCGGCCGGGGCAGACTGGTTGGCTTATAACCTGGCCCCGATGCTGACCGTCATCGCGGCTTTGTTGACGTGGGCCGTTTTGCCTTTTGCGCCTGGTGTGATTGGGGTTGACCTGAACATCGGGCTTTTTTATGTACTGGCGATCAGTTCAGCGTCGGTGGTGACGATCTTGCTGGCCGGCTGGGGCTCCAACAATAAGTATGCCCTGTTGGGTGCTTTTCGCTCGGTGGCGCAGTTGGTGAGCTACGAAGTGCCGTTGGTGTTGTCCCTGCTCGTACCAATCCTTATTGCCAGCTCGATGTCGACGCAGACGCTGATAGCTGCCCAGACCGTCCCGTTCCTCCTGGTGGTGCCGCTTTCAGGCATCATCTTCTTCATTTCTGCGCTGGCGGAAACGGGGCGCACGCCGTTTGATCTGCTGGAAGCCGAATCGGAGATCGTGGCGGGCTTTCATGTGGAGTACGGGGGCATGAAGTTTGGGATGTTCTTCCTGGCGGAGTTTATCAGCACCCTCTTCATATCTGGCCTTTTTGCCACGATTTATCTGGGCGGTTGGCGCTTCTTCGGCATTGAGGAACACGCAACCTTTGGGCGCCTGTTTGGCCTGATTGTCTTCTTTATCAAGATGTTTTCCGTCTACTTTGTCTTTATCTGGATCCGGGGGACACTTCCCAGGGTGCGGATCGACCAGATGCTGGATTTGAACTGGAAATTCCTGGTCCCGTTATCGCTTGTTCTGGTTCTGGTCGTGGCAGTGGTCGAAAAGCTGATACCGGCCGGAACTAACGCTTACTATCGGGCCGGGGTTCACCTGATCAGTAATCTGGCTCTCGGCTTTATCACGCTGGAGATCTTGCGTCGCAATGCGCGGCGCCAACGGGAGGCGTACGAAGCAAGTCTCCCTGCCAGCCGCCCATCCGAGGCGGAGGCAATCGTGCCCGAAGCTGCACATTAATTAGTTGACAGTTGTTGGTTGTCAGTTGGTAGTGACCGGTAGCCGGTGGCTGCTGGTTAATATCATGTTGTCAGAAGTTGTCTGCCAACTGCGCACCATCTACCTGGAGAGACGATGACCCAACAAATCATCTTCATTATTATCAGCGCGATTACCCTGATAATGGGCTGGATCGTGGTTACCAACCGGAACCTGTTCCACGCGGCCCTGGCGCTGATGGGATCTTTCCTGGGTGTGGCCGGCCTGTATGTGCTACTGGAAGCAGGTTTCCTGGCCGCGGCCCAGTTGCTTGTTTACATTGGCGCGATATCTATTCTCGTCATTTTTGCGATTATGATGACCCGGCGCCTGATGCAGACGACGGAAACCGCTTTTAACAGCCAGTGGGCCCTGGGTGGAATCATCTCGTCGCTGCTTTTTGCCGTGATTCTTTATGTCCTGCTCAATTTCTGGACGTGGGAACCGGGCAATGGTCCGACCGGATCTGTGCCAGCGGTGGACCCGGCTGTCGCGGACAACATGGTCGTGAGCCTTGGAGCAGCGTTGGTAGACGTCAACCAGTACGTGCTGCCCTTTGAAGTGGCTTCGGTTTTGCTCCTGGCGGCGCTGGTCGGCTCCATCGTCGTCGCCTGGCCAGAAAAAGTTTCGCCAACTACAGAGGAGAATGAGTAATGGTTCCTCTTTCATGGTATCTGATTGTGGCCGCTGCCCTCTTTTGCATGGGCCTCTATGGTGTTCTTGCCCGGCGTAATGCCGTCGCGATTTTGATGGCAGTGGAGCTGATGTTAAACGCGGTGAATATTAACCTGGTTGCTTTCTGGCGCTACCAGGTTTTCCCCCAACCTCAGGCACCGGTCAGCGGTCCTGCCTGGGCACTTTTTGTGCTGGCGCTGGCGGCTGCCGAAGCGGCCGTTGGCCTGGCCCTGGTGATTTCGATCTACCGCGAACGTGATTCGGTTATTGCTGAGGAATTAGACACACTAAAGTATTAGGGATCGGGGATCAGGGATTGGGGATCAGCGCTCATCCCCAATCCCGAATCCCTAGTCCCAGGTGATCTCGCCTATGACAGAAGAAACATTAACCTTACTGACCTGGCTGGCACCCGCAGCCCCGTTGCTGGCTTTCTTCGTGATTGTGCTTTTCACGAATCGGAATAAGACGTTAAGCTGGCTGGTTGCCTGGGCCGGCATTTTTGCTGCTCTGCTCTTTGGGTGGACGGTGGCCCTGAACGTCTTCTTCGATGGAATTGGCCACATTCACGAACTGGCAGAACACCCAACCGTGATTGCCGATGCTGTTGCCTGGCTGCCTTTTGGAGAGTTTAGCAACTGGATCCGGATGGGTGTGGCTGTAGATCCGCTAACAGCCGTGATGCTCTTCATGGTGCCCTTTGCGACGGCGATGATTATGGTTTACAGCGTCGGTTACCATCGCTGGGGGCTGGAAGTTGAGGACCACGCCGTTCTGGGCGCGCCGAGCCACGGCGGCGTGGACCCGCTTTTCGCGCGCTTCTTCGCGCTGATGAGCCTCTTTGGCGGGGCGATGCTGGTGCTGACGGTCGCCGATAACCTGCTCCTTCTTTTCATGGGGTGGGAGATTATGGGCCTCTGTTCGTACATGCTCATCGGCTTCTGGTACGCCCGGGAGTATGAGGATCCGAAGGCCACACCTCCGCGCAAAGCGGCGATCAAGGCGTTCATGACCACGCGCGTGGCCGACGTGGTGATGCTCCTGGGTATCGTCTTCTTCTACCGGACGTTTGGTACCCTGAATTTCCAGGACGCCTTCTCTGCCGAGAGCCTGGCTGCTGCCGTAGATACGGTAGGGTTCACCGGGGTAGGCATAATGGCCCTCCTCCTTTTTACGGGGACGGTAGGTAAATCGGCTCAATTTCCGCTGCACACCTGGTTGCCCGACGCGATGGAAGGTCCAACCCCGGTCAGCGCCGTCATTCACGCGGCGGCAATGGTTTCCGCCGGCGTGTACATGATCGTGCGCATCTTCCCGTTGATTGCGGTGGGCATGGAAGGAATGCCGGCGGTCGGTTTGATTATCGGCGGTATCGGCGCTTTCACGGCGCTGTTTGCGGCGACGATCGCGGTGGCTCAAAATGACGTCAAACGCGTGCTGGCGTACTCGACCATTTCCCAGTTGGGCTACATGGTGGCTGCCATTGGTATCGGCGCGTATATTGCCGCGGCCTTCCACCTGATTACGCACGCTTTCTTTAAAGCCCTGCTGTTTCTGGGGTCTGGTTCGATCATTCACGGCATGGAGCATGGGGCGAACGAGGTGCACGATCACCACACCGATCCACAGGATATGCGCAACATGGGTGGACTGCGTGCGCGCATGAAGATCACCTATTGGGTGTATCTGATCGGCGCGCTTGCCCTGGCGGGACTGCCCCCGCTTGCAGGTTTCTTCTCAAAGGACGAGATCCTGGCGGATGCAAGCATGGAGAACACAATTGTCTATGTCTTGCTTGCGGTCGCGGCCGTCTTCACCGCGTTTTACATGGGGCGACAGATCCTGATGGTCTTCTTCGGGAAGGCACGCAGCGCAGCCGCAGAACACGCCCTGGAGAACCCACCGGTCATGACGATCCCATTGATGGTGCTGGCCGGCCTATCGATCATCGGCGGCGCGTTGAATCTGCCGGGCGTGCACGCTCTGACCGATTGGCTCGAACACAGCATCCACACTCACGTGACCGAATTCAACATCCAGGTGGCTGCGATCTCCACGATCCTGGCGCTCGTCGCCATCGCTTTGTCGTGGTTGCTTTACGGGC
>Ga0207752_1000970_pt1 | contig 13474 bp, 7 predicted proteins | sample Pon2CUnioCityCA_6_FD_187272 | JGI IMG/M metagenome (GOLD analysis project Ga0207752, IMG submission 187272) | Marine sediment microbial community from Union City, CA, USA - Pond 2C Sediment 2 (SPAdes) | ecosystem: Environmental > Aquatic > Marine > Intertidal zone > Salt pond sediment ... | reverse complement strand
CGCGCGTTCTCCAGCACCAGCCCCAGGCGCATGGCCGCCTCCTCGATCAATGTCACCATCTCGGACGGGACATCTTCACCTTGGAAGCGCAAATTCAGCACCCCTATCACCTCATCCCGCAGCTTGATCGGCACCGCCAGAGCGCTCGAATCGCCCGAGTCGCCCGTCTCACCTGCTTCGCCCGCCTCACTCGCCTGGGCCAGGTCACGCGCCGGCAGGATCAACGTACGCCCTTCCTGCAGGGCTTGCTGCGCCTCCGGCCGGTGCTTGCTAACCGGCACCACCTCCAGGTGCTGGTAGCGGAAGCCCAGGCTGTGGCGCGCGTTTTGCGAGAAGGATTGCCACGAGTCCAGCGTGTAATTGCGCTGGGCTTGCTCCAGCTCGCGCACCGTCTGGTTCATGCGCCGGATTAAGCGGGCGTTCTCGATGGCAATTGCCAACTGGTCCGCCAGAGTCTGCAGGATGGTGACGTCGTCCTCTTTGTAAGCCTGCGGCTGGTCGCTTTGCACGTCTAGCACCCCGATCACCTTGCCGCCCATGCGCAGCGGCAAAGCCATCTCTGAGCGCGTGTCCGGCAGCAGCGGGTTCTTGAAATGGGTGAAATCGGCCTCCACGTCCAGGGCGATGTGCGCCTCCCCGCTGGCGGCCGCATCCCCCACGATGCCCTGCGCGCCCACCTTAAGCTTGTGCTCGCTCTCCAGCATTCTCCGGCCCGCATGCCCGCTGGCCGAGCGCAGTACCGCATACTGCCCGCGCCCGTCCACCAGGAAGATCCCCGCGTGGTAGAACCCGAACCGCTCCCGGATCAGGTCCACCGCTTGCCGCAGCAGGCGCTCCAGGTCCGTCGAAGCGTTTATGTCCCGGGCTACCTCCGCCGCGATCTGGATCTGCGTACTTCTTTGTTCCAATTCTTGGGTGCGGTCGGCCACGCGCTGCTCCAGCCCGGCGATCAGGTTCTGAAGCTGCCCGGCCATGCTGTTGAAAGCCGCCGACAGCGCTCCGATTTCGTCGCTGCGCCGAACCGTGGCTTTCAGATTGAGATTGCCTCCCGCAATCTGGGCCGTGGTCTCGACCAGCTCCGAGATCGGATTGGCGATGCTGCGCGTCACCAGTAGCGCCAGCCCCACCGCGATCAGCAGGGAGGCCGCCACTACCGCCGAATTGATGAAAATGATCGTGCGGATCGAAGCCAGCGCCTCGTTGCGCTGCTGCTCGGCCATCAAGCTCACCTGCAGCTCCGGAAGCCAGTGATACACTCCGATCACTGCCGACCCTAGCGGGTTCTGGTACTTCCCGGCCCCGCTCTCCTGTGCGACGATAGCCCGGTTGGCGCCTTCCGTGCGCACGGTCAGATATCGCTCTCCCGAACGCAACACGCTCACCAGCACGTGGTCCGCGCCCACCAGGTAAGTCTCCCCGGTACGCCCCAGTCCGGTGCGCTCCAGCAGAATCTCGTTTAGGATATCCAGGTTGGCCCGCCCTGCCAATACCCCAATCGGCGCCCCCTGCTCGTTGAGTACCGGTTGCGAGACGAGAATGCGGAACGTCCCCAGCGAGGGTGCATACAGCGGCCGCGCGATGAAATCCTGTTTCAATCCTTCCTCGAAAAACGCCTGCCCGGCGAAGGACTTGCCCTCCTGGCTGGCCAAAGTCGACACCACCACCCGACCTTCCTGGTTGAGCAGAAAGATCTCGTCGAACAACCTGGCGCTTTCCATCCGGAATTGGAAAGAATCTAGCAGTTGGTTGTGGCTGTACGAGAACACGATCGCCGGCGTCGCCTCCAGGTCCCCGAACACCGTAGCCAAGTGGGTCTGGTCGGCCCTGGACAACGAAGCGCCTAGCCCCTGGACCAACCGCTCGGTCCAGGTCACGATCTCGGCCTCCTTCAGGGTAGCCACCGACTCGAGCTGCTCCTTGACCTGCGTCTCCAGGTTGCTGGCGCTCACCAGGCTGGAGATGATCCCGGTCAAAAATAACGGCAAAACTGCTACCAGCACGAATGCAAATAGAAGCCGGTTGCGGATCGACCCGTGCCGCATAGCCCAAATCAAGCGCCACAAAACAACCGCCAGGATAACCAAAGCCATCCCCAGCGCCAAAAGCCCCACAGAAGGTGACTGCAAGAAATCAATCATCTCACGAATTATCAAGCCAATAACTCCTATCCCTTAGGTGCAATGCACTTTTGAACCTCAACGCAACCAACTGCTCACAACGTGACATTAGGCGCCCCCTTCCCATTACCCGTCCCCTCCGCTGCCTGCTGCTCCTCTACTGCCGGACTGATGTGCAGCGCCGCCTCTACCACCTGCGGAAGCTGCCCCAGCTCCACCACTGCGTTGCGCAGCAAAGTCTCAATATCCATCGAGCGAGTCATCTTGACCGACAATTCATTAAGCGCCCGCTCGCGGGCCGCCCGCACCTGTGTCTCCTCGAAAATGCGTGCGCTCTCCAGCGCCTGGCTGATGCGCTCCCCGACCGCCAGTAGCAGCTCCCGCTCCTCGCTTGAGAAATCCTCCTGATCCGGCCACACATCCAGCCCCCCGATCTCCTCGCCTCGCACTTGCAGTGGAATGCGGAAGGCGCCCAGCCTTTCCGGCAGCCCCTCGGTTAAATCCGTTGCGGACGAATCTGATCCGGATCGCTTTTCGATTCGGCGAACCTTACCCCGCTCGAACTCGTACCCCAGCGCCGGCTGGGCATTGACGATCATCTCCCACGACTGCCGGTTGTAATGCCCGTAGAACGCCTCCAGGTCCTGCATGCTTTCTTGCACCCGCTGCAAGAGCCGTGCGTTCTCAATCGCCACCGCCAGTTGGTCGGCCATGATCTGTAGGACTGTCACGTCCTCCTCGCTGAAGGCCGCCGCCTGCTTGCTTTGCACGTCCAGTGCCCCGATCACTTGGTCGCTCGACTTCAGCGGCAACGCGATCTCCGAGCGTGTGTCGGGCAGCAGCGGGTTCTGGAAATGCACCGCGTCGATGCCCACATCCAGAGCGATGCGCGGCTGCCCGCTGCCGGTCGCATACCCCACAATGCCTGTCTCCCCGATACGCAGCTTATGCCCCCGCGTAACCATCTTCCGGCCAGCCTCCCCCGTGGCAGCCCGCAGTATTACGTATTCCCGTTTTTCGTCCACCAGGAAAATACCGGCGTGATAGAACCCGAACCGCTCGCGCACCAGGTTGACCGCCCGATGCAGCAGCTCGCTCAAATCCTGCGTGGCGGTCACGTCCCGTGCGACCTCCGCTGCCACCTGGATTTGCAGGCTACGCCGCTCCAGCTCCTTGGTGCGCTCCCCCACCCGCTGCTCCAGCGTGGTGATAAAGCCCTTGACCTCGCTGACCATCGTGCGGAAGGCGTCCGCCAGGACGCCGATCTCGTCGTCCGTCTCCACCGCCACGTCCACGTTCAAATTGCCGGCTCCGAATTCCTCTGTTGCCGCCACCAGGTTCTGGATCGGCGTCACCAGGCGGTTGGTCACCCACAGCCCCAGCCCGATGACTACCGCTAGAATCGCCGCGCTGATTGGAGCGATGCGCCTCAAGACCAGCGCCCGCGTGCCCTGTTGGAACTGGGCCTCCAGCCCCGCTACCGACTCAAGTACGTCCCGCTCCTCGACCACCGTGGCCATGCTCCAGCCCGTGCTCTCCAGCGGTGCGTAAGCCACGAATAAGTTCTTTTGTCTGGCCTGGATATTCTCCAGCCCGCTCTCCCCGGCCTGCATCGCCTCGATCAGCCCGGCGAAAGCGGTTCCCGCCTCGTTCAGGTCCGGAATGGTCCCCTCCTCGGGCGCCTCGCCGTCCAGTAGATCCCCATAGCCCTGCCTGGGCAGCGCGATCGCCAGCCCCTGCTCGTCGATCAGGAACGAGTAACCCCGCTGCAGGAAGCGGCTGCTTTCCACCGCCGCCTGCAAATTGTCCAGCGTTACGTCCATCCCAATCACCCCCAGCAGCGCCCTGCTCTCGCCGTAAACCGGGATGGCAGCCGTAGTCACCAACCCGCGCCCCGTGGCGTCCCCGTACACCGGCGTCCACCAGGCTTTGCGCTCCGGGTTGTTCTCGGGTAGGCTGCCTGTGTACCACACCCGCTGCGTGGCCCGGAAATCGGACGGCAATACCGCGCCCAGATCGATGTTAGGGTAATAGCGCACCACATCGCGCGGCGTGGCGAAATAAATCGCCTCCACGTTCGGACTGGCCTGGAAAGTCGCCTCGATGTTCAAATCCATGAATGCGCTCAGTTCAATATCCCGCACCGTGTCCGGCTCCAGCAAGCGGCTATTTGGCACGAACACGCTGCTGACGTCCTGCACCCCGTTGGCGTACTGTCCATCGGCCAACGCCGCCATGTGCTCGTCCGCATCCCAGAAGGACTCCCGTTCGAACCCGCTGGGGTGGTCGAACACCTCCGAAATCAGAGCAGCCAGACTCGAGCCCTGCTTGAGTACCTGATCAAACACCAGAGCGTGCTGGGCAGCCGCGTCCTGGGTCGAGCGCAGTAAATTCTCCGTAGCCTGGTCCAATAGCGCCCGGCTGCTGATTGTCTGCGCCAGCCTCCCGCTGCTCTGGGTGGCGTTCACTCCGATCACCGAAACCACCACGATCGCGGCCGCCGTCAGCCCCACCAGGAGCCAAAGCAGCTTGGTGCGTATCGACCGCCGGGTTCTACGTGCCCCTGGATCATTCATAACTCATCAACTCCTGGCCTGCCCAAGGTGCAATGCACTTTCAAAGTGCATTGCACCTGTCTTTACCCGCAACTTGAGATCGCTTCGTCGCAAAGAACGCTCCTCGCGATGACACGCGCTGAGTGTCGTTGCGGGCGCCTCTCCTGCGAGCGCACTTTGCGAAGAACGCTCCTCGCGATGCCACGCGTTGGTTATCATTCCGTCCCGCCTCCCCCTTCCAACCAAATTCGCACCCGCGCCGCCCCCAATCGCCTGCCCACCTGCTCCACCGCCGTCCGCATCACACCTTCCAGGTCCAGCGACCCCTGCGCCTGTGCCGCAATCTCGCCTACCACCCGCTCCCGGTACGCCCGCCCCTGCACCTCCTCCAACAAGCGGGCGTTCTCGATCGACAGTGCCATCTGCCTGATCGCCTCCTGCGCCAACTGCCGCTCTTCCGGTAGCCACTCTCCCTGCCCAGGTTCCTTGCGCAGCGTCAGCGTGCCCAAGCGTACCCCACGCAGCACGATCGGCTCTTCCAATTTGCTCCCCACCGCCTCCCCTGCGTGTGTCCCTGAGAGAACCTCGCCTTGTGTCATTGCGAGCCCACTCTGCGAAACATTCTCCTGACCTGCCTGGCGGTAGCTGAAACTCAATCCCTGTTCGTACAGCCGCTTCTCCCAGGCCTGTCGCACCTGCTGGCTGTACAGCGCTTCCAACTCCTCCAGCGCCTGCTGGCTGTCTCTTAAAAGCCGGGCATTATCGATCGCCAGCGCCACCTGGTCTGCCAATAGCTGCAAGACCTCCAGGTCCTCCTTGGAGAACGCCGCCGGCTGTCGCGATTGCACGTCCAGCACCCCAATTATCTCGCCCCGCGACACCAGCGGCAGGCCGGCTTCCGAGCGCGTCAGAGGCAGATCGGGGTTGTCGAAATACACCGCGTCCGTGCCCACGTCCAGGGCGAGACGCGCCTCGCCCCGGCTGGCCACGTGCCCCACGATCCCCACCCGGCCCACCTCCAGCCTGTGCCCCCGGGCCAGCATCTGCCTCCCGCCCTGCGAGGAGGCTGCCCGCAGCACCGCAAATTGGCGCTCGTCGTCCAGCAGGAAGATGCCGGCGTGGTAGAAATCGAAGCGCTCCGAAATCACGCCCACCACGTGCCCCAACAAATATTCCAGGTCGTGGATAGCGGCTGCCTCCCGGGCCACGTCGGCCGTCACCTGCAGTTGCAGCGCCTTGCGTTCCAGGTCCTCGGTGCGTTCTGCCACCCGCCGCTCCAGGCGTGAGATCATCTCACGCAGCCGGTCGGTCATCGTGTTGAAAGCGTGCGCCAGCAGCCCAATCTCGTCCTGGCTGGTCTCCGTTACCATGCGTGTCAGGTCGCCTGTGCTGATCAGGGTCGCCGTCTCCGTCAGGCGCCGGATCGGCTCCAGTCCCTGGCGCATGCTCAGCCAAATCGTCACCAGCAGCAGCAGGGCCCCCACCCCCAGCCCGAACAGGGCTGCCTTTACGAAGCTCCCCACCGGCGCCAGGCCTGCCTCGGGCGTCTGCACCACCAGCTCCCACTCGTTGGGTAGCTGTTCGACTGCCGCCTCCCATTTACGCCCGCTCGCATCCACGAACGCCACCCGGCCGCGCCCCCCTTCCCGCAGCGCTTTCAGCGGCTCGTAATTGCCCAGGCTGCCCGGCTGCCCGAGCGCATCCATATTCACCCCTAGCAAGACCTCGCCTTGTGCGTCCACCAGATAAGCCGTCCTCCCGCTCGCCATCTCATCGAAGTGCAGCAGGGCAGCCAATTTATTTCTTTCGATGATAAAGATGCCGGTAGCGGTAGCCTGTCCGGGGCCTTCCCCGATCGGCGCGCTCATCACCAGGTAAGTATCGCCGTCGCCCGGGCCGGAAAGCGTCGTGAATGACGGGGTTCCTTCCTGCATACCAAACGCCTCTTGTCCCGAGAAATCGAACTCGCCGGAGCCGCTATGCGCCAATACCCGCCCCTCATCGTCCATCACCCCAATCCAATCCAGGTCAGGGTAAGCCTGGATGGCCTGCTCCAGCGCCCGCTCCCTTGCTTGCGGATCTCCTTCCGCTGCGCTTTCAGGGCGCGCCGCCAATGCCCCTGCCCCCTGCTCGATCTGCGTCATCCACAACCGCACGCTACTCGCCATCGCGCTGGCGCTGCTTTCCAAAGCCAGCTCCGCTTGCTCCTGCGCCTGCCCGCGCGCTTGCTCCACCGTGAAAAACGTGATCGCCCCCAAAACCGGCAGGCTCACCGCCAGTGTCAAGAGCGTCAGCCGTGTCTGTAAATTGCCGCGCAGTAAGTGCCGCTCGGCGCCAATCCGTTTGAATCCCGCATACCCAAACGCCAGGAACAGCGCCGCCCCTGAAAGCAGCATAGCCCCCGGCGAATAGCCCCCCGACTGCAGGTAAATCCCCAGGCACGCCGCCAGCCCTACCAGTAGCCACCCCGCAATGCGCCGCGTCTCGGGATGTACCTTACGCACCTTCCATATTACGTACCCCAGCGCTCCCAGCGCTAAGATAGGCGCCAGGAAATAATCCAGCCCTCGCACCAGGTACGCCAGCCGCCCTGTTGTGAATGGCAATGGCGCGAGTCGTGTTCCAACAGACAGCCCGGCAGGCAAACCTGTGTACCAGAACCGCGTTCCCAGCAGCAGGTCCGAAGCCATTAGCCCCCAAGGGAACAGGATCAAAATGGCCGCCAGTCCCCGCAGCGCGCCGCCCTCACGCCTTGTCCACTGCTCCCTGGCCAGCCGCACCGCCACCCATAGCGCCAGCGGCTGTACCGCTGGTAAAGTCAATGCCAGTACCATCGCCGGCAGCCGAGCTTCGAAAACCGTCTCCGCTCGCAGCCAGAACCCCAGCACAAAATTGTGCACCGACAGGAACAGCAACAACGCCCCCAATCGCCGGTTGCTGGCGCTCCACATGTTCAGCGCTAGCGTGTACAACCCCGCGATCGCCTCCGCCAACCCCAGAGTCCAGGCCGCCATCTGCAAGGTCTGCACCAGTGCAGCCTCGTTCATCGCCCCACCTCCCCTTCCGAGCCTGTAGGTTCTTCCCGGCTCGGCTCGTCTCTCTTCTCCATCTCCAGCCGGATCGTGCCTTGCGCAGCCTTCAACGAGCTGCCCAGCTCGCGCAGTCCCGTCTGCAAGATATTCTCTACACTGGTCCTGGACCAAATGCGGGTTGCCATGCGGGTCGCCAGCTTTTCCCGCTCGGCCCGCTGGCGGGTCTCCTCCAGTAGCCGGGCGTTCTCCAGCGCCAGGGCTGCCTGTCCGGCTACCGCCTCCACCAGCGCCTGCTCCTCCTGGCTCAGGCTCGCACGCTCCATCTCGAGTTGGATATTTCCGATTGCCTGGCGCCGGATTTGGATCGGAACTTCAATTTGGGTCAACGGATCCGCCCGCGCATTTTTTCCCGCCCGCGCATTTTTTCCCGCCCGAGGCTCAGCCGCCGCCTCGAACACCGCCTTCAGCTCACCGCCTTGTATCGCGAACTGAGTCCAGGCCTGTTCCAGGTATTGGCGGTGCAGGGACTGGATCTCACGCAGGTTCTCCTGCACCTGGCTGAACAGGCGCGCCTTCTCGATCGAGGCTGCCAGGCTATCGGCGATCCCCTGCAGCACCGTGATATCGTCCTGGTCGAATGCCTCCTGCTCGCTCGACTGGATCGTCAGCGCCCCTAGCGTCTCCTTGCGGGTACCCAGCGGCAGCGCCAGTTCCGACTTGGTTTCCGGCAGGTGTGGGTTGCTGAAACGCACCGCCTCCTGGCCCACGTCAAGCGCGATGCGTGCCTTGCCGTTCGCCGTCGCCCAGCCCACCATCGAATCGCCCTGCACTGCCAGCTTGTGCCCTTCCGCTAACATAAGCCGCCCCGCCTCCCCCGTCCCCGCCTGCAGCACCGCGTATTCCCCGCGCGTGTCTAACAAAAAAACGCCCACGTAGTACAGTTGGAAGCGATCTGTGATCAAGTTTACGACCTCGTCCAGCAATGTTTCGATCTTTAATTCGGAGCTGATCGAGCGGGAAATTTCTGCCGCCGTACGCATCTGATTCAATCGCCGCTTCAGTTCGTCTGTGCGCTTGATAACTTGTTTTTCGAGATTGAATTTTTGGGCCTGCAATTTCTGAGTAAGGACCTGCTCTTGCCGTTCAGCCACATTGGCTTCACGCTGGTAAAGGTTAACCAGCAGAACCAGGATCGCCAGGCCAAAACCCAGACCGACGGCGTCGGCTAGCAACGTGTTTTGTGGCGTGAGCGAGGTTGGAATGGCGCTATAATTTTGCAACACACCGACCAGCAAGTGTGCCAGCGCGCTGAGCAAAGCGAAGATGATCCCCGCATTGCTGCTTACCAAAATTCCTGCTGCTACAGTAGCCATTGCATAGCCCAGATAGGTGACGTGACCCACGCCTATGAAAGTGCTCATGGCCACCATGGAAATGAAGATCCCAAAAATCGGAATGTAGGCTGCCAGATAGACTTTTTCTTTGCGGCCCAGCCAATAGGCAAATAAGAAAGAGACCTGCATCGCCAATCCGGCGCCGGCGATTGCCACCGGCGACCTGTTGAGCAGGACCAGAACGAGGAGGATGAGCGTGGCGATTGAACTGGGCAGCGTCAATCCGAAGAGTACAAAATTCAACAGGCGTTGTTTTTCTGCCAGTTTGCTATCCTGCGATGTCGGAGCCAACCATTGTGAAAGTTTGTCCTGCATTTCTTTACGCTCCTATCTCACCGTCTGGGCTTTCCGAGTTCTCTCTGTCAGGCGTCTTTTGTCTTCCGTTGCTCCCCGATTGCGGCTGGACTTTGATTTCAACCTGGGCACGGCGGGCGCCAAGCGCCAGGCTCAATTCTTGAGCGGTCGTTTCTAGAATCGATTGAACGTCTGTGCTGCGCCGGATGCGATCGGTGATCTCGGAGATCAAGCGTTCCCGGTCGGCTTGCCGGCGCGAGTTCTCCAGGAGCTGAGTGTTGCGAACGGCGATGGCGACCTGGCTTGCCAGAGTGCTCAATAAGCGCTGGTCGTCTTCGTTGAAACGGTGTTCTTTTTCGATATCCTGCACAACCATGGCCCCGATGGCTTCGCCACCGATCAACAAGGGCACGCCAAGCCAGGATTGAGCGTATTTTCCGGTGACTTTGGCGCCCAGCGCTTCCGCCTGCTGCCGGGTATCCTCTACGATCAACAGCGGCTGCCGGTTGGTGATCAGCAAGGAAGTTAATCCCTCACCTAAAGGGAAGGGTTCTACGGCCACAAATTCGCCTTGCTCGACCATATACGGAATGTGGATGAGATTCGTGTCCCGGTCGTACAGGGCGATAAACAAGCTCACATCCCCCATCATCTGATCGATCTGGCGGTGGATAACGGCGAACAGGGCACTCAAATCCGTTTCCAGGGTAATGGCTTTCCCGACGTTGTCCACGGTCTGGAGCTCTGAGAGTCCTTTCTTCAGATTTTCCAAAGCCTCAACCTTCTCCATGGCTGTGGTGACCAGCTCGATAAAGTTGATATAGGGTTGTAAAGCGTTTGAACTAAGCACCCACTCCGACTTCGCAAGCGTAGCGCCTTTGCGTTGGTGGCCCAGGAACAAGAGCGTCGCCAGGCGACCGCTGCGTAAAACCGGGATAAACACGGCAGTATCGCATTGAAACTGCCGGGGAATGGTGAGCAGTGGGGCTGGAAAGCGGTAGGATTGGGCCAGATCTTCAAGGAAGTATGGCGTACCTGAAACTAGATGTTTCTCGACGTCAGCGTGCGAAACCGGCAAGTGGATTGGAATGGTGGCTTCTTGACCCGGCTGGCTGCCCAGACTGAAAACGATCTGCAGCCCTTCCGATTCGGGTATTAATACCGCAGAAGCGAAAGGCGTCTGTTGTAATGTTCTGCGTGTGATCTGGAAAATCTCCTCGATGGTTTCGGCCTGGGTGATCTGGTGGCTGGATTGGTACAACAGGTTGGTCTCCTGTAGATTTACTTGTGTGGATTCCAGCAGGAGGAAGCTTCGTAAGGCGGGAGCGATTTGATTCGCCAGGGTCTGCAATTCGTTGAGGTTTTCGTCGCCAAATCCTTGATCCTTCGTCGATTGGACGTTCAAGACTCCCAGAACCTGGTCTCCTACAGCAATTGGAACAGCAGCTTCGATGGCAGCCTCGTCGATCAAGTCTTCCCGGTGAGGGAAGGCATTTTCCCCTTCTGCAAGGGTGTCGATGCGTGGTTGATTTCTGGAGATAACCCAGCCGACCAGAGAAAAGGAATCGACTTGTAATCTTTTACCTTTGAATTCGTGTACACCTGCGGCCCATCCGTAAACCTGGCGCAGCACCGCAAAATTGCCGCTCTCTTCGACCATGTGGACAGCCGCGTAGTCGTAGTAAAAGCGTTCGACGACCAGTTTCAGTGTTCGCTGCAGCAGGTGGTCCAGATTGGAGGAGGTAATTGCCACTTGGGAGACTTCGGCAGCGGTTTGGATTTGCTGAGTTCTCTCTTCAACCTTAGACTCGAGAGATTGATACAGGTCGGTGAGATCATCCGCCATTTGGTTGAAGGAATATGCCAGCAGACCGACTTCATCATTGCCTACCACCGGCATGCGTTGGTGCCACTTTCCCTCTGCAAACTGCCGGACGCTGTTGGCCAGTTCCCGCAAAGGTCGAAACAGGCGGCGGGTGGCTTGCCACATGATCAGAATCATTAACACGGAAATCGTTACGATCAGAACGATGGCGAAAACCAGGAGGGTATTCATCTGGCTGTAGACACTGGCCTGGGTGACTTCCGCAACCCAACCCATTTCCAAGTCGGGCAGCCAGGTATAGGCGGCAATTGACGGTTGTTCTTTGAATGAGACTACTTCACTAACACCGGCTTGAGCGTCGTTAGTGAAGTAGTCCTGGATCACCTTTTTTAATTGGTTGGGAGCCTCCAGAACCACCAGTTGGTCCAGGGTGTTCGGGTATGGATTGATGCCCAGGAAAATACCATCTTGAGTCACTAAATAGTTGGTCGAGGAGAAGAAAATCGCCCGTTCCAGAATATCGCGAATGTAAGCTGGTTCGCTAATTCCCAAAATGGTGGCAATTGCTTGCCCGCCTTCATCCACTAGAGGGATCGAGCTGGCGATTACAAAGGTTTGCGGATAGATAGGTTGCAATGCATTGCTGGCCAGGGAACGCGGTGCACTGAATAATTTCTCGGTCACGGGCATTGCGGCCAACCGGCGGCCTTCCCAATCTCGTTTGGTAGAAATATGAATCAGACCATCCGGTTTCACGACCATGAACTGGTTGAAGAATGGTTTCGGGTAATTGACCGATTGGAATCCATCTAAGATGGTTTGCCGAGCGCCGCTAAACTCAGGAGACTTGCGATCGCTCATCTGCAGCGCGTTGGTCAGCGATACACTTATCCCAGCGTCGTGAAGGGTCCTGGAAAGCATCAGACGGCCGGTGTCGATTTCAGCGCCGATCCTTTGGCTTTGGGCTGCGGATACTGCCGACAGCAAGTTATAAATTTGTTCTCGTAACAGGCTGCGTGCCCGGTAGTAGGCCATGCTGCCCATCAAAATCAAGGGCAGGAGTGATACGAGCGAAAGGATAATTAACATGCTGCGCGCCAAGCGACCACGGAATTGCCGCGTGGGAGCGGAATCGACCATTTGCATTGTGCTTTCTCCTCAATGCCGCCAGAAGAAGGACATATTTAGGGAATTATCACGTCCCATTAGAGAATTGGGAGGGCTTTCTTACACTATTGTAAGTTAAGGTTTTGCAAGCCAAGTTGTCCTTGTGAGCCAATATGTCCTGGCATGTAAAAATGTTTTTTGCGTAACGTGAGAAATCGGGACGGCCTTAACTTAATTCCCAGACTTGCTCACCCATCAAAATACGCCGGATTTGGTTCGGGAAGCGATCGGGGTCTAGGGGTTTCCCAATAAAACCATCGAATGCGGCCGCGCGCGCTTTACGCATTTGCTCATTGCTGGCTTCCGCCGTGACCGCTACAACCAGGGTCTCTTGCAGTTTGGGGGCGGAGCGGATCTTGGTCAGGGCTTCGAAGCCATCTTCGTACGGCAGCCGGATATCCATCAAGATCAGGTCCAAGCGGGGCAGGGTATCCGCATATTCAACCACCTCATAGCCGGAGGTTTTCCATTCGCAGTGGATACCCATATAGCCCAGCATGCGGGCGATCAAAACGAAATTGGCGACGTTATCTTCAACTACTAGCACAGTGGTGTCTTCTGGAACAGCGTGTAGTCTTCCGGTTTGATTGGGAATCTTTCGTTTGGGTTTGGTGATGGATTGAGTTTGGATTTCGTCAGGCATAGTTTAGTTTCTCGGCCAATCGTTATGCGTGGATCAGAAAGCTGCTTACCTGGCTGGGAAGCCGGTCGACGTCGATTGGCTTCTGGATGTAGCCATCGCAGCCCGCCTCCAGCGAGCGCTCGCGGTCGCCTTTCATCACATTGGCGGTTAGCGCTACGATGGGCACGCGGTTGAAATTAGGGTCTTGTTTGAGTTGGGTAGTTAACGTATAGCCATCTAAATCCGGCATATTGATATCCATTAGGATCAGGTCTGGCGTTTGCAAATTGAGCAGCTCCAAGGCTTGGGCGGCGCTGGATGCCTCCATAACGTCAAACCCGTCCGCCTGCAAAATGCGGCGAACGAGCAGCCGGTTGTCCGGATTGTCTTCGACGTAGAGAATGATGCGGTTGGTTGGCATGTAGAACCTCCGTGCAGAGTTATTTTAGCATTAAGCATTGGCCATAA
>Ga0207752_1000969_pt1 | contig 13482 bp, 13 predicted proteins | sample Pon2CUnioCityCA_6_FD_187272 | JGI IMG/M metagenome (GOLD analysis project Ga0207752, IMG submission 187272) | Marine sediment microbial community from Union City, CA, USA - Pond 2C Sediment 2 (SPAdes) | ecosystem: Environmental > Aquatic > Marine > Intertidal zone > Salt pond sediment ... | reverse complement strand
TGTAGCGCGTGTTGGATCGTCTCTGCCATCCATCCCTGCGCTGCGTACCAGGCGCTGGCCCGCCGGTGCAGCTCGGGCACCAGGTCGGGTTGCTCCCCTTGCAGTCGCTGGCGCAACAGGTCGGCAAAGAGCTGGTGGTAGCGATACCAGCGGCGGTCGTCGTCCAGGGGGATGATGAACAGGTTGGCCGCGCTCAGCCTCTCCAGGATCTGCTGGCTGTCGTCCTTGCCGGTAAGCGCGCCGCACAGCGCGGCGCAGAGGCGGTCGAGAACGGCAGTCGTGAGCAGAAACGCCCTGGTTTCAGCGCTCTGTCTGTCCAGTACTTCTTCCGTCAGGTAGTCGAGAACAAAGCGGTGGCTGCCGGTGAAAGCCTCGATGAAAGCAGATACCCTCTCAGGCTCCACCCCTGTTACCCGAGTCTGCACCACCTCCGATCCCGGCGTCGTCTCCTCCAGCGCCAGGGTTCCGGGCAAAGCACGGGGCCCTTGCAAGACAAGGGGCCCTCGCAAAGCAAGGGCGGCGAGTTGTAGCCCGGCGATCCAGCCTTCGGTGCGCCGGGCCAGGGCAGCCACTTGCTCTGCCATCAGCTCAAGCCCCATGGCGTCGTTGAGAAAGTCAGCTGCTTCGTCCGGCGTAAACGTCAAATCGGCAGCGTGCACTTCCGTCAACTGTCCCTGTGCCCGCAAACGGGCGATGGGCAGCGGCGGGTCGGCACGGCTGGAGAGTGCCAGGTGCAACGGCAGCGGTTGGTTGTCGAGCAAAAAAGAAACGGCGTCGTGAATGGGGACGCTATCTATCAGGTGGTAGTCGTCGAGAACGAGCACCAGCGGATTGCCGATCGCTTCCAGTTCGTTGAGCAGGTTGGTCAAAGCCAGTTCCAGCGATGCCGCACCGGGGGTGGTAACAGAGGCGGATTGCAGGCTATCGAGGATGCCGGCACCCAGATCAGGCGCAATCTGTTGGAATGCGGCGACGAGGTAGGTCAGGAATCGCGTCGGATCATTGTCGTTCTCGTCAAGGGAAAGCCAGGCGACGGGAAAATCGGCGCCGGAGAGCCACTGGCCCAGCAGCGTCGTCTTGCCGTAGCCGGCCGGTGCGGAAACAAGCGTGAGTTTACGTTGCCAGACGTCTTCCCGGGTCAACCCCTCGTCCAGGCGTGCCAGCAAACGTGTTCGGGCAACAAACGTGGTGCGCAGCGACGGCATCCGTAGCTTGGCCAGCAGCAGGTTGTTTTCCATGAATACAGCACCGACTACAGAAGAAGTTGCACGTCCAGGTAATAGTATAGCATATTGCCCCTCACCAGATCCTGGGATCTGGCAGTCGCCGGCCGATATTTGGCGATCTCCTCCTGTGCCATCATTCCCTGAGCCGGCAACCGTTGCGCCGGCTGTTAACTACTTAATATCGTTGGCCCCCGCCTCTATGTTAAGCTGATGACATATGGAAAGCAGCCGCCATCCGGCAGCACGGGCAGCCAAAGCAGCCCCCGCACCCAGGGTTGTCCTCGCCTTTCATCATTCCCAGACCCTGTTTCGCTTCGCGCACCCTCCCCCGGCCAAACGAGGCCCTGCCGGCCTTGCCGGCTGATTTCACCTGTTTCTGGTCGTGCAGGACGGGAGCCTGACCAGGGTGCCGCCTGGCAACGCTGTGCCCTGCACGCCGGTTACCATCCACCATCTGGTAAGGAGACCACACCATGAAAAGATTTCGAATTGTTGGCAAGGTTCTCGTCGCCGAAAGCGGCGAAGGGGTGGCCGGCCTGACGGTCGAAGCCACCGATAAGGACCTGCTCGTCGACGATCATCTGGGCGCGGTGAGCACCGGCGAAGATGGCCGTTTTGAGATCTCCTATGAAGAACAGGCGTTCATGGACCTGATCTTTGACCGCAGGCCCGACGTTTATCTCAGGATCAAAGATAAAGAGGGTAATCTGCTCCACACTACGGCCGGTCACGTCCGTTATGACGCCGGCGAAGTTGAAGAATTTACCATTCGCATCCCCCGGGCCCAGTTACCCGGGGAGGAGGAACCGATGACCGACGAAGTCCCACGTGCACGAGGGGAATTCCGGCAACTGTTACTGGAAAACCTCAACTACTTTGGCACCTATCCTGAACTGGATCTGGAGGTGGTAGAGGCCAAGGAGGGCGACACCCGCTATGAAGAGCTCAGATGCCTCGGCTACTATCCCGAGCAGGACCTGCTGGAGGCCGTGCTCGACGTTAAGCGCCCCACCGGCTATAAGAGCAGCCTCTGTGGCAACGGATCCTACGAGTATGTGCGCTTTTTCGTCGACTGGGATGGCGACGGCGACTTCGACGATGCCGGGGAGGATGCCGGGATCGTCAGCGTCAATGTACACAACATTCCCGACGAGGACGGCCCTTGCCGGGAGCGGAGCAAGCCGCTTTCTTACGCGGTGCGCCTGCAACTGGATCCCCACAAACGCCGCTGCGAGGAACCCTACCTGGTAAAAGTGCGGGCCATTCTCTCCTGGGATACGCCACCCCCGGCCGGGATGCCCGACAAGCCGCCGGTGTGGGGTAACGTGCTCGAGGGCTGGATCCAGATCGAGCCGCGCCCCCGGCGCTGGTTCGACGTCGTGGAGGCGCTGGAGCTGGACAAGACGCAAATCGACCCCGACCTGCTGCAGGAGGCGCTGCCTATCTCCCCCAAAGCGTATACGCTTGCCGAGCTGGAGGACCTCTACGAAGCTGAAGAAGTACCCATTCACCGCTACAATTACGCTGAGCTGGCCCCCCTGGCGGCCCAGGTCCAGAATGACCCGCCGTTGATGGCCAGCTACCTGCAGGACCCGGCCATTGCGGATATCGCCGCCGACCTCAAGGCAGTGCTGGCCGAGAAGGCGGAAACGCGCTATGAGGAGTTGGAGTGCGTGGGCCTGCACTACGACCAGGATCAACTGGCGGCGACGATGACCATCAAACGTCCCAGCGGCTACAACGGCGACCTCTGCAGCCGGGGCAGCCGGGAGTACGTGGCCTTCTGGGCCTACCTTTACGATCAGATTGAGCAACAATGCGTCTGGCGTTATCTGGGCACGGCTAACGTCAACGTGCACGACATTCCCAACATTCCGGATGAGGGGTTACAGTACGCCGTTTACCTGCCCGTAGACCTCTCCGGCTATCGCCGGCCCTGCGGGCAGCCGCAGATCCTGCGCATCCGGGCCGTTCTCTCCTGGAACACGCCTCCCTCTACGGTGAACCCCTACGCGGAACCGCGCTGGGGCAACATCCGCGAGGCCCTGGTCCAGCTCAAACCGAGCACGGTGACCACCGGCGAGCGCAAGCCCTTCATCTGGGCCCTGGGCAATATGGCGGTAGAGAGCATTTCGGGCAATCCTTACACCACCATCGGCAGCAGCCTGGGCGACGGTTACGCCAACGGCCCCAGCGTGGGCGCCGGCTTCTCCGCTCTCGAAAGCCCCTTCGGCAGCAGGATCCACATCTCCGGCACCATCACCAACCCGCCCAACAACCCCGCCGAGGTGGACAAATTGCGCTACAAGGTCCAGTACCGCAAACTGGGCACCACTCCCGGCCCCTGGCGCGACATCACCGACAACTTCACGATCTGGCGCCGCATCGACGGCGTCCCTGTCGGCTCGATGCTCCAAACCGCCGACGCGGCCGGTTACTTCCGCTACCAGAAGGACCTGGCACCGCCCACCCAGGTCGAAGTGCTGTTCGACACCCTGGCCATCTGGCATACGCCGGTGGCCGAGGGCGACGGCCTCTACGCCGTGCGTGTCTTGCTCTACCAGCCGGGTGCGCCGGCCACGGCCACCTCGCCGGCTGATCACGTCGCCAGCGAAATCATCAAGATCCAGATCGACAACACGGTGCCCGGCGCGGCCATCAGCCTCGACGCCGGCCCCTGCGAGAAGTTCAAGATCGGGGATACCTTCACCGGCAAGTTCACGGCCACCGACAAGCACATCTGGAAATACTCCCTGAGCGTGTCGCCGGGTGTCGCCAACCCGCCCACCCTCTCCCCCACGGGCGAGACCTATCCGGCGCTGCCCGTGCCCGGTCGCGTGAACCACACCTTCACGGTGACCACCACGGAGAGCACCACGCCCTGTGGTTACGTAATCGACCTCTACGTCTGGGACCGGACCATCCGCAACAATCACATGAGCGGCAACCGGAACCACGACGACGTCGGTCTCTGCCTGCTCGAAGAAGAGTAGTCAGGGTATGAAGCTGGAGACGCCGCAGGCCGCGTGCCTGCGGCGTCTCTCTACAGGAGAGAAGGATGAGTGTGTCCGATTGCTTTGTCTGTCGCAAACACCGCGGCGAAACGCGCACGCCGGGCGTGCCCATTTACCAGGACGAGCTACTCTATGCGGGTCACGCCGAGTTTCCATCGGGCGAGGAGACCGCCTATCTCGGCTACCTGATGGCCGAGCCGCGGCGTCACGTGCCTGGGCTGGCAGACCTCACTGCAGAGGAAGCGCAGGCTCTGGGACTGCTGGTTGCCCGGCTCAGCCGGGCGCTAAAAGAGCAGGAAGGGGCCGAGCACGTCTACGCCTTCGTCCTGGGCGACCGGGTACCCCACCTGCACGTCCATCTGGTACCCCGCTATCCCGGCGCGCCGCCCGAATATTGGGGCATACACGTCGACGAGTGGCCGGAGGCGCCGCGAGGGGGTGCCGCTTCTGTGGCAGCCGTTTGCAGACGGCTGCGCCGCTATCTGGAGGAACAGAAGTAAAGGGTCAGCCCCAAGGCTTCACCAGCACCACCATCTCCCGGTGGCCGGGCGGCGTAAACCGGCTCCGCTCGGCAAACCCATGCTCGCCGAAAAATGCCAGAACCGGCGCGTCACTGGCGTACTCTCGCACCCAGGCGCCCCGTGCCTCAAGTCGCTCCAGATCGGCGACCAGCCGTTCGTAGATCAAGACGCCGGTTTCGCTCTGCAGGCGCTCCGGGGCCATCACCACAAAGACGCGAAAATATCCAGGCTCTGGCCCTTCCTCGACGGCGCCGTAACCCACGCCCCGGCCGGTTGGCGTTTCTTCCGCCACGTGATGCCGTCGACGACCTTTGAACTGCTGCCGGTTTTCCAGCCATTCCTGATTCCCGGCAGCATCCCAGGGTAGCGCCGCATTGGCCACCGATAGAATTGCCGGCCAGTCATTGTCATTGGGAACGCGCAGCTTTATCTCTGTCACGGTCATCCCCTCCTTTGTGTTCACGAACGCCTCTTAAGCGAACAGGGCTGGATCTAACGCATCGCCCTCGACGACCAACGCCGTCATCCCCGATTCGCTGCCTGATTCGTGCTGCTCTCCCCGCAGCCAGAATGCAGCCTGTCCGGCGCGAATTTGGGTACGCTGCAGCTCTTCACCGCGCACCCAACCCCGACCCTCAATCACGCAGAAGAGCTGGTTAGTGGCAGCCGGGTGCTCGCCGATCACACCCCCGGGCTCAATTAGGAACACCACCATAGATACCCGTTCAGCGCCGCGAAGCAGGGGCGCCACCGAAACTGCCCTGCTGTCAAAGTGCTCGATTGCCTGTAAGGGTAAGCGGTTGAGGTTGATAATCTGCATTAGCGCCTCCTCTGCCGGTGTCGGACACCATCCACGTCTGGTGGGTACTCAATCTAGCGCTGTGATCTCGTGAAAGGTATCGCGCAAGGCAGGGTATAGCTCGCGGTAGACCAGGTAATTGTCTCCATAGCGGGCCACATCCTGACCGGGCTCCGTGCGCCCTGTGACCTGCACAACTGTCTTGCAGGCGGTAGCTACGGCGGGGAAGGCGCCGGCACCCGTTGCCGCCAGCAGCGCGACGCCGAAAGCCGCGCCTTCGGTCGTGTTTACCGTCACCAGCTCGGTGTTGAGGACGTCGGCCAGAATCTGGCGCCAGAGGGCGCTCCGGGCACCCCCACCCGACACCCGGACCTGGAGAATCTGGCCCAGACCGGTCTCCTGTACCAGGCGGAAGTTATCTTTCAGCCCGTAGGCCACCCCTTCCAGGACGGCGCGGGTCATGTGGGGCCGGCCGTGGCGCCGGGTCAGCCCGATCCAGCCGGCACGGGCGTCCGGATCGGGATAAGGCGTGCGCTCTCCGGTCAGGTAAGGGAGAAAGAAAAGGCCCTCGCTGCCCGGCGGCACCTCGCCGGCCTCGGCCACCAGTTCGTCGAAGGACGCCTGTGGGGCGAGCGTGTCGCGGTACCATTGCAGGCTGCCCGCAGCGCTGAGCATGACGCCCATCAGGTGCCAGCGGTCGGGAAGGGCATGGCAGAAAGCGTGCAGGCGCCCCTCCGCTTCGATCAGAGGTGCCTCCGTGGGAGCAAAGACGACGCCAGAGGTGCCCAGAGTCAGGGCGACAAGACCCGGTTCCACAGCGCCGGCGCCCACGGCCTGGGCCGCCTGGTCACCGCCACCGGCGACGACCGGGGTACCGGCACGGAGACCGCTGGCCGCTGCCGCCGCCTCGCTTACCCGGCCCGTAATCTGCGGGCCCTCATAGGTCGGCGGCAACCATGCCCGCGGGATCTCCAACGCAGCCACCATCTCCTCTGACCAGGTCCGTTGTTCCAGATCGAAGAGCAGGGTACCCGCGCCACCGGCCCGGTCCAGAGCGTACTCGCCGGTCAGACGGTAACGCACGTAATCCTTGGGCAACAGGAGGTGGCGTGCACGGGCGTACACCTCCGGCTCGTGCTCCCGCACCCACATAATCTTGGGCGCGGTGAAACCGGCCAATGCATCGTTGCCCGTGATCTGGATCAGCCGTTCGCGCCCCACGCGCTGCCGGATTACGTCGCATTGAGCCGCCGTGCGCTGGTCGTTCCACAGAATTGCCGGTCGTAATACCGTTCCCGCAGCATCGAGGAGGACCAGGCCGTGCATCTGCCCGCTCAGCCCGATGGCGGCCACGGCGCTGCCGGCAATGTCACGGCGCGCCAGCAAACGCCGGATGCTGTTAACGGCGCCTTCCCACCAGAGGGCCGGGTCCTGCTCACTCCACAAGGGACGAGGAGTCTGGAATTCATAAGCGGTTGTTTCGGTTCCGGCCACCCGTCCCGCCCCGTCGACGAGCAACGCCTTGGTGGCCGTGGTGGAGACGTCAATGCCGAGGAAATAACTCATGTAGTCGCTCCTGTGGCCGGGAAAATGGGCCGAAATGTCCCCGTCGCCGGCATTCCCTTAGCGCACCCCCAGCAGAAGCTCGACGACGAGCTGATCCAGCCGTTCATAGGGCTGCTCCCGCCGGCCCAGAGCCGGCCGGTCGAATAGATGCTGCCTCAGCGCCTCCGCTTTTGCCGTGGTGTACGCGCCCTGATATGGGACCATTCTTTCGTCGCCGGCCCGAATCTGGGCCAGCAAGGCCTGAATCTCTTCATCCTGGGCGAAGCGCTGCGCTTTTTCCTTGAGGATGAGGTAAGTGCGCATGCAACCGCGGGCAAAGGCGCGCACATCTGCCGGCCCGGCCGTGCGATAAGCGTGGGCGTCAAAGTGGCGCGGGCCGTCGTACCCTACCTCTTCCAGGAACTTGACGAGGAAGAAGGCGCTCTTGGGATTGTGGGCGCCAAAGCGGAAATCCTGGTCGTAGCGCCCAAACGCCTGGTCGTTGAGGTCTATGTGAAAAAGCTTGCCCGCCTCCCACGCCTGGGCCACCGCGTGCGTGAAGTTGAGGCCGGCCATGTGCTCGTGGGCCACTTCGGGATTGACCCCGACCATTTGCGGATGGTCCAACATCTCGATGAAGGCCAGCATGGCGCCCGTCGTCGGCAGGTAGATATCGCCACGAGGCTCGTTGGGCTTGGCCTCCAGGGCAAACTTGAGGTCGTAGCCCTGGTCGCGCGCGTATTCGGTCAGGAAGTTGAGCGCTTCGCGGAACCACTTAAGGGCTTCCACCGGGTCTTTGCCGGCGTCCGTCTCGGTTCCCTCGCGCCCGCCCCAGAAAACGTAAGTGCCGGCGCCCAGTTCCACGCCCAGGTCGATGGCCTGCATCGTCTTCTGCAAAGCGTAGGCTCGCACCTCGGGGTCGTTACTGGTAAAGGCGCCGTCGCGAAAAGCGGGATCGGCAAAGAGATTGGTGGTTGCCATGGGCACGACGAGGCCGGTGTCGGCCAGCGCCTGCTTGAAGCCGGCCACGATCTGGTCCCGTTGGGCAGCGCTGGCGTCGATGGGCACCAGGTCATTGTCATGGAAGTTGACGCCATAGGCGCCGGCACCGGCCAGGAGGTGAACAATTTCGACGGGAGAGAGCGCGGCTCGTACCGGTTGGCCAAAGGGGTCGCGACCGACATTGCCCACCGTCCACAAGCCGAAGGTGAATTTGTCCTGGGGCGTTGGTTCGTACATTGTTAGCTCCTCCTTCAACTGGCTCTTCGATAGTGGCAATGCCGGCAAAGAGGCCGGAGATGGATAGTGATCGGGCCGCTACGGCAAGATCACTTCTATCGTCTCACAGGCCATCTCGTAGCGCGGGTAGGCAACCGTGCCGTCCTGGCTTAACTGGACCTTTAGGGCGCTGGGCCAACACAAGCCGAAATTATACCGGCTCACCGCAGAGTCCCGAGAATCATAAAGAATCACGGCAACATCGGCGCGTTCGGTTATCCCATTACGGATGTCGGCGTACCAGCCGGCCAATGTCGGGCACTGAGAAGAGCAATAGAGATAAAACTCGTCCACGCTGTGTTCGCCGGGTACCTTGTGGACCTCACCCGTTGCACCATCGGTGTATAAAGTAACCTCGGTTGAGGCACGGAGCGTTGGCAGATCGGCGCGCACGCCCGATGCCGGGTTGCCGTCTATTATTACATCGTGCCGCACCTGTTGCGCGGCACCCAGCTTGATGGGGGCGTTGGCACAGGTCCAGCTTTGCCCGTCGGTTGCCAGCACCTGCCCGTAGGCACACCCTTCGCCGATACTGCTCGCCCGGACGGCGCCGTCGGCGATGGAGCCGGCGTGGAGGGCGTAAGGGGCGGCCTGTAGTCGCTGGCGTGGCTGGAGCACAGTGTAGGGGCCAGCGCTCCCGTTCGCCCGTACGCGTACTTCGAGATAACGGGCTTCGCCGTCGAAACTTGCTTCACCAAAGTCGAGCACGACGTTGAACAGTCCGTCGCTGACGTTAACGGCGGTTAGCTCCTGCAATGGTCCCACCTTAACACCGGCCAGCAAGCGGTCGTAGAGTTGGAACTGGAAGTCTCGCAGGCCGTTTACCGGCTCACCGCCAGCCAGCAGCCGGCCCTGGTAGCTGATAGCGCTGCCCTGTGCTTCCTGGACGACGAGGGCCGTTCCTTCCTGATCCAGGCTCTGGGCGTGGGCCGTGCCGAAGACCGGCAGGGGACTACTCCGAAATAACCATACGCCCCCCACGATGAGTAATAGACAGACGAGCAGAGTCGCCGGCACCCACTTGCGTAACATGACTGCCTCCTTACTAGATACAATTGCCCTGTGTGCCCTCGTAAGGTCGGGGCCCTTGCCACCAGGGTTGTTTGCGGACGCCTACAAAACAAATCAGGCGGGGTGTTGCACGAGAGAATGCACAAAAAGTGTAGCACTTTCGGTGAAGGGCTGTCAACGCAGCGCCCAACCCGGGGTGCGATTAGAATTGGTGTATAACCAGACTGGCTGTACCTTTACTCTGGAATGTTTCGAACCATACACCAAAAGTAGTCATACCCTCCTACTTTCCAGGGCCAGCGCGTTTCGCGCTACCACTGGGAATAAGAAGGATTAAGCAGTAGCAGAAGTAGCATACTGTGTCTACTACTTAGCCGAATGAAATGAAGATTAGACAACTCCCTAAGATTTGAAGCTCGCCCTTCGCTACTTTACGCGTTTAAGCTTGCAGGCCCACATAAGTCAGCATTCCCAGCCACGGGCGCCTGGATTTTTACCCCACTCTATTTGCCCAACAGACCTGGACCTTACGTCATCTGTTATTTGATGTACTTAGACTTTGGATTTTAAGAGAGGGTAGCCAAGCAACCGTAATAATGGTTATCACTCCCGTGTGCTGCAACCTGACCATTTCTTGCACCAAAATTGGGGAGTACAGGTCAACTAACATTAATTTGCTATTTGCTCTACGCGCTCTTGCAAGCGCGCCAGTCTTCTCTCGTATTCACGGATCGAATCTGGATGCAGGTTCGTCCAATAACTAGACTGTTTCATAAACTGCAGGGCCTTTTCATAGGCAGGTATGGCTAAGTCCAACTGCTCACTTTGCTCATATACTTGCGCAATACCTAACAGGGCATGATTTGATCCGCCTAACAGCAATATGGTCTGGTAATCGTTGAGCGCTTTGTCATACTCTTCCAGGAATCTGTAGGCTCCAGCCCGGTTATTCAACGCATCCTTATGAGTCGGTTCGATGAGCAACGCCTGGCTATAGCCTTCAATGGCAAGTTCGTAGCACTTTCTGGTCTTAGCCGATACCCACAGATTGAGAATCAAAAAGTTTCTCTTTTGGCCTGTCGTGTGATACTCATTTGCTCTCTCAAAGGCTTGATGGTATGTGTTTACTGGCTTTGAAGTGGCTTCGCAGGTCCAACTGCTATCAATACGATAAAAAGCCAACCCGATCAGGATGCAAGCCAGTACTCCCACAAAAAAGGGCATCTGTTTTCCAGTCAGTCCCTTCAACACACTTCACCTTCTCCAGCAATTAAGAGCATAACGAGATACAGTGCTTTCTATGTTTAATCTTCTTTCCCTGAGACAGCACGTAACCAGATTCTACTTCCACTAAATATACCAGGAGTAGTTCGGTCATGTTCATCTCATGATGACCGACGATTTCCAACAGAGCTTTTGGGCTGCATAATAGCAAATAAAATGGCAAAGAGTTTGAAACAACCGTTGGTTATCTTACACCCTTTTACTATTCCACTTTATCCTATGTTGCTATTCAGTCTAATAGTCGGCCGTGATTCTATAGGCAGAGTTGATCGCCAACATGTTTCCCAAACAGACACTGGTTTCGTCTATTAGAATTACATAGTTCTGATAACCTGGTGAAGTCCAATATGTAAAAGCTCCACTCCCAATATAGCCCTGGAGGTTTCCATTTAGGCTAACCCAGTAAGAAGTGCCGTTCGCGAAAAAGATGCCTTGACTATTGCGATTCCATGTGGACCATGGCATAGAGAAGTAAACAGCATTTTCCACGTCTCTTTTCCATGGTTCTGTTATACCGCAACCAAAACCACTTGCATTAACATAATGCGCACCCGTAAATCGATTAGTGTAGTTATGTCTGGTAGCAGAGGCATAAAACGTTGTCGTAGACAGGATATCAACCTGGCCATCAGGCTGCATCTGAGCAAGCGCTCTATATATAGAATCCGCTACTGCCCGCATTTCTGTAGCGCTTTCAATATCACCCATTAGCTCATAGACGACTGCCTTACCTTCATAAGCAGGAGCATAACCGGAGTCTAACTCAAGAACTCTGTCAAAATCGACTAATACCAGGTCGTAATTTTGCGTTCCCATGTGGGAAGTTGCGCGGTTCATTAATATGTCGATGTTGTCCGGATTATCCTCCAGCGCTTCACTAAATCTTTCTTCTGCCCGGGCGAAAAAGCGAGTGGCTAACTCTTGATTGTCTCTATCAAGTGCAGCCCATGCTTGATCCAGAAATTGACGACCTTGCCGAAAACTAGGTGTTGCGTCATCTCCGCTTGCAGCCGGAGAAGATTCTGGTGTTCGAGTCTCTGCCTCCTCAGCAGCGACTGTTGTGACTGTAATGACTAACAAGAAAAAAACCATTGCAAAAACAGCAGGGCCCATCATTGCAGGTGCAAAGTCAAGGTTTATTCGTTGCATATCTTTTTTCATTTGGAGGCTCTCCTCAAATAAATAGTGCGACTGTCTAAAATATAGCACCTTCTGGAGATTTCGTCGAAGATTGTGGAACCAAGGGGCAGGGCGATTCCAAGGTCATAAAAAAATAGATCCTTTGCGACTATATTGCCATTTTGATTGTTGCGCGCGCTCATGACCACTCTGGAGCGCACGTTATTGGAAATAACTTGCTTGCGCGAAAAGGGGCAAATTGGCGAATTAATTATGAGTTTGGAAAGGCCGTGGAACCAAGGGGTGCGATACAGGAAGATCCAATCATGGTTGTCCCATGGGCGCCGCGTGCAGGGCGGCGTAGCCCGCCGCCTGGCCTTCGACCTCCAGGATGAGGAAGAAGGTCGCCGGGTCGGCCAGCTCGGCCTGCTGCCGCTCCAGGGAGAAGAGGCCGGCGACGATGGCTGCCAGCTCGGCGGGGGGAAGCTGGCCGGCGTAGGCGTCGGCGAAGCTTTCGGCGCCGACCGTGGTCAGGAGGGCGGCGTCGGCGGGGACGGCGGGGCGGATGAGTGTTGTCGCGTCGTGGGGTGGGGGTTGTCGTCGAGCCATTGTCGATTCCTGTTCTGCGAGCAGAACCTCCCGCAGGTTTCGGAACCTAGTATAGGGAAATAAAGAAGAAGAGGTATCCTTAACTGAAGACATAACCCAACAGAAAAGGAGTACCTCTCATGACAAGAACCTTAACACGAAAATTAGCAATCATCCAACCGGATATTCTTCTGGTCGGCGTGGACCTGGCGCTGAAGAAGAACGTGGCGGTAGTGCTCGACAGGGAGGCACGACAGGTGGACCGGTTCTCGTTTGGTCACGATTGTGAAGGGTACGCACGCTGGCGGGAGCGGCTGGCAAAGAGGTGCCGGCAGGAAGGGGCCAGCGGTGTGCTGGTGTGCTGGTGGGGTGCGATTAGATTTGGTGTATGAAAAGGAAAGATAGACAATAGGGGGATGGACGAAAAAGAAAGATCCCCAAAAGAAGTGCCCGATGAAGTGTTTAACAAGTTAAAGGCATGGCGCCAGGCCAACTCTAAGGCGACGCTGACAGAGATTGAGGAGGTAGTAGAAGCGGAGTTGGCCAAGCTACGGAATGAGTGGGTCGCGGAGCTTGCCGAGGCGGGAGAGGAAAGCGAGACAGAAGCACCGTCTTGTCCACAGTGTGGGGAGGCAATGGTCAGAAACGGGCGCAGGAAACGGCGTTTGCAGAGCAAAGAGGGACAAACGCTGCAGTTGGAACGGCAGCAGTGGCGTTGTCTCGGATGTGGGACAACGCTTTTTCCCCCTGGATGAGGCGCTGGGACTGCTAGGCGGAGCGTACACGCCGCAGGTACAGGAAGCGGTCACGCGTTTGGGGAGCCGGCTGCCGTATCGAGAAGCGCAGGAGGAGCTAGCGCTGCTCTGGAAGGTAGAGATTAGCGCGAGCAGCGTGCGGCACATCACGATGCGGCATGGAAAGGTGGCTGCTGAACTGATTGAACAGCAGGTGGCGCAGTTGGAGGCAACACCGACAGCAGCAGAGGCCAAGCCCGACCAACTAGTGGTAGGCACGGATGGGGCGATGGTGCAGTTGACGAGTGGGGAGTGGCGAGAGGTCAAGATGGTGACTTTTGGCGAGTTTGCCCCTGTTTGGGA
>Ga0207752_1000968_pt1 | contig 13487 bp, 14 predicted proteins | sample Pon2CUnioCityCA_6_FD_187272 | JGI IMG/M metagenome (GOLD analysis project Ga0207752, IMG submission 187272) | Marine sediment microbial community from Union City, CA, USA - Pond 2C Sediment 2 (SPAdes) | ecosystem: Environmental > Aquatic > Marine > Intertidal zone > Salt pond sediment ... | reverse complement strand
GTTGGCCCGCCGGCAGACGGGAACGGCGGATCCATCGGCCGAAAGCGCCGACATGCCGCAGATGGCTCCGATGCCGGCGATGCCGGAAATGCCCGCCATGCCTGCTCCGACCCCGATTCCGGCTCCTATGAACATGAGGACCTCGACGGGCTCCGTACACGTGCCCGAAGTTCACGTACCGCACATTGAGCCCCCTCACGTCGAGCCGCCGGTCCTGCCGTCCGCGCCGGAGGATCAAGCCGACCTCGAAGAGGGCGAATTGCAGAGTGAGCATGTCATCAAGACGCTCACGCCCGACAAACTGCTCGAGATCGCCAACGACGTCGGCTCCATCACGGTGCGCGGCGTCGCCGAGCCAACGTGCCGAATCGTTGCGACGGTAAAGACCAAGGCCGCCACGGCCGAGAGGGCTCGTGAGATTGCCGAGAACGTGCAGGTCATCGTCACGACATTGACGGACGGCAGTCGCGTCACCGCCAGACGACCCGACGGCCTGAGCAGACAGGAACGCGACAACTGCACCGTGGCGCTGGAAGTGCTCGTGCCGCATGAGGCGCAGATCAAGGCCAGTCAGAACATGGGCGACATCCGCCTGACGGGGTTGAAAGGCTCCACTGAAGCACACACGAACATGGGCGACATCCGGACGACCGAGGTCTCGGGCCAGGTCCGCCTGAGTTCCAACATGGGCGATCTCGACTACCTCGTGCCCGCGGACCTTTCCGCCAGGATCCAGGCCGCCACGTCGATGGGTTCCATCCAGAGCGACCTGCCCCTGGAAGGAGCGAAGTCGCACGGCCTCTCGATGGGCGGCAAGGTCTCCGGCACAGTCGGGCAGGGCGAGGGAAGCATCTCGCTGACCACAAACATGGGTTCTATTCGCATTCGTGCAAGGAGCACAGGATCGAACGCCGTGCTCTGATCGTTCGGGCGCGCGGTCATCGCTCCGCAACGTGACATCGGCGCGGGCCGGGATACCCCTCCCGGCCCGCTTTGCCTCTCCGCCGGCGTCGCCTTCCTCTCACGCGGGTGCGGTCGGCATACGGTGGCAGGGCGTGCACCGGTCAAAAGAAGCTGCGTGCGTGGGCACTGCCTGTCATGTCGAGCGCAGCGAAGCGCAGTCGAGACATCTGGCTGCGAACATGAGGTGTCTCCCCTGCGCGGCCAGATTCCTCCGCTGCGGCCTTCGGCCTCCGGTCGGAATGACACCAGCCCAGGGCAAACCCGAATCCACTACCGCATACCGGGCGCGCCCTCCCGCGCCATTTTTTCTTTTCCGGCCTGAAGCCTCAGCCGGCATAAGGTAAAATCGCTGCGCACGCGTCGTAAGGATGACGATCGATTGTCAGACGTTTGCGACAGGCCGGCGATGCTCGAAGACCGAAGACTGCTCTGGAGATTGAAGCGGGGCGACCGGGACGCCCTTCGGCTGATCTATGAGCAGCACGAGGGCGACCTGCTGACGTTAGCGGCGAATCTTCTGCGCGATCCGGCCACCGCGGAAGATGTGGTTCAGGATGTCTTCATTGCTTTCGTTCGCTCGGCGCCGAAGCTGCAACTGCGCGGCACACTGCGCGCATACCTGGCGACCGCTGTGGCCAACCGGGTCCGAGATCACTTTCGCAGGAAGTCTCGGCAGCCGTTTGTCGGGATGGAGGATGCCCGGTGGGTCGTCGCCGGCTCCGATGGGCCCGTGCAGATGGCGATCGACAGCGACGAGATGCGGCGCCTCCGCTTGGCCGTCCAAGAGCTGCCGTGCGACCAGCGCGAGGTCATCATGCTGCGCGTGCACGCTGGCATGAAGTTTCGGCAGATCGCCGAACATCAAGGCGTCTCGCTCAAGACCGCGCTGAGCCGGTATCAATACGGATTGGACAAGCTGCGCTCCATGCTGAATAGCGAGGTAGTGAAATGACATCGAACGACCCTCTGGAAGGCAGGCTGCAGAATCTGCGTTACGAACGGTCCGCTGAGAGAAGGCACAGAACGCTGCAAAGACTCTTCGACGCAATGGATGAGACGCAAGTCCAGATACCGGCGCTGGGTTTCCTCGGAACACGGAGCTTGCTTGTGAGTGCCGGAGCGGAGAAGCTCATTCTGGCGGCGGCTGCGATCTTCCTCGTGATTGGCGGCATCACATTCTGGCCCTCGGGCCCCGGGCGCGAGAACCCGTGGTGGCTCGGCTCGTCCGCCGTCTGGGGACGCGAAGTCCTGGCACGGCTCGATACGATCGAGGCGGTGAGCTGTCGCGAACGGACGATCCTCGTCGCCGCCGACGGCTCGGAACATATGTCGAGCACGTGGGACATCTTCTATGTGTCGAGCGACAGCTACCGCCGGGATATCTACGATGGAGACGTCCTGCGCGAAATCCAATGGTACGTGCCCGAGGGACAGGACATGATCCAGCACTACGTGCGTTTCGACCTGAATTGTTACGGCGCGGTCCGGCACAAAGGAAGCTTCGGCGTCCAGGACCCCGTCGAACGGATGCGGTCTCACGTCCGTCACGCGGACAAGGCCAACCGGTTCCTTGGCGAGAAGTCCATCGAGGGCCGCGAGTGCGTGGGTTTTGAAATCTCCGCCGCGAGCTACGGAGACAATCCCGAGGAATGGGTGGATCGGATCTGGTTCGACGTAGAGACGAGGCTGCCGGTGCGGATGGAGCGATCCGGCCGTCCCGTTACCGGTCGTCCAGACGAGACGTTTACGACCGTCCTCGATCAGTTCGTCTACAACGGGCAGCTCCCGGCGGATACGTTCATCCCTACGGACCCGCCCGCCGGATTCGTCAACGCCCACCCAGATGACCTGCGTGGAAAGGAGTAATCGTACGTCAGAGACTTCCTGTGTTGCTTGTGGCACTGGCCTTGATGACCGCCCCCGCCGTTCTTTCCGAAGGCACGCTTCGGCTTGGGCTCACCATCGTCGGCTATGCTGCCCTCGCAATGCTTGCCTTGTGCACTCTGTCCGAGGCGATTGTTGCACGCTGCGGCGTGACCCCGGCTGACCCTGTCGCCTGACGCGCCGTTTTGGAATCGGCGGGCCACCCTGCGCCTCGTCACCCGCCCCCTATTCCCGCCGGTTCGCAGTTTTCCGCACTTCGCTCTTGATTCCCGGTTGCGCCCTGCGAGGGCATTTCGTCTATACTGGTGATGTTCTGAGGCACGAGTCAAAAAGGAGCCCGGCGTGAGCGATCGGCAGACAGAACTGCTGGAGTTGCTGGACAGATCCGGGGCCGGCCTGTACGCCCTGCTGACCAGGCTCACCTTGCGCGAGGATGTGGCCGAGGAGCTCATGCAGGACCTGTTCGTCAAGCTCAACGGCGCCAAGAACCCCGGTGGGATCGACTGCTGGTACGCCTATGCCCGTCGGACGGCGATCAATCTCGCCTTCGACTGGCGGCGTCGGCAGGCGACCCGCCGGGCCTGCTCGCTCGACGGACTCGGCGAGCGTGCCTCAAACGCCGACGCTCCGTTGAGCAAGCTGGTGGAGGCCGAGGAGCTCGAACAGGTCCTCGCCGCGATCAATCGGCTGGCCGGCGCCTCGCGCGAGGCTTTTGTCATGCGGTACATCCAGCAGGATTCGTACGAAGAGATTGCCGAGACGCTCGGCAAGACGGTTCATCAGGTTCGTGCTTTGTGCTTCAGAGCGATGAGCACGCTACGCGATGTGTTAGGACGCAACCACACACCGGCGGACGGGAAGGAGGTGCAGCATGTCGAAGATGAATGAAGCGGAACTTCGACGCCGCCTCGAGTTGCTCGCCGGCGTGCAGCCGTCGGTCGAAGCCACCGGTCGGGCCGTGGAACGCGTTCGACAGACGTTGGCACAAACAGAGAGTCTACAGGCTCGCAAGAGCTTCTGGAGAATAGTCATGGAGAATCGATGGAGCAAACTGGCTGTTGCCGCGGCGGTGATTTTCGCCGTGGCGCTCGGCCTCAATCTGATCGGCGGCCGCCACATGGGCGGCGTCGCCTGGTCGCAACTGCTGGAAAATGTCCAGCAGGCCCGCTCGTACATCCACCGGACCGTGTTGACCATCACCGTCTCAGGCCAGCCGAAGGCTGAATACGAGTTCGTCATGTATCGCTCCCTGGACTACGGCTTGAGACGGGACGCCTACCAGGACGGCAAGCTCGTTTCTCAGTTGTATATATCCAACGATGCCGAGCGCTGTGTTGAAGTCCTGCCGCACGAGAAGAAATACGTGAAGACGAAGTTCACCGAGGCGCAGCTCGCGGAGATCCGCGACAAGAACGATCCGCGCGCGCTGGTCGGGCTGCTCATGGGTTTCGAGCACACGGACCTGGGCACGGAGACCATTGAGGGCCGGATGTGTGAAGGCATCGCCGTGGACGATCCGCGGTTTGCCCGCATGCTCTTTGAAGAGGGCAAGGGCCGCCTCTGGGCCGATATCGAGAGCGATCTGCCCGTCCGCATGGAGTTCGAAGGCACCTCCGCCGGCGGCTCGATCCAGACGCGCGTTGTCCTCGACCAGTTCCGCTGGGACGCGGGACTAACGGATGCCGACTTCGAGCCGAATATCCCCGACGATTACACGGTGATGGCTGAAGTGGACCTCTCGCCGGGCGATGAAACGGTGGTCAAGGCGCTGCGGGTCTTTGCGAAGATCACCGGCGGCCGGTACCCGAGCAGCCTTGACATCATGACGGCTATGAGCGAAGTCCAGGCCGCCTTCCTCATCGAACGCCGCAAGCAGGGGGTTCCGCTCGAACAGGAGCCGACGAAAGAGGAGTTGAGCGACATCCTCGCCATCCAGGGGACCTGTATGTACTACGGCAGCCTGATGAACGAGGGCAAGGATGTCGCGTACTACGGCGACAGAGTGACGGCGGAGTTCTCGCACGCGGTCCTGATGCGCTGGAAATGCTGCGACGATACGTACCGCGTGATCTTCGGCGACCTGAGCGTGCAGGACGCGACGGACGCGGAGCTCAAGGAACTGGAAGCCATGCCTCTGAATCCCGATCTGTACGCGGTCAAACCCGAGCCGCAGGATGGAATGGTGGGCGCGCCGGTGGGCGGATTGCAGTTGAAGTGGCTGGGCGGCGCGATGGCCGTGGAGCACAAGCTCTTGTTCGGGACCGATCCGAACGATCTGCCCCTGTTGGTTACGGTCGAGGAGTCGCAATTCAGCGACCTGCCGGCGCTGGAGCGAAACACGACCTATTTCTGGCGTGTGGACGAAGTGAACGCCGATGGCTCCACCACGCCGGGCAATCTCTGGAGCTTCAGCACGGGCGGACTTGTGGCCTGGTGGAAGCTGGACGAGGGCAACGGCGAGACCATCACCGATGCGAGCGGCAACGACCATACGGGCGTCCTGGTCGGCGATCCCACCTGGACGGACGGCGTCATGGGCGCAGCGCTGGAGTTCGACGGTGACGGTGACTACCTCGATCTTGGCAATGTGACCGATTTCGACATCGTCCATCGGATCACCCTCTGTGCATGGGTCAAGGTCAATGCCTTCGACGCCGACTGGCAGGCCATCATCGCCAAGGGCGATAGCGCCTGGCGGTTGTCGCGCGACCAGGGCAACAACCTGCATTTCGGCTGCACCGGCCTGTGGCCGGAATGGGTCCGCGGCAACATCGATGTGAACGATGGGCAGTGGCACGACGTGGCCGGGGTCTATGACGGCAGCGAGCTGCTTCTCTATATCGATGGCGCTCTCGATGCCTCGGCCAGGACCCAGGGCTCGCTCAACGTCAACACGTATCCCGTCTACATCGGCGAGAACGCCGAAGAGCCGGGTCGCGACTGGAACGGCCTGATCGACGACGTTCGCATCTACAACTACGCCCTCTCGGAGGCCGAAGTCCAGGCCCTCATGGAGGAACGGGAACCACCCGGATGAAGAACGCAAGATCTCCGTGGCTCTTGGCGATGGCTGCTGCTTTTTCCGTGGCCGTCGCCGAGGCCGCCACGCTCATCCGCCCGATCCGGGGCACTACTGCGCCATTTCAGAAATCGTGCGACTGTGGGTGGATTGCTTCGCTTCGCTCGCAATGACATACAATGGCTTATCTATGTCATTGCGAGGAGCGCAGCGACGAAGCAATCTCTACCCCTGGATCGTCGCAGAACTTGCGAAATACAGTACTAACATTGTTGATGCCGGCGCATTGCTCGTTACGGGTTTCCTCGCAGGCGCCTTTTTTCGGCATTTCATGCTGCATCGCTACGGGCCGCGTCAACCGATCGTCATAGCCGGTCGTCATAGCACAGAGTAGGGACGAATGCCCGGAAGAGCCCTGTCGCCGAAGCCGATCCAGGCGGAACGGCGGGGCAATCGAAAATGCCTGTGGACAATGGCTTGCCGGCCAAGGAGATGCGAAATGTGGCATTGGATTGAGGTGTGCCTGTTAGTCAATGCGATGATCGTCGCCTGCTACTCGTCAGAACCGTCCGCCGCGCACGCGCAGCCGGCGGATTTGCCGGAGAGCATCTCCCACCAACAAATCGCACTTCCTTTGTATCCCAGCGCGCTCGATGATCGACCTGACATTCCGTCTCCGTATTTGACGCCGGACCGCACGGAAATCCTTACGGCCATGCTGAAGAACGGGAAATACATTTTCATGCCGGTCACCGTCGAAAATGGAAAGCCTCTGCACTACAGCTACAGAGTTTCAACTGTATATGGTAAAGATCAACAGCTTCACGTGAATCGTGGTGATTTCCCCACCCTGGCCCGAACCGGACTCCACAGCGAAGCCGAATTGGATGCTAAAGATACGATAACAGGTAGGTCCATTGATGTTATCAATTACGTCGGTCGGCCCCGGAGATTCTCCGGGGCGGGGTTTATGGCCGAAGATGAGGATATCATCTCCGTCCTGAAGGGGGACAACAACCTGGTGAGAAAGCTGGGATTGACCCATCCACAGATGGCCAAACCTCTCTATCACGTCTGGAATATGATCCTTCAGGAGATTATATGCGGAAAGTGGGGAAGGTTCTCCAGCATCCAGTGTTTCTTCTACAACGGCAATAGGGTCACGCTTCGGGCGGAAAGTATGAAGGGGTGGCAGACATCCATATTTCATGATGAAATCCAGGGCAGATTTGATATCGACGTCCAACGGATGCTCACCCCTGCGGAGCGACTATTTCTACAGGAGAAGTATTCTCATCTCTCCGCCGCACAGATGGCTGAGCTTGAAGGGAAGCTCACCCGCTTCCATTTCAGTGAAATGGCGCCCTACTACATTATGCGCCATGGTTTCTATGAGGGGCATACGGACTATCGGGCCGATCCGATTGCCATAGCATGTATATTTGGATTGAGACGTGTAGAAGAGATTGAGAATGCCTTCAGTGGGCGTCTGTATAGAGCTCTAACGGACACGTTCACGACAGAAAATGTGATCCAATGATTCCCTCCAATTCTCTTTCTCCCGCGTGCGCCTGGCTTGTCCCAAGCCGGCGACAGGGTAAATAGTCCGCGCAGTGTGTCGCAGAGAGGCACTCCACGAGCTCGTTCTCGATCGGGCTTTTCTTGTTGTCTTCATCCGTGCAGGTCGCTACATTGTGGCGGCATCATGGACTCTGGCGACAAGAACATCGTGTTGATCGGCATGCCGGGCGTGGGCAAGAGCACCGTCGGCGTTCTGCTGGCCAAGGCCCTGGGCCGGTACTTCCTCGACACCGACGTCTTCATTCAGGCGATCCAGAATCGGTCGCTGCAGGAGATGATCGATGGTGAGGGCCTGGCCGGCTTCTGCGAGATCGAAGAGGATTATGTTCTCTGTATCGACGTGACCAACGCCGTTATCGCCACGGGAGGCAGCGTGGTCTACAGCGCGCGCGCCATGGAGCACTTGGCCGCTCACGGCGTCGTCGTCCACCTGGACCTGCCCGTGGACAGGATCGAGCAGCGCATCGAGAATCTGTACACGCGCGGCGTCGTCATGGAGAAGGGCCAGACCATCCGCTCCCTCTACGACCAGCGCCAGAGTCTCTATCACCAATACGCTCAACTCACCATCGACTGCACCGACAAGAACCACGAGCAAATCGTCACTGAAATCGTTGAGGAGCTTTCACAATGAACTTCGCGAGCCAATCCATGAGCAGACGTCGTTTTCTTGCGGGCAGCGCCACGATCGGCGCCGTGACCATCGTGCCGCGACACGTGTTAGGGGGCCCTCGGCATACGGGAGCCAACGAGAAGCTCAATATCGCCGGCATCGGCGTCGGCGGGATGGGCAAGCACAATCTCAGTCAGCTCGCCGGCGAGAATATCGTCGCGCTGTGCGACGTGGATCACCAGTACGCGGCGGAGACCTTCAAGCTGTATCCGAAGGCCAAAGTCTACAAGGACTTTCGCGTGATGCTGGACAAGGAGCCGGAGATTGATGCGGTCATGATTGCCACGCCGGATCATACGCACGCCGTCATTTCGATGGAGGCCATGCGGCGCGGCAAGCACGTCTACTGTCAGAAGCCGTTGACGCACGACGTGTACGAGGCGCGCATGTTAGCCAAGGCCGCCAAGGAATACGGCGTGATTACGCAGATGGGAATCCAGGGACATTCGAGCGAGAGCGTCCGCCTGGTGTGCGAATGGATCTGGGCCGGCGCCATCGGCGAGGTGCGCGAGGTCGACGCGTGGTGCAGCCTGTCCTATTACCCGTTCGGGCACGCCTATTGGAGCTCGAAGTGGAGCCGACGGCCCAAAGAGGAACCGCCGGTTCCGGAGACGCTCGATTGGGATTCGTGGATCGGCCCGGCCCCGTACCGGCCCTACCATCCGGCTTATCACCCGGGTGTCTGGCGATGCTGGTGGGACTTCGGCTGCGGCATGATGGGCGACCGAGGCGCCCACACGCTGGACAGTGTCGTCTGGGCTCTGCAATTAGGACAGCCGATCAGTATCGACGCAACGTCGTTGGGGATGAATCCGGATACGCATCCATTAGCCTCGATTGTCACGTATCAGTTCGCCGCGCGCGGCAAGCTGCCACCGGTGAAGCTGACGTGGTATGAGGGTCTGCACCCGCCGCGACCGGTCGAGCTCGAAGACGGTCGGCGAATGGGACATCCCGAAGGAGGCATCCTGTTCAAAGGCAGCAAAGGTGTGCTCATGGCCGGTGTGTACGGGGAGGGAGCGAGGCTCATTCCAGAGAGCCGAATGAAAGAGTACCAGCAGCCCGCAAAGACGCTGCCGCGGGTGGAAGGCTCGCACGAGCAGGACTGGGTCCGGGCCTGCAAGAGCGGCAAGCCGGCCGGCGCGGATTTCGCCTATTCCGGCCCGCTCACGGAGATCTGCCTGCTGGGCAACGTGGCCAAACGCATGGACACCCGAATCGAGTGGGATGGGGACGCCATGAAGGTGACCAACTTGCCTGAGGCCAATCAGTACGTTCGAGCGTCTTACCGTGAGGGCTGGAGTCTGTAGTCCATTCCGCGTACGGCTCGACCGGCGCGGCTCGCCCGGGCAGCGGGGGGCATTTGCTTCAACGGGCGCGCCGCGGCTCTGCAAAAAACTTTCACCGTCCAAAGCATAGCCCCTGTCTTCCTTGTTATATTGTTGAGAAACGATCGTTCTCGACGAAAGGGCCTTTCGGTGCACGTGGAAGACAGGATGTTGGTCTGGCGTCTCAATCGCGGCGACGCGCGAGCCCTGTCCCGCGTGTACGAGAAGTATCGCGATGATCTGCTGCGCCTGGCGGCCTCGATGCTGGGCGATGCAGCGGCCGCCGAAGACATCGTGCAGGACGTCTTCGTCCGCTTCGCCGGCCTGGCGCGGACGTTTCGGCTGACCGGCAGCCTCAAGGGCTATCTGGCCACCTGTGTCGCGAACGCGGCCCGCAACAGTCTCAAGGCCGCGCAGCGCCGAGCGACGACAAGCCTCAACGAGGCAGCGGGCATTCAATCGGAAGCACCAAGCCCGGAGCGATGGATGATCGGCAGCGAGCAGTTCGAGCAGGCCAGCCGCGCGATAAGCAGCCTGCCGTTCGAGCAACGCGAAGTTGTGACGCTGCATCTGTACGGCGACATGCGATTCCGGGAGATCGCCGAATGGCAAAAGACATCGGTCAAGACCGTCCAGAGCCGGTATCGCTACGGCCTGGAGAAACTGCGGTCCGCACTGAATGGTGAGGCAGTAGAATGAAATCGAGAGATGATATCGAGCAATTCGCAAAGCACGCTCCCATCCATACCCATGAGACGATGAACGAACGCGTTCTGACGAGGATGCACGAAGCGTATGAAGATTCGGCTCACCGGCACGCGGCCGGACGCGGGAGCGGCTGGATGGCCCGCCTCGCCGTGGCGGCTGTAATTCTCATCGCCGCCGGGGCAGTGGTCGATCACTTCACCCAACTCGTCGGCGGCAACGTCGCCTGGGCCGATGTCAGCCAGCGGTTTCAATCCGTCCCGTTCTTCTATGCATCCATTTATGTAAAGGACAACGCATTAGCCGAGCCCCGGCAGTTCGAGTTGTGGATGGGCAAGGGCGGCTACGCCCGCATGCGGGTCGGCTCGCAGGTGATCTTCGGCCGGAACGGACGGGTCACGCGGGCCTTTGACATCCGCCGGCGCCGTGACGTCGAGGCCGACCCAACTGCCGCGGATATCGTCCGCATGCTCGCGATACCCGGTGAGTTCTCATTGGAGACGGTCATTCAGAGCATCTCCGGGGGCAAGCTCATCGATGTCACGCCCGCGATGAATACTCACGCGGCCATCGGGGAGGACCTGGTCGTCTTCGATGCACAATCGGCGATCAGTCCCGGCTGGGTCCGCGTCTACGCTCTGCGGGAGAGCCGGCTGCCGGTGGGATTGCGGATCTGGGACCCGGCCGAAGGCTTTGGCGTCGACGCCCTCATCAACTACGCGAAGGAACAACCGCAGGTCTTCTTCGACCCGCAGGCCTTTGCCGAACAGCTCCACGAGGCCGACAGCACCGATGCGGGACTGGCGTATCTGTTTCTCAAAGACCCAGGGGGCCTTGATGTAACCCCGACGGATCTGCTGGAGTAGGAGAGCAAGGAATGCAGAACACACGCCGCATCACGCGCCTACAATATGGCTTCACATTGGTTGAATTGCTGGTGGTCATCTCGATCATGGCCCTGCTCATGTCGATCCTGATGCCCTGCCTGCGCAAGGCTAAGTCGCATGCCCGGCGCGTGGTCTGTCAGAACAACCTGCATCAGGGTCTGATCGCAAGCAACATGTACGCGGCGGATTTCGACGGCTTTCTGCCCGAGGGCAACATCATCGACAAGTCAGCCCCCGGCTACAACAAGAGCTGGGATAGAGCCGATCTGCTGACCCTGGTCAACTACAGGACCATGATGTCGTTCGGCGCCTATGGCCTGACCGAGGAGCACGCCACCTGCGAGACGGCCCGCAAGTACTTCGAATCCACCGACGATTGGCTGAGTCCTCTGCCGGCCACGCGTCCACTCGTCGAGACCGCCTACGTCGGCTGGATCTACTGGGGTAATCGCGGCGACTGGACCGACCTCAACACCGGCGAGAAGTACGTCACCCCAAAGAAGATCACGGACAAGCCCACTTCGAACACTCTCGTGACGTGCTTTTGCTACAACCGTTACGCCGCAGTCGGTCCGGGCGGTAACTGGCCCGCCTGGTATAGCTCCCATGTCGCCGGCGCGTTCCGCCACGCCGTTGGCCAGCCGTTGAAGCCGAAGCCCGACGGTCTTGTGGTCGGCTATCGCGACGGCGCCACCCGCTTCGTCAAATGGAACGATCTGACCCCCAACAATCACGAAGGCGATTATATCATCTACTACGACCGCGATACGTGAGACGTATCCGGAAAAGTTCTCGCGCGTTCAAACGCCGCCCGAAGTACAGCGAAGGGATCACACGCTATGTGCGAGCACGGATCGTGATCCGTGCTACAGGTTCCAGGCTTTGGCGAAGGCTTTGAAGCTTCGGTCGTAGGTCCTCTCAACATCATCCGGAAAACAGCAGGCCGGCAGTTGCCTCGATGACAGGTGATAGTTCAGGCACTCGCAGCACATGCCTTTGCGGCTGCACCCGGGATAGGAGCAATTGCAGTTCTCCATGTTCTTCGTCTTCTGGCACTCCATCGGATACTCATCTCCTCTTGAATTTCTTCTCTTCAAACGGGTTACTCATAATCTTGTACACGGGCGCGCCGCAATCGAGGCATTGCCACGTGCGCTGCCGCCGGGCGTCACGGATCCAGAAGATCGCCCAGAATCCGGTCAGCAGCGTCAGGAGCAGGTGCGGCAGGTGATTGATTCCCTGGCGCCCCACCGGGACCTGTTTGAGGCACCGGCCGCAATACCCGCTGGCCTCTTCGTACCGGCTAAGTCGCAACACCGCAAACATTGCTCCATGCTCAGAACAGGGGTCTGGCCCCATGAGGTCTCCAGTGTAATCCAAGCCGGCCCGGAATGCAAACAGCGGGCAACCACCGGCCGCGAGCGGGGGGAGACGGGGCGGACTCACAAGCGGTGATAGGCAAAAACCCAGGGCAGATTCAGCGAAGGCCGCAATCATCGCCGAGTCTATCCTCTCATTTCTGAGAAATTGGTGATGGATGTAACGTTGGCTGATGTCGCATCAAAGAATACCCGGCTCGGTCTATCCCATTTGCCTGAACCCCAGGAGAATGGCTTCGTAACAGAAGAAGATGCGTCCATTTGGGGGAATAGCCCCACATTTATCGGGAACAGGTGTAAGGAGATGGATTATGAACTCATGCCTCAAGACACTACTCAGCTCGGGCACTCTTCTGACGGTTTGTGCCGCAGCGGTCTTGCTGTCGGCCGGATGTCAGTCGGAAGACAAGGTGGTCAGGACGCAGACCAGTCAGGTCTGCCCGACCTGCAAACTCGAAACACGCATTCAGCCGATCACAGGCCTCGAGTATACGACGTGCGTATGCCCATCCTGTAGGAAAGTCTCGACGCTCGATCCGGATCTTCGCGACAAGCTGGAACGCTTTGTCGGTGGGTCTGTGGGTGAGACGGTCACCGTGTGCGACAACTGCGAGGCCGTGGTGGCGGAATGCGCGGTCTGCCGAGAAGGTCACGGGTCATAAGCCGGCGACACTCTTGACGAGATCATCAGCAGACGGTATTCCATGGGCGATATCCGAGTGGAGCTTGCGTCTCGACAACAGAGACGCAGCCACCGGTGGGAAAGGATTCGCACATGAAATATACGCTCGTTGCGGCTCTGGTGTCCGGAGGACTGATGCTGACGGGGTGTCAATCCGGAAGTGTGTCTCCGAGTGCCCAGAGCATCAATCTCTCCGACGACGTCGTGCTGCATGGGATCGCCGTCGGCGTATGGGTCCACACCACGTACTTCGACGTCCCCGGGTACGGGCGCACGGCGGCCAACGGACTCGTCCTCATCGACGGTGACCGGGCTATCCTGATCGACCTGCCCTGGACGGACGCGCAGACGGCCACCCTCTTCGACTGGATTGGCGAGACCCAAGG
>Ga0207752_1000967_pt1 | contig 13490 bp, 11 predicted proteins | sample Pon2CUnioCityCA_6_FD_187272 | JGI IMG/M metagenome (GOLD analysis project Ga0207752, IMG submission 187272) | Marine sediment microbial community from Union City, CA, USA - Pond 2C Sediment 2 (SPAdes) | ecosystem: Environmental > Aquatic > Marine > Intertidal zone > Salt pond sediment ... | reverse complement strand
CCATTTATTCGTCGCATCCATGCCCATCTTGCTGCCCAAACCTGAAACGGGTGAGGCAAAATCAAGGTAATCGATTGGGGTATTTTCAATCATCGTAGTATCACGAACTGGATCCATACGTGTGGTCATGGCCCAGATCACGTCGTTCCAGTCACGCACGTTAACATCATCATCTGTGACAATAACAAACTTGGTATACATAAACTGGCGTAAGAAAGACCAGACACCGAGCATAATACGCTTGGCATGACCGGGATAAGATTTTTTCATGCTTACTACCGCCATGCGGTAAGAGCAGCCTTCAGGCGGTAAATAAAAATCAACAATTTCCGGAAATTGCTTTTTAAGAATTGGCACAAACACTTCGTTTAAAGCCAGGCCTAATATTGCAGGTTCATCGGGTGGACGACCGGTATAAGTTGAATGATAAATCGGATCTTTGCGATGAGTAATACGTTCAATAGTAAACACCGGGAAACGTTCAACTTCGTTATAGTAACCGGTGTGATCACCAAACGGACCTTCATCAGCTTCTTCACCCGGCATTAAGTAACCTTCAAGCACGTATTCTGCTGAAGCAGGGACCTGTAAATCAGAGCCCTTACATTTCACCACTTCAGTTTTATCACCCCGTAGCAGTCCGGCAAATCCGTATTCGGATAAGGCATCAGGCACAGGCGTTACCGCGGCTAAAATTGTCGCCGGATCGGCACCGAGCGCAACGGCAACCGGGAAAGGTTCACCCGGGTTGGTTTCCTGCCACTCTTTATAGTCTAAAGCGCCACCGCGATGCGCCAGCCAACGCATAATGACTTTATTCTTTCCAATTACCTGTTGACGATAGATGCCCAGGTTTTGCCTGTCTTTATTAGGTCCTTTGGTGACAACTAACGCCCAGGTAATAAGTGGACCCGCATCACCCGGCCAACAGGTCTGAATCGGTAACTTCGACAAGTCGACATCATCGCCTTCAATTACAATCTTCTGGCAAGCAGCTTTACTCACTACCTTGGGTGCCATGTTTAACACTTGTTTAAACACCGGCAGTTTTTCCCAGGCGTCTTTTATACCTTTCGGCGGATCAGGTTCTTTTAAAAACGCCAGTAACTCACCCACTTCACGCAACGCGGTGACCGACTCTTCACCCATACCCATGGCCACGCGTTCAGGTGTGCCAAACAGGTTACCCAGTACCGGCACGTCATAACCTTTAGGATTTTCAAACAGGATCGCAGGACCTGCGGCACGTAAAGTGCGATCACAAATTTCTGTCATCTCAAGATTCGGATCGACTTCTTGTGTGACACGAACAAGCTCGCCCTTGTCTTCGAGTTGCTTTATAAAATCACGCAGGTCTTTATATTTCATATTAATTTAAACTCTATAGTCTGAAACCACCGTGGCGACGACGGTACCTGTAATCCATAATAAAGTAACCGGCAATAATCCCCACTAATAAAATGATCGCTAACAGTGTCCAGTACCATGTTGGGAACTGTGGTCGAATACTTGCCAGTTCTTCCGGTGTTGGAATACGCGTGCCACTTAAATGTGCCTGTGCAACTTCAATACGGTGTTTCATCTGTTCATTTTGTTCTTTAACACTTTCAAGTTCATTAAAAATTTGTTTCTGATCAAGGTTCAGCTTAGGCTCTGGCTTCTTTTCCAGCTCAACAATTTTCAGTTTTAACTCTTCAACTTCTTTTTGTGCCGCGGCAAGTTTCTTTTCTACTTCTGGATCGGCAACAACTGCACCGCCTGCAGCTGCACGCTTTTTTAATTCTTTAATAGTTGTCGTTGCATTAGAGACCTGGTCACGACGTACCTGGAGTTCACGAATATTTTTTTCACGCTCGACTTTAAGCTTGTCTAACTCTTGTGTTGTTTGTTCATACTGATGCGCCAACACATCGTATTTACGTGTTGATGGGGTTTCTTTCATGACAAAACCCGAACTGACCCAGCCTTCGGTACCATCTTCAAGTTTAACCTTGATAAAGCCTTTTGTTTTTTCAATTACTTCAAGTTCAGTGCCACTGGGTACAGATTTAATAAGGGCACTACCTTCATCCGCCTCGGCATGTATACCAAGCAAAATACGATCGGTGACATATTGCTTTTCTGCAACTGCAACCGTGCTTATCGACATAAATAAAGTGGTTAAAATTATTATTCTTTTCATTTGTAATTCCATTTTTAAAACAATTTAATTTTCATTCTAGTCATTGCAAGTCAACAAAGAAAAAATATTTTTCTTTATTGGCGCGGCAATCTCACGGTCTGTGCATCTATATATGAGATTAGTTTAGTCATTTTATGACTTCGTAATGACGCAACTAGGCGATGCCTGAGTGGCGTAACAACGCATCAATTTGTGGTTCACGGCCACGAAATGCTTTAAATAATTCCATTGGTTCTTTTGTGCCACCTTGCTCGAGCACACTCTCTAAAAATGCACTACCTGTTTCTGAATCAAAAATACCTTTTTCTTCAAACAGTGAAAATGCATCTGCGGATAACACCTCGGCCCATTTATAACTGTAATAGCCTGCTGCATAGCCACCGGCAAATATATGCGAAAAACCATGCTGGAAACGGTTATATGGAGGCGGTATCACGACAGCAACTTCACTACGCACTTCATCTAAAATCTTTTGAATACTACCCGTGCCTTTTAACTCGGGCTGATACTCATGGTACATGCGGAAGTCAAACAAGGAGAATTCAATCTGACGTACCATTTGCATACCGGCCTGGAAGTTCTTGGCAGCATACATTTTATTAAACAATTCATCAGGAATTGATTCACCGCTTTGATAATGCGCGGCAATACTCTCCAGCGCTTCACGCTCCCAGCACCAGTTTTCCATAAACTGGCTAGGCAATTCGACGGCATCCCATGCCACACCGTTAATACCGGACACACCGATATGCTCTACCCGGGTCAGCATGTGATGTAAGCCATGACCAAACTCGTGGAATAACGTTGTCACTTCATTATGTGTAAAGAGCGCCGGGTCATCACCAATCGGTTGAGTCAGGTTACAGGTTAAATAGGCAACAGGAATTTGTAATGAACCATCGACGTTACGTTTACGGCCAATGCAATCATCCATCCATGCGCCACCGCGTTTTTTATCACGCGCATACAGGTCTAAGTAAAACTGTCCACGCAGTTCATTTTTATCATCACGAATTTCATAGAAATGCACATCATCGTGCCACTTCTCAATACCGTCTACTTCATTAATTGAAATGCCGTACAAACGTTTAACCACTTCAAACATACCGGGAATAACTTTTGTTTCCGGGAAGTAAGGTTTTAAATCTTCTTCGCTAAAGTCAAAAGTATGTTGGCGTAATTTTTCACCATAATATGCAATATCCCATGCCGATAAATCAGAGACATCATGCTCCTGCCGTGCAAAACCGGTTAACTCGGCAAGCTCCTGTTTCGCCATGGGCTTAGAACGTTTTGCCAGGTCATGTAAAAACGTTAAGACCTGCTCGGGTGTATCTGCCATCTTGGTCGCCAGCGATCGTTCCGCGTAATTTTTAAAACCAAGCAGTTGCGCAAGCTCATGACGAAGACTAAGAATGTCTTCCATTATTTCGCTGTTATCAAATTCACCTGCATTAGGACCTTGTTCGGAAGCGCGGCTTGAATAAGCCTGGTACATTTCTTCGCGTAAAGCGCGATCATCGGCATAACTGAGCACCGCGTAGTAAGACGGGAAGTTTAAGGTAAATAACCAGCCATTAAGCTCTTTGGCTTCAGCAGCTTGTTTAGCCATGGCTAAAGCAGAGTCCGGTAAGCCTGAAAGTAATTTTTCATCTGTGATGTGTTTTGACCAGGCTTGAGTCGCATCTAAAATATTTTCTTCGTACTTGCTGGTCAGCTTTGAAAGCTGTTGCTTGATTTCGCGATAACGTTTTTTCTTTTCAACCGGTAAATCAATGCCCGATAAATGAAAATCACGCAAGGCGTTATCTATAATTTTCTTTTGCGCGGTATCAAGCGTATCGAACTCGGGCGAATCCTTGATTGATTTATAGGCTTCATACAGCTCAACATTTTGCCCCATCTCGGTACTGTATTCACTTAACAGGGGTAAACAGTTGTTATACGCATCACGCAACTCGTCCGAGTTCACTACCGAGTTCATATGGCTGACCGGTGACCACATGCGGCCGAGGCGATCATCCATGTCTTCAAGCGGTTGAATTAAGTTATCCCAGCTATAGTGCTCATTATCTTTAAGCAGTTTTTCAAGTTGTTCGCGATTTGATTGAATAAGGGACTTTAGCGCAGGCTCCACATGCTCAGGCTTGATGTGCTGAAATGGGGGTAAACCTGTCATGGTTAATAAAGGATTTTCTGTGCTCATTTAATACTTTTTCCTGATACTGTTCGCGTGCAACACTTATATGTGGGCGTAATTTACCATGCCCGTCAGCCAGACAACAGAAAGGAATAAATTTTTCATAAGCACAACTTAAGACACTATCTCACCTCTTTTGGACTACCTTTATCCAGCTTATGCTTAAATTTTGTGGCCCTTGCGACCGTTATTTCACAGAAACTCTATTTAATCAGGCGTCATCACATTAGAACTTCATTATATATGTGTTCATATTGCTGCTATTTGCTGTTAATTTGCAATACCCCCAAAAAAATGTAGGTTTTATCTTACAAATTTATTGATTCTAACCTAACTTTTTACTAAGTTTTAATCACGGGTCAGAACAATTATTTTAAACCTTACAAGATGGGGATTTTTTTATGCCACAACAAAATACTCAAGTTAAGGAACAACGATGTTCAAAACGGATGTCTATTGGGGAAACTGTAGAATTTCGTAGTAGCAATGATGAGGAATTTCGAACTGCGACAATGGTAGATTTTAGTGAAGCAGGGATGTTGCTGCTAATGAATGAAGAGCACCCTGTAGATAGCCAATTTGAAGTACGAGTCAACAAAGAAGATGAAGCCCTCTATTTTAATGTTAAGTGTATACGATCCGCTCCCTGCGCTGATATTGATATGTATGGCTACGGATGTACAATAGAAAAGCATCGATTCACAACGGTATAACGTCATGCCTATACCAATGACAGCTTACCTCTTCACGCTGTCATCGGTATGTTCTTTTCCTGTTTAAAATACCTAACCTAATACTGTTCAGCTAAAGCTTGTCTGCACGCGTGTGTATTTTTAATTCATTAACACCATGGTCATAGTGTGAAACAATCTCCTGTACAGATTGTTCGCTTCTGTGCAAACTGATTAAGCGAATACAGGAATCCAACATATTGCTTAATTCATAAAGGAATAATTTATATCGTGAGCGCCAGCATCAATACTGACAAGCCAAACACATCACACCCTTATGAGCAGCTCACACCCGATTGTATTCTTGATGCATTAGAAGATGTAGGATTTGAGCCGACCGGCAGTTTATTAGCACTCAATAGCTATGAAAACCGGGTTTACCAGGTCAGCCTTGAAGATGGCAGCTTTGTAATAGCCAAGTTTTACCGCCCTGAACGCTGGTCTGATGCGGCTATATTGGAAGAACATGACTTTTCCCAGGAGCTATTACAGCAAGAAATTCCCATTGTTGCACCTCTCGCGATTAATGATAAAACCCTGTTTGAATTTAATCATTTCCGCTTTGCTGTCTTTCCTCGCCAGGGTGGCCGAACACCCGAACTTGAACAGCCTGAAACACTCAAGCAGCTGGGACGTTTCCTCGGGCGGTTACATTCCGTAGGGGCTACCCGGCCATTTAGTGACAGACCCAAAATTACGGTTCAAAACTTTGGCTTTGAGTCGCTTAATTTCTTACTTGAAAATGATTTTATCTCATCAGAAGTGAGGACTAACTATCAGAATGCGGCTGAAGAAGCACTACAGTTAGTCGAACAGCGTTATGAGGCAATATTACCCCGAAACATCCGCTTACACGGTGATTGCCATCCCGGTAACCTGTTGTGGACGGATAATGGACCGCATTTTGTTGACCTGGATGACTGCCGTATGGGACCCGCGATTCAGGATTTATGGATGTTACTCTCCGGTACGCACGATGAAATGAGCCAGCAGTTCAGGCATATCCTGGAGGGATATGAAACCTTTTTTGAATTCGACCTGGCTGAGCTCGCATTAATTGAAGCATTGCGCACCTTACGCCTCTTGCACTACAGCGCCTGGCTAGCGCGGCGCTGGGATGATCCCGCCTTCCCACAGCACTTTCCCTGGTTTGATAGTCCTCGTTACTGGGAAGATCAAATGATCACCCTGCGGGAACAAATTGAGCGGTTACAACTCCCTACTCTCAAGCTGTAAAGCATTTAACCGAACATTACTCATGGTTATTAAGCCGTTACTTTTTATTAATTACATCGCTGCTCTTAAAGCAGCCGCTATCTTATCCGGTTCAGTACCATGCTCAATAAAGCTTTTAACCTTACCTTTTGAATCAACCAGGTAATACCGTGAAGAATGATCGACCGCATATTTCATTGCCGAATTGGGTAAATCAACTTTCATGTACATGACACCATAACGTTTAGCGATTTCAGCTATCTGTTCTGGCGTTCCGGTTATACCTTTAATAGCTGGATGAAAGGCCTCGGTGTAGGTCCTGAGTTTCTCTACCGTATCACGCTCTGGATCAACACTAATAAAGAACGGTTGTATCTTTTCCAGTTCATCTTTACTTAATTGTTGTAATGCAAGGGAAAGCAATCCAAGGCTGGTAGGGCATACGTCCGGACAAAAGGCATACCCAAAATATAATACAACCAGCTTGTCTTTATAGTTAGATAATGAAACAGGACCATCGGCCGATTGCAGCACAAAGTCACCACCGATGCCAGCATACGGGTCAAGGACATTATGCTTAACTTTATTGTCTTGCTGCATAATTACTGCAGCAGCAACTAAAATAGCGATACTTAAGCCAAGTACAATAACTGAAGTACGATTTACTTTTTTCTCAGGCATTAAAATTCTTCCTGCTTAAGATCAATGTTTCATCTTCATTTTCATCATACCTGCCACCATTTTAACCGGTGCCGTTAACTTCACTTTTTCGCCATTATCAAACTCTAGTTCCAGGTCAACTTTATTCCCGGCCTTGAATGACTGCTTAAGCCCGATAAACATAATATGTAAACCACCTGGTTTTAATACTGTTTCACTGTTTGCCTTAACAACAATCTTTTCAATCTGGCGCATGCGCATCATGCCACCTTCTTTTTTATGAGTGTGCAATTCAACAACCTTGCTGGCACTGCTGCGTGCATTGACGACCGCGCGATCCTGGTTTGAGGTGTTTTTTAATACCATGAACGCTGCGCTATTTGGTTGGCCTGCAGGCACAGCACGCGCATAAGGATTGATAACCGTTACACTGTCTGCAGCAAAACTGTTTAAAGACAGAGTCAACGTCATCACCACGGTTAATGTTTTAAGCATATTATTTATTGCAGCACGGAGCATAGGGTATCCCTCTATAAAGTTCTGAAATCTAAAATTTTGAAAAACAAATTGTCATCTATCACGAATCAAAAAGACATGATCCTGGTCAAGAGAATTAATTATTTACTTATACGGATATGACAGGAAGAAAGAATTTCTTTGCCATTTAATAACGTCTAATGGCTTATTCCCACTCCAACTCGGTATAGACTTTTAGCGCGTTGCGCCCGCTGAGGGAATCAAAATTATCCAGGTATTTAAACCGGGACTGATCAATCTTGCTGATCTCCGAGGCATCACCACCTTGCTCTATAAACGCGGCAATAGATTTTCTCAAATACGCAATGTAATCACGACTGTCATTCATCGCAACCTTTAGTGTTGTAGGGGCACCATGACCGGGAACGACATACTCAGGCTTAAAACTGGCCATGGCATCAAATGCTTCTAACCATGTTTTACTTTTTGATTGCTCACCAATCCCTAGCATACGCTCGGTATAAACAATATCACCGGTAAACATGACTTTTGATTGTGGTAACCAGACAAAAATATCACCGGGCGTGTGGGCATGACCACGGAAATAGAGTTCAAAATTCGTATTACCCAGCTTTAATTTATAATTTTCTTTAAAAGTAATATCGGCAAATTTTTCCTTAGTCCCTTTTATTCCCTCTGCGCCAATGCCATTTTCTAACCTGGCCCATTGTGCATTCAGGCGAGTTTTATGATCCTGCTTTGCTGCTGTACTGGAAATAATTTTTGCACCGAGAGCACTAAAGTAGTCGTTACCTAACCAGCGGTGATCCTGGCCGCCCGTATTAATGACATAACGGATGGGTTTATTGCTAACGCTTTTAATCAATTTATGAATACGTTTTGCGCCTTTATAGCTTCCACCCGGATCAATAACAACAATACCCTCATCCGTGACCACGAAACCGAAGGTGGCATTGTTGCCCAGGTTTTCTTTAGTACGGTTAGTCAGTGGCCCAACAATTGACCAGATATTATTTACTACTTTTTTCAAATCAAGCGATTGTTTATCCGCGGCATATGTTGTGTTATTAAACACGAACAATAATATAATTAACAATCGTATATTTTTCATAAGTACATTTATGTCTTTAAGTAAGGTTAATTAGAATGTTATGACAATAATGAATCTATTGTTTTAATAAGCTGGATACCACTTACAGGCTTTGCAAGTTGCTCATCATAACACCGGGTAGCATTTTCAGATGAATTAAATTGATCGTTATAACCACTCACGATAATTATTTTAATCTCAGGGTATTGTTCTTTTACTTTATCTGCCAGTTCAAAGCCATTTAATCCTGGCATAACAACATCAGAAATTAAAATATCAAACTTGGTGTTTTTTACTTTCGCCAGTGCTTCTGTAGCATTAAATGCTGTTTCAACCATATGTCCTTCTGCTTGTAAAATTTCTGCATTTAGCTCTGTTAATGCGACCTCATCATCAACAACCAGGATGTTATATTTATTATTTTCGTTTGTTGTTTTAACTTCGTTTACCCTGGTTTCATCATCCTGTATTTCTGCTACATTATCTCTTGGGAAGTAAAGCGTAAATAATGTGCCCTTACCCGGTTTTGATTCAACAGAGACAGAGCCTTTAACACGTTGAATAAAGCCATATACCTGGCTTAACCCCAGGCCGGTACCTTCCTCACCCTTGGTAGTAAAAAACGGGTCAAAAACTTTCGCCACGGTATCCCGTTCCATACCACAACCACTGTCTTTAATGGAAAGGCGAACATATTCACCCCGAACTAAACCGTACTTTTCGGCCTTTATCTTACCCACATTGGTATTTGCCGTCATAATCGACAACACACCTTTGTCGCCCATGGCATGTTTTGCATTTATGCACATATTGATCAGGGCATTTTCAAAATCACCACTATCAATTTTAATGTTCCAGAGATTTTCATCGAGGTCGGTATTAATCGTAATTCCGGCAGTCAGTGTTTTTTCTAACATTGGCTGTGCGTCTTCAACCAGGGAATTTATATTTACAATTTCAGAAGTTTCTACATGCTTGCGGGTAAAAGATAAAAGCTTGCTGGTTAACTTAACCCCGCTTTCGCCTGCTTTTGCGATCTGTTCAACATACTTAATCAGTTCGGGCTGATCTTTTAATGATGTCTGTAATAAATCGGTGTAACCGGTAATGATACCGAGCATATTATTATAATCGTGCGCGATACCGCCTGTTAACTTACCCAGGGCTTCGAGTTTTAAACCACGGCGTACAACTTCTTCCGAATTATAATGCTGGCGGAACTCAATCTCGCGTTCCATCGCTTTCTGGTTATGAATTAAATTATGCACCCGGGCTAACAGTTCTTCTTTAATAATGGGTTTGGTAACGTAGTCGGTAATCCCCATGTGATATAAACTTATCCGGCGGGAGTTATCATCAAACGCTGTCATCGCAATTATCGGGGTATCACCTTTGGGTCCGTTAAGCCGGCGAATTTTATTAATTAAAAGTACACCACTGACTTTCCCGGCCAAGACGATATCGGTAATAACAAGGTGATAGTGATTCTTTAAAAAAGCCTGCAAGGCATCTTCAGCATTATCATAGGCATCAACCTGCAGCTGCCGTTCTTCAAACATCGCCGTAACAAACTCACGCTGTGACTGTGTGTCCTCGATATATAGCACCTTGCCATCAATGGGTTTATTAATCTGGGTAAAGCGTTCAATAAAATTTACCAGTTCATTGATATTTTCTTTTTCAAATACATCTGTGACACCGGCACTGATGGCCTTGTCGAGAACATCTTCATCTTTGTTAGAGGTAAGTAAAACAACCGGGGTGTGGGTATAAAGCGCGCGCTTCCTCACTTCGCGGGTAAATTCATAACCATCCATGTCATCAAGGTAAAGAGAGACACAAATGCAGTCAAAGTTTTCAACTTCGAGTACACCCAGTGCTTCTTTACCGTTGGAGGCAAAAACATTATCAATATCGGTGGTCGACAGTACCGTTTCGATCATCTGGTGAAAGAGTTTCACCCTGTCGACGATTAATGTTTTCACCTAGCTTCCTCCAAAATAGCTGACCGAGATTTTATCGCTGAATTTTTATTCATTCGGGGCCAAACATAATCTTTTACTCCACTTTCAAGCTAAAACCTCATCGCGTCAAGGGTTAAGACTAGCATACTCTTTTAAGTATTTAAGGGTGCATATACCACTTTATCAAGCACTTAGGTGTAAACCCTTAAGCTCGGATAGCCGCGTAGCGAAGTCTGCTTATTCAGGTTTCCAGATGCCTACAGCAGGATCATCCGTTGCTTCACTTTTACCTGAGGGGGCAGCGGCTTCCTGTGGCGCTTGTTGTGGCTGGGCTTGTTGCTGTTGCGCACGATCGGCAGAAACATTTTTGGTAAATGCCGCCAGCTGATCGATCAATTCATCACGTTCAGCGTCTGCACCCGGGTAATCTCCCAGCATGTAACCTGAGACGGCGGCAAAATATTGCAACGCAACTATCATGTTTTGTTTCGCACCTTCATCGTGCTGACATATTACGCCGTACAAGTTGTCGATTAATTGATCAGATAAAGTAATATCGTTGCTCATTTCTTTGCGCCTTTTTTGTTGATTAGCCGGTTATCAGGGTGAATATTTAGTAGGCCGACGATTCTACATTCCTTTATAATAAGGTAACAGAAAAACATGACCCGACATTTTTTCAGGTATACAACAAATCATTTAAGGGAACATTATGAGTACACATTACGACCTTCTTTCTATCGGCGCCGGCAGTGGCGGATTATCAGCATGTGAGCGTGCAGCAGAGTACGGTAAAAAAACTGCCGTGATTGAAAATAAAACCGTGGGTGGCACCTGCGTAAACATTGGTTGCGTTCCGAAAAAAGTGATGTGGTTTGCTTCTGAAATCGCGGGTGCGTTAGATGATGCGAAAGGTTACGGCTTTGATGTTACGGTCAACAACTTTGACTGGAAAAAACTGGTTGAAGGTCGCGAGGGATATATCAAAGGAATAACGGACTGGTACGGTAACTATCTAAAAGATTCAAATATCGATTACATCCAGGGCACGGCAAAATTTGTGGATGCCAATACGCTTGAAGTCGATGGTAAAACGTATACTGCCGATCATATTGTTATCTCACCGGGTGGTTACCCCATCGTTCCGGATGTTCCGGGCGCAGAACACGGTATCACTTCTGATGGCTTCTTTGCCTTACAACAACAACCTAAACGTGTCGCCGTTGTCGGTGCCGGTTATATCGCGGTAGAACTCGCCGGTGTACTCAATGGACTGGGCAGTGAAGTCTCCATGTTATTACGCCGTGAACATTTCCTCGGCAGTTTTGATGCCATGCTACGTGAAACACTGATGGAAGACATGATTAACGCCGGTGTTAACCTGATGACCCGTATAAATGTTGAAAAAATCGATAAGAATGAAGACGGTAGCTTAACTGTCCATTGCCAGGGCGGTATCGTGCTGGAAAACCTCGATGCCTTAATCTGGGCAATTGGTCGTGCACCGAATACCGCACCGCTTGATTTAGATAAGGCCGGTATTAACTACACCGAGCAAGGGTATATTCCTGTCAATGAATACCAGGAAACCAATGTCAAAGGTGTTTACGCGGTGGGTGATGTTATTGGTGAAGCACAACTGACACCGGTTGCAATTAACGCGGCACGTCGTTTATCCGATCGCCTGTTTAATAACATGCCTGATCGCAAACTGGATTATACGAATATTCCTACGGTGATGTTCAGCCATCCACCGATTGGTACCATGGGCTTAACCGAAGAACAGGCACGTGAAGAACACGGTGACGCGGTACATTGTTATCAAACCAGCTTTACCGCCATGTATCACGCACTAGTAGAACACAAACAATCAACCGCAATGAAACTGGTTTGTGTCGGTGCACAGGAAAAAGTTGTCGGCATACATATTATCGGTAAAGGTGCGGATGAGATGTTACAGGGTTTTGGTGTGGCCATTAAGATGGGTGCTACCAAGAAAGACTTTGATAACGTTGTAGCAATACATCCAACCAGCTCCGAAGAACTGGTTACCATGCGTTAAGCTATTCTTGCATCGAAAAACGAAAAAAACGTAGCCAGTTTAACCTGGCTACGTTTTTTTATTTTGCTTTCATTTGTGATTGCTTGATAAATTTTCGCGCACGTTTTGCTTTATCAATACAGTTTGGATATTTTCCGAATTCGTACTGAATATTCGCACCGGTAATCAACGTGGCCGCCTTGGTAAACTCAACCGTTCCGGAAAAACCTTTGGCCCTGGCAAAGCTTAATTCCTGCTCGGCGTTTTTCAGTAAATATTTACATTGGCGTGCCTGCGGACTTGATGGGTTGGTCTGGCAACCGGCTATCAAAAATAGAGAAAGAACGACTGCATAGGATATTATTTTCATAATAATTTACCTTCTTTTATACTTATAAATCTACAACGGATATAGTCTAGCATCACCATTATAAAAATGGTGGTACTACATCATAATTACGCTATAGTTTTCTACATGACAATACGCAACTTTGAAGACAAACAACCCGATATTCATCCCACAACCTTTGTTGATGAAACAGCCCTGGTATCAGGTGAGGTTAGCATTGGCGAGAACTGTTCCATCTGGCCGATGACCGTGATCCGGGGTGACGTTAACGCTATTCAGATAGGCAACAATACCAATATCCAGGATAATTCTGTACTTCATGTGACCCATGATGGCCCCTATAACCCCGGTGGCTATGATTTAAAAATCGGCAATAACGTCACGGTAGGACACCGCGTGATTTTACATGGCTGCCACGTTGGCGATTTCTGCTTAATTGGTATGGCTGCCACCATTATGGATGGGGCAATCATTGAGCCACATACACTTATTGGTGCAGGTTCACTGGTAACACCTAATAAGCACCTTGAATCAGGCTATTTGTGGATGGGCAGCCCTGT
>Ga0207752_1000966_pt1 | contig 13500 bp, 12 predicted proteins | sample Pon2CUnioCityCA_6_FD_187272 | JGI IMG/M metagenome (GOLD analysis project Ga0207752, IMG submission 187272) | Marine sediment microbial community from Union City, CA, USA - Pond 2C Sediment 2 (SPAdes) | ecosystem: Environmental > Aquatic > Marine > Intertidal zone > Salt pond sediment ... | reverse complement strand
TGGGCGCCGGATTATGAATCCAGCGCGAGCCAGTGATGAGAGAGGGGACGCGAGGGCGCAAACTGGAAGCAGAGACGCGTTGGTGTCTGAGATTCAGATCAGGATCTGGACCCGTAACTTCCTGGCCCGCAGCGCATTTGACGACGTTCCGAGACAACCGCTATCTTAGCTCGCTAATCTCCAGCAGCCGCCCATCCGGATCGCGAAAGAAGCAACGAACTTCGTGCTCCCTCTCGACAGGCGGGGTGAGAAACTCGGCCCCTCGAGCGCGCAGCGTCTCGTACGCCTCCCGGCAGTCGGGCACCCGCATCGTCAGTTGATGATCGACCCGTGAAGGGTCCCCCGGCGGCGCGAAGGTAACCCCCGGCTTACCCTCTGTGGGGGGCCCGCCCGTGACCAGCAACAACCAGCTCCCCTGGAACTGAAATACCGCAGAGGTTCCCCCATACTCCCGAAACAACTCGGCGCCCAGCACGTCGCGGTAGAACCTGATGGATTCAGATAGATCTGAGACCACGAGCAAGAAGGTCAGCTCTACCCCTTCAACGGGAAATTCCTCAGACATGGTTACCTCCCTGATGATGGTGTAGTCGCAGCTCAACGGAAAGCTAGCATACACCACAAACCGCCCATTCGTTTATTCGTTCCAAATTCGTTGTCGCATTGATCAATGGAGCGCGAGCGAGAGATGCAGGGGCCGTCTCAGCAAGAATCGACGGGTCAGGTGCCAGGCACTCAGGCGGATGGTCTCAGGACGAAAGCAGTCTGGTAGGCCGGGAGTCGAAGGAAGCGGCGGGTATGCGTGCAAGTGCCCGGCACCGTGGCGGACCATTGGGTGGCAACCGCGGCTTCATGAGATCCGCTCGGTTGTCGCAGGACTGACAGGGCTCTGTTGTTCAGCCACCAATGGGGTGGCTTCACGGCTCCGCTTCCCCACTGCTCCCTTGCATCTCTAGTCTCCACTTCACCGTTCTCTCCACTCATTTAACCAACGTACCTGTCCGTTCAATCGGTCAGCCTCCGACCCGGAGAGCAGACGGTCCAAGGCTCCGATCAACTCGGAAAGCGTCCAGCTCGATTGCGCAGCCAGCATGATACCCCCGTGACGAGGATACTGCTTCGCCAGGACGAGGAAGTCCCGCACGTTGAAGGTGAAGATCGCGCGTCCGTGGGCAGTAGCCCCCAGGAGTTGTTGCTCGTCGCTGGCATCGCGTGGCATCCAATCGGTGGGCGTTCGCGTCACATCGTGCCCGCGCTCCGTCAACGCCGTGTGGAGTGCCTTGTTGGACGCGTCAGCGTCCAGGTGCAGACGCAGCTTGGATTTGGGCAGCTCAGACATGAGCCGCTTCCAGCGTCTGCTCCGCCTCCATCGCGGCATCGAGCTCGGCTCGATGGACCTCGTAGAAAGCCAGGGCCTCCTCCACCTGGGCCTCGGTCAGGTCGTACTCGGCGCTGATCTGCTCCGTCGTCAGTCCCCACTCCTGGGCGGCAATCACCACCGTCTGGACTCGAATCCCGGTGCCGCGCAACACAGGCGTAGGGACGCCGGCCGCTCCGCGCCGATATGTGATCTGGGGAAAGTCAGGATCATTCAAATCCTGCCGCAGCGCGCCGACCTTCTCGGCCACGGACCACATGATGAACTGATTGAGCGAGATGCCCTGAGCAGCAGCCCACCGCTCTGCCTCTTTTTTTAGCTGAACCGGCAAGTTCAGCGGATACCGTGCCATTGGCGTCCTCCTTCTTCACTAACGTATCACATAAGACATCATATACGATGTAAAACGCCCTGTCAAGTTCGGCGATCTCCTCACAACAAAGGCGGACCAGGTCTGGATCCCGCCACCGCGTCCCCAGACCGCCCATTCGTTCCAGATTCGTTGTCCCATTGGCTGGTCGAGCGCGCTGGCTTAGCTTCGCGGGGCTCAGTAAGTGCCGGTCACCGCGCCTCCCCCCTCGCCCCCCAAGGTGACCAGCACTTGGCGAAGCCGCCGTCAAGCGTGCGGCCAGCTTGCGCAGGCAAGGCCTAAGCCAGTGCCGGTCACCTTCAGCTTGACAGATCGAGTTCGATCAGGTACAAGGATGGAGACGCGGAGGCATCTATAAGGCACCGCCGAAAAAAGAGTGGGCTGACGACGCCGCTTCGACGCTGTCGAGTTTCGGCCGACGGCCTGATGCTACGGCGACGGCAATCACTGCACCAGTAGAAAGGACTTTGCGACGTGACAGGCCCGGTCATCTGTTTCGATTTCGACGGGACGCTGGTCAGTAACGGAGGAGAGATCCATCCGGATGACGCGGCAGTCCTTAACGCCCAGAACCGCCACGCGGCCACGTTCATCCCGGCCACCGGGCGTCCGCTCCATTCCGTTCGGCACACCTTCGAGCGGAATGGGGTATTCGACGAGCGCCCCATCCCGCTTCCAATGGTCCTCCAGAACGGGGCCGCCCTCTACACGCCGGGGGAGGCGCTTCTGGCCCACCATCCCTTCGCCGAGGAGGTTCAACGACGGCTCCTCGACGCGATGATGAATAACCCTGAGATCAGCTTCCTGCTGTTCACGTTGGGCAAGGTCCACGTGATGTGGCCGAGCGAGACTGCGCGCCGTCTGGTGCGGCGCTTCGACCTGGAGACGCGTCCTTTCGACGCCGGCAGTGGGGACGTGCAGTTCACGAAAGCCATCTCGATCGCCGAAGCAGCCGAAGCGCTACGGGCCTTCGCGTCCGACGTGGCGACGCTGCCGCTGGAGATGCACTATTCGCTGGAGACGGTCCTGGAGATCAACCAGAAAGACGTCGATAAGGCCTACGGCCTGGCGAAGATACTCGACGCGCTGGCGCTGGTCGACGTTCAGATCGTCGCCGCCGGGGACGGCGAGAACGACGTACCCCTCCTGGATCGGGCAGACGTCTCCTTCGCCCCGGAGACGAGCCCGCGGGCTATCCGAGAGAGGGTCGATTACGTGATTGACGTGGGCGAGACGGGCCTGTTTGCCGCGATCCTCCAGAAGGTGCAGCAGACAAAGAGATCGTGAGACACAGCCCTGCCAGACAGGGCCAGTGAGACGATGGGGTAACCCGGTCTCACCGACCCTGCCGTTGCGCCTCAATGTGACAGGTGAACAGGCGCACACCCACCTCTCCAAGGGTGACGGACACCGTCACGCCAGCCGAGCCCGAGACGGAGTGCCGGTCTAGCCCTGGACCCAGCCCATCGAGCGCTCGACGGCCCGCTTCCAGTCCTCGTACAGCGCCTCCCGTTCCTCCGCCGACATCTGGGGCTGGAAGTCCCGATCGACCTCCTGGCCGGCCAGGGCCTCCTCCGGGCTGTCCCAGGTGCCCACGGCTAACCCGGCCATGTAGGCAGCGCCCATACTGGTCGCCTCCGGATTGATCGGCCGGACGACCTCGGCGTCCAGGATGTCCGCCTGGAATTGCATCAGGAAGTTGTTGCGCGCTGCCCCGCCATCCACCTTGATGGACCGAATATCGACGCCCGAGTCCTGGCGCATCGTCTCCAGGAAATCCCGGATCGAGTAAGCGATGCCTTCCAGGGTGGCCCGCACGATATGCTCCCGCTTCGTCCCACGCGTGATGCCGATGATCATCCCCCGGGCGAAGGAATCCCAATAGGGTGCGGAGAGGCCGGTCAGAGCGGGGACGAAGAAGACCCCACCGTTGTCCGCCACGGCCGTGGCCAGCGCCTCACTCTCAGCCGAGCTCTCGATCATCTCGGCACCGTCGCGCAGCCACTGGACCGCGGACCCGGTCGTCGCGGCGTACCCCTCGAGGCCGTAGACGGTCTCGCCGTTCATCCGCCAGGCAATGATGGTGTTGAGCCCGTTCTCCGAGATGAAGAGCTCCGGCCCGATGTTCATATCGAGGAACGTACCCGTGCCGTGCGTGCACTTCACCGTCCCGGGCTCGATGCACCCCTGGGCAAAGAGCGCCGCGTGCTGGTCGGCGATGGCCCCCGTCACCGGCACCTCGGCGCCGAAGACGTCCGGGTCGGTGACGCCGAAGTGGCCGGAGTCGTCGCGGACCTCCGGGAAGATCTCCAGCGGGATGCCCAGGAAGTTCAGCCAGTCGGCGTACCATTCGTCGTTGTGCAGGTCGTAGGAGCCGGTGACCGAGGCGTTCGACGCGGCGATGGCGTGGGTCTCGCCGCCCGTCAGCTTATGGATCAGCCACGAGTCGATGGTGCCGAAGGCCAGCTCGCCCGCCTCCGCCCGTTCCCGCGCCCTCTCCACGTTCTCCATCATCCAGTGGAGGCTGAGCGAGGAGTAGACCGGGGCGAGGGCCCAGCCCGTCCGCTGGTAGACCTCGTCGGCCCACCGCTCCCGGATCGTCTCGATGAAACCCGCCGTCCGGGTGTCCTGCCAGACGATGGTAGGCGTGACCGGCTTTCCCGTCTCCCGGTCCCACAGCGTGGTCGTGGCACGCTGGTTCGTGATACCGATGGCGGCGACGTCCGCCGGTTCCAGCCCGGCCTCGTCCAGCGCCTCCTCGATCATCGCCCGGGTCGCCTCCCAGATCTCCTCCGCGTCGTGCTCAACGCGGTCGGGCCCGGGATGGTGCTGGGTGAACTCCGTGTAGGCCTGGGCCTTGATGCCGCTGTCGTGATCGACGATCACGGCGCGCGTGCCGGTGGTGCCCTCGTCGAGCACCAGGATGTACTGCTCGGACATTGTAGAACCTCCGCTCGCTTGTGAACTCGGTTTGACGACGATCTAAAGGTCGATGGGGTAGGTGCCGAACTCCTCAACAGCGTCCCGCATCGCGATCAGATTCTGGGGCGGCACATCTCCTTGCACGTTGTGGACCGGGGCCACGATGTATCCGCCGCCGGGGGCCAGGTCCTTGATGCGCTTCCGTACCTCCCGCCGCACGTCCTCCGGCGTGCCGAAGGGAAGCACCTGCTGGGTATCGATGCCGCCGTGGAAGACCAGACGGTCCCCAAACGCCTCATTGAGCTCGGCGGTGTCCATCCCCTTCGCGCTCACCTGGATCGGATCGAGCGCGTCGAGCCCCATCTCAATCCAATCCCCTATGAACGGGCGCACGCTGCCACAGGAATGGAGCATGATCTTCCCCTGCGGGTTCTCGGCCTGCAAGGCCTCCTTGGCCGTGGCCCAGACCTTCTGAAGGTTGGGACGGACGACATCGTTGAACATCTTCGGGGAAATCAGGGGCCTTTCCTGAGTGCCCATGTCCTCGCCACTCAAGCGGAGGATGTCGACGTACTTGCCCACGACCTTCAGCGCGTTGACGTCGCGCTGCGCCTGAATCTCGGCGATTCTCGTCATCAAAGCCTCGGCGAAGGTCGGGTTCAAGGCCAGGTCCGTGTACCACTGCTGCATGCCCCGCATATACGTCGCCAGCTCGAACACGGCGCCGCCGATCTTCGTCATGATCGCCATATCGGTGTTCTCGCGGGTTTCGCGGAACCGCTCCTCAGCCCCTTCGGCGACCTCCTCCGGCTCCGGCCAGGGGAAGTCGTCCAGGTCGTCGACGGTGGCGTCCGCCAGCGGCGGGTTCTTCATCTCATAGTAGAAGCCTCCACTCGGCCGGGGGACCTCGTACCACTGGCAGTGCCATTCGTCGATGAAAGCCGCCTCCGGATCCATCAAACTGGGCTTGTTCTTCCCCTTATCCAGCGGGTTCGGAAGACGGATGACGTCCAACCCGAACGCATCGGCCACCTCAGGATGAATCGGGACACCCGTCCACCGCCCTACCTTCAAGTCCTCTTCGATGTCGATGCCCATGTGCGCCTTCAGGTTCTTGTAGGCGTCGACGGTGATGGTCATATGCATGGGCACCCGGTCGGGCTCCCGGTGGTGCAGGGCGGCCAGGACGCGTTCCCTCCGGCTCATCGTCTTGTTCCCCATCGTCAAGTTACCTCCTCGCTCTACTCGCCGCTATATACCCAGCAGCCCTTTGACCTTCCGCACGGCGCTGCTAGCATCGGGGCTGTACCCGTCGGCGCCGATCTTCTCGGCGAAGGCCCCCGTCACCGGCGCACCCCCGACGACCACCTTCACCTCGTCCCGCACCCCGGCCTCCTCCAGCATCTCGATCACCTGCTCCATAGCGGGCATCGTAGTGGTGAGAAGCGCCGAGAGCCCGATGGCTTGCACGTCGGATGCGGCGTCCAGAAACGCCTCGGGCGGGACATCCGCCCCCAGATCGACGATCTCGAAGCCGGCCCCCTCCAGCATAATGCCCACCAGGTTCTTGCCGATGTCGTGGATGTCGCCCTGCACCGTGCCCAGGGCCACCCGGCCGACCGGCTCGACGTCCTGCTCGGCGAGGAGAGGGCGGAGCTCGGTCAGCCCCGCCTTCATCGCCTGGGCAGCGGCCAGCATCTCCGGTAGGAAGTAGGAGCCCTCTTCGTAGAGGCGGCCGACCTCCTCCATCCCGGGAATTAGTCCGCTATTCAAGATGTCCTTCGGGTCCGCATCGGCAGCGATGGCGCGCTGGGACTCTCGCGTTGCCCCCTCCACATCGCCCTCGATAACCGCAGACTGCAGTGCTTTGTAATCCATTGCTCTCATCTCCATTTCCAGTACGCACGAACGGCGCTCTCTCTGCTCCGCCCAGCGTCTGCATCTGACGAACTCAGTTTCCTCGATTTCCGACGGCGTCGGCGAATGGAACTGCGACTGTCTTGCTGAGACCATACCATTGGCTTCCAAGGAGGACCTCGGCGGTGCGTCCTCCGCCGCCGTGAAAATGGGTAGCTCCAGCACCTGTTCGAGCCCCGGGTGGCGTTCCAGCATACGACGGATGATCACGACCAGCTCGGCCTTGCTCCGGCGCTCCAGGGCCGTCTCCACATCCTCCACCGTCGTGAAGGTGTCCGGCCGCTGCAGCCAGGTCAGGAGGAGGGCGACGGCGTGCTTGCAGTGACCGCCGGCACCTACGGGGCAGGAGCACTCACCTCGGGCGATGCCCCCGGGTCCCAACGTGATCTCCACACAGTACGGTTCAGGGCGGGAGCCGATACAGCGCGCCTTCAGGGTGCTGCCCTGGCGGCGCGGGGTGATGGTGTGACCAGCGCGATAGTATCCCTGACCGCGGCCGAAGGAGCCGGGATCGGTCCAGGCACGAATGTGCGACTCGGTCAGTTGAGGGAGATCGATCATTCGTTCTCTCCAGGAATCAGGAAGCTCAGTGGTTTGACGCCCGAGGCTGGTTGACTGATAACTCTCGCAGATCACCTTCCCGAAAGCTGCGCACTGGTCGGACCGATAGGAGTCAGGTTCAGCTTGACAGGTTCTTGTCTCGACAAAGTCGCTTTCGTAGCTTTCGGGAAGGTTGCGGACCTCGAGATCACCTTCCCGAAAGCTGCGCACCGGTCGCGCCGGTCAAGATATAAGTGAGATTGCCAGTTCTTCTCTCGCGAAGGTCGCTTCTGTAGCTTTCGGGAAGGTTGCCAATGCTCGATTTTGTCAGTCAATCAGCGCCTGAGGATCCCTTCCAGCGGGCCTCAGTCATCCTCCACCGCACGACATGCTTCCACGTACCATTCTATCCCATTTGAGCTTCGGAATCAAGACGGGACGCGACAGAGACTCGAGGATTCTAGGGAGGGAAAGGCTTGCCTGCGGCAAGGCGTCGGCTACCGTATCCGACGCGACCGAGGCAGTGGAGGGCCAGGGGCGACCCGGCAAGGGTCGCACGACAACATGCACCTCGCCCAGGTCGTGAGTAAATCCGTCCGTTTTTCGTTCTACGTGCAACTGCGGACAGGCCTGCCGCCTCGCGGTCTACGCGGCGTGCTTCGCCAGGAATTCCAGCACCATCTCGTTATACGCTTCAGGGTTGTCCGACGTCACCTCATGGGTCGTCTCCGGCACGATCCCGGCTTCACTGTTAGGCATGCAGCGCTCGAGTTCGTCCACGATAAGCTGAAGCCACCTAAGACTCTTGTCGCCGGTCAGCAGCAACGTGGGTGTCTCTATCTGCTCTGCATCCTCGCATGTGAAGGGCGTCCAGAGGTCCGGGCTGGACGTCTCTACCTTGAACTCACACACGTTGTCCATAGTGAGACTCTGCCATTCCGGCGGGAATCGGTCGAAAGCGCCTTCCTCGACCACACCATCGACGAACACCCTGACGCCGTCTTCGATTTCTCCTCGCTGCATCATCTCTCCCGCAGGCTCCCATACCTTCTCCAGGAAGTCATCTCGCAGCGCGCGCCCTTCCAGATTGTGCTCGAGGAGCGGAAGGACCGGCGGATCGCCCAATACCAACGCCCGGACTCGTTCTGGATGACGTGCTGCCAGGAGCAGAGCCGTATAGGCACCATACGAGGTGCCAACGACGTGGGCCGAGTCGAGCCCCAGACCCGTGATAAACGCAGCGAGATCGTCCGCGTGGAGGGCGGCCGAGTAATCCGACTCGTCCCCACTGCATTCATTTGGATAGTGATAGCGCCGGCTGTAGGATATCACGCGGTACGTCTCCGCGAACACGTCCATCTGCAGCCCCCAGCTGCGATAATCACCGAGCGTGCCATGCACGAGCACGACCGGATCACCTTGTCCCCGCTCGATGTACTCAAGCTGCGTACCGTCTATCTGCACCGTTGGCATCTGTTCCTCCTACTGATGTCCGATCTGATTCAGTGCTTCAACCTATTGTATCACGAGGGGCACCAATGACGCCGACGGGGTAGGTTGGGGCTTCTTCTGACCTGGGTTTGAGACAGTTGGAATTCCGTTGGAGACAGAGCAAAGCCGCTTCCCCGCGCCAGATCACGGACACCGTTGGCAGGTGGCTGCTGTGTCGTTCACCAAGCTCTAGACTCCCAGTGAGTCCCATGTGTGCCCAGTCGGTCGGGCGGGAGGTTCATCCGCAGGGTCAAGGACTGAAGTGGTTCGGTGGATGCGGCTGCACACTTGGGATGTAAGCACTGAGGGCGCATCAGGTCTACCCAACGCAGCGCCTCAGCAAGAACCTACAAGACAGATGCCGGGCACTCAGGTGTGGGGTCTGAGGCCCGGGTTACCCGTGTGAGGCGCGGGCCTGGGAGGGACAGGGGAGGTTCGTGCAAGTGCCAGTCAGCGTGGCGGATCGTGGGGCAGCACGGGCTGGCGGGATCGTCGCCGGCGTGAGCGATCGACTGACGAGGATGATGTGGCGCTTTCAGGAGGGATCGCGTGTGCCCCGGGTCTCCGGGTTGATGTCTACGCCCGTCGTGATAGAATAGGACGTAGGCGACACACTTTGCACAGCATCATAACGCCTTGGGTCTATCCAGGGTTGCGGATGCTGACAGGCAATGCCCCGGTCAGAAGCGGGTTCGGTCGGGCCGCCGGGACGAAAGGGAAAGGAGGACACGTGCGTCAGCCTATCGTGTATGTCGACACCTCTGCGATTCGAGAGGGCAAGCTCGACGAGCTTAAGGTGGCGATGGACCATCTGGCCGCTTTCGTGGAGGAGAACATGCCCCGGCTCATCTCATACGGCTTCTTCCTCGATGAGGATGAGACGCAGATGACCGTGGTGTCCGTTCATCCCGACTCCGCGTCGCTCGAGTTCCATATGGACAGAGGCGCTGAGGAGTTCGCGAAGTTCGCGGATCTGATCGATCTGTTGAAGATCGAGGTCTACGGGCGCGTGAGCGACGGCGTGCTGGAGCGGCTGCACCAGAAGGCCCAGAAACTGGGAAGCGGAACCGTGGCCGTGCATGAGTTCCAGGCCGGGTTCGCCCGGTGAGAGGCGTTGCTTTCGAGGAGGATAGAACCCGGATTGCAGGAAAGCGTCGAATGTGTTGATGGCGGGGCCGGCGGGGTGTACCTTCCCGAAAGCTTGAGGGTGCGGGGCGCGATGGACGAGTCGTCGTTAGCGTGAGTGATCGAGTGACAAGGATGATGCGGAGCTTTCGGGAAGGTTGAGGTGCAGATGTGCCTCCTTCCCGAGAGCTCCGGGCCGCCACGCGCTCTGACGCGCTTTACCGCGGTTGAAGGGCTACATCCTGCCCCTGAACACCACCGGCGCGCACGCCCCGTCGCCGGTTCGCCAGCCATTTCTCCAGCTCCACGACGACGTAGCTGACCGCGCTGAAGGCAACGATCCGCCCCCAGGGCGCCGCGGCGGGATCTCCGATCTCTCCCAGTGCTTTGGCTGCCTCCCACTGCACCTGGCAGTCGTCGTCCCGAAGGGCCTCGATCAACGGGTCTACCGCCGGTTTTCCCAGTTCGAGGAGCGCCTCGCGGGCCCGCTCTCGCACCGCGCCGCTGCGGCTGCGGAGGGCTGCTACCAGGGTGTCTATGTCGGATGATCCCGATCCTACGTTTTGAACGTCCTCCCTCATATCTCCGCTGGATTCACTCATGATCCCCTTCCAGGCTCTTCTCCGCTCGCTCTGCCTACCCCTGTACGTTCTGCACTCGTCCGTCATTGATAGCTAGAGAATGAATCTTCCTTTGGGGCGCCGCGACCTTTCGAGCCCCACGTCAGGTGCACAGGGAGACTTAGATCCACCCTGTGCCATTCCAATTATAATGCCGAACGAGCTCAGTTGGTGTTGACTTCCGTTAGAACTCACTCCGGCCTGGGTTGGAGAACGTTGGAGTTCCGTTGGAAACGCCGGCTCCATGCAGGCAGGGCGGACTCCAGTTCCTCCAAATCAGCCACGAAGCCGTAGCGAATTACCCACCACGAGCAGGCTGCTGGTGGCCATGGCTCCCGCGGCGATGACGGGGCTGATAACGCCGAACGCCGCCAAAGGCACGGCCATGAGGTTATATGCGAAGGCCCAGCCCAGGTTCTCGCGGATAGTCCGTCCGGCATGGCGGGATAGGTCAATCAGCCACGGTATCAGGGTCAGGTCAGAACGGGTGAGGACCACGTCCGAGGTCTCCCCTGCGACGTCGGTTCCGCTGGCGGTGGTGATGCTGAGATCCGCCTGAGCGAGGGCCGGGGCGTCGTTGACGCCGTCGCCGATCATCGCCACCGTCTCGCCGCTCTCCTGCCATTCCTTGATGCGTTCCGCTTTCTCGTTAGGCGCGGTGCTACCTGCGTAGTCGCTCAGCCCCAGTTCGCTGGCGATGGCCTCGGCGGTGCGTGGATCGTCTCCTGAGAGCATCACGGTGGTGATGCCCCGTTCCTCCAGCTGGCGCAGAGCGTCCGATGCCGTTGGCTCTGGCTCGTCCCGCAGCGCGATGAAGCCAGCTGTGACCTCCTTCCATCCGATCCAGACGACAGTCTCCCCACGCTCGGCTCGCTCCTGCGCCTGGTCTATCAAGGGAGACTGTTCAGTACCCTCCAGGTAGCGCGAGGAGCCGACCCGCACGCGCTCTTGGATCCTGCCATCGACGTGGGCGCTGACACCCAGTCCTCGCGCCACCTCGAACTTCTCGGCCTGAGGGCGTGACTGGGAACAGGAATCGACGATAGCGCGCGCCACTGGATGCTCCGAGTATTGTTCCACACCGGCGGCCAGACAGAGGAGATCCTCTTCCGATAACTCGGTCTGAGGATCGACGCTTGCGCTGACCACGGAGAGCCGGCCGCGGGTTAGCGTCCCCGTCTTGTCGAAGACGATCCGCCCTACCTTCGCGGCTGTCTCCAGGACCGTCGGGTTCCGGACGAGGATCCCTTGCTGGGCGGTGCGGCCGAGCGTGATCGCAACGGCCAGCGGCGTTGCCAATCCCAGCGCGCACGGGCAGGCTACCACCAGCACGGCCACCGCCGTCAGAAGGGCCTGCGAGGGTGATGTGCCGGAGAGCCACCAACCGAGGAAGGTCAGGATTGCCGTTCCCACGATTCCAAAGGCGAAGATGCCGGAGGCTCTATCCGCGAGGCGTTGGATGGGCGGCTTCGTGTTCAGGGTCTCCTCCACCACCTGCGTGATCTGGGCCAGGCGGGTCTCCTCCCCGGCGCGGGTTACTCGGCAGATCAGGGCGTCGTCCGTCACGATGGTTCCGGCGTATACCGTGTCCCCCGCGCTCTTCTCGACGGGCGTCGACTCTCCGGTGAGGAGTGACTCGTCCAGCGCAGCCGATCCCTCGAGAATCTCGGCATCGGCCGAAACGCGCTCTCCTGGTCTGACGAGGATGCGATCACCGGGGACGAGCTTGCTGGCGCGAACCTCCTGCCACTCGTCGTCGATGCGCTGCCAGGCCTTGTCCGGCCGGAGCTTGAGCAGGTGCCGGATGTCCTTCCGCGCCCGGGCACCGCCGATCTTCTCCAGATAGCGGCCCAACATAATGAACATGGTGATCATCACCACGGAGTCGAAATAGACCTCTCCCCCGCCGGTGAGTGTCACATATACGCTGTAGCTGTACGCCGAAAGGGTGCCGAGCGAAACAAGCGTGTCCATGCCCACGTTGCCCGCCCGCAGAGAACGCCAGGCTCCCAGCAGAAATGAGAATCCTCCGACGAAGAGGGCGGGGGTGGCGAGCACCCAGACGACGTATTGAAGGTTGCGTACGTTCTCGGTGTCGAATGCTCCGGAGGCATACAGCGGATAGAGCTGGACGAGATAGATGAGCATCACCTGCATGCCGAACCCGGCGGCAGCGATCAGTTGAAGGAGCATCCGCTCCTGTTGGCGCTCAGCCTCTCGGTTATCCAGATCCGTCGTGAGATGCGCCTGGTAGCCCAGACCCTTGAGGTGAGCCAGTGCTGACTCGAGATCCGCCTCATCCGGGTCGTATTCGACGCGTCCCTGCTCACCCGCGAAGCTGATGGTGGCCTTTTTGATCCCCGGCTCATTCCGCAGGGAGGCCTCGATGTTGGTGGCACAGTTGGGGCACCACATGCCTTCTACGCGGAAGTGCGCCGTCTCACCCCGATCCAGGATCGACGCGACCAGGCCCCGGTCTTCGGATCTCGATTCCGGCGTTGTCTGGCCATGCTGGGTCTGTTTCTGCTTCTTCGTGTCTGCGCTCTTCGGGCTGTTCGGTGCCACCATGCCGGCCCTCCGATCTTTGACATCCTGCGTGCAACGTGCCCCGCCCTCGTAGGTCGGAGCAGGGCACGCGCGCCTGGACGAGACCCGGTCAGTCCACCTCTTCGTAGATCCGGCTGGAAAGATCCTTCAGCTCGACGTGAGGCTCGAACTCGAGAAGCACTTTATCCTCGAGCAGCGACGACTCCTGATGGGCCGCGAGATCGTCCCACGTTTCCCACGTGCTCTCGAAGATCAGGTGTATGGGCCCTTGCGGATCGAGCGAGTGGAGAGCCCGTGTCTGGGTGAAGCCAGGCTCGCTGGGCAGCAGCGTGCGCAGGTAGCCGAGCACCCGTTCCAGAGAGCTGCCGATCTCGAGCTGGGTCATCTGCTTTCGCTCGATGTCGAATCCGACGCGATAGACGTAGGCCATGGCTCCCCCTTACCTCGGTGCCCAGTACACGATCAGGTAGATGAGCCACCAGAGAATGACCCCCGGCAGGGCGATTCTTACGACGGGTGGCAGGCTGCCGCCGGCTTCTTCAATCACCTTGGCAAAGCTGTCGATGTAGCCGTCCGGGCGGATCACCTCA
>Ga0207752_1000965_pt1 | contig 13512 bp, 13 predicted proteins | sample Pon2CUnioCityCA_6_FD_187272 | JGI IMG/M metagenome (GOLD analysis project Ga0207752, IMG submission 187272) | Marine sediment microbial community from Union City, CA, USA - Pond 2C Sediment 2 (SPAdes) | ecosystem: Environmental > Aquatic > Marine > Intertidal zone > Salt pond sediment ... | reverse complement strand
ATCTTTTCCTGATCCTGGGGATCCGGAATGTGGCCAATGTTCCCTCTGCTCTGGAAGCCAACTGGATCTTTCAGCTTACGGAGAAAAATCCTTTCCGTCACTATGTATCCGGACTTCGCAAAGGCATCTTTTTTCTCAACATCATCCCGGTAAACATTCTTTTCCTGGTTATCTTTTCTCTTCTCTGGGACATAACCACAGCCTTTTATCTGTTTATCTATATTTTGGGAATATCCGTTCTCTTAATGGAAGCCTTTTTTGCACGATTCCGTAAAATCCCTTTTGCCTGTTCGTACATGCCCGGAAAGGAAAAATTCCATATCTATCTGGGACCCTACATCATTGGATTCGTTCTTTACTATTTTCTCACTACCTCATTGGCAGCGGTTCTGCTTCAAAATCCTCTGTATCTGGCTGTGTTCTGGATCGGAATTCTGGTTTCTGTTTTGGGGATCAGGCTCTACCAGAACCTCTTCTATTATCCCTATACGCCAATCATCTATGAAGAAAAGATCGAACCGGTCATGGTCACTCTGGGCAGCTCTCTCTAAGAGAAAACCTGAGACGATTCCTTTTTTTAAAAAAATATTTAAGCTGGATTATTCACAAGTCGAGGTTGCTGCAGATGAGAGGCACAGGGTGCGAAGCGGTGGTCCTTCATCGCGAGTATCCTGTAACGAAGCAGATGCAGTGAGATCGGCTTGCCTTAATGGTAAAAAAATGGCGATTAAAATGAAAGTGAAAACAGACAAGAACATTCCAGTTATCTTTTCTTATATAAAACATGTATATCCTTGAAAGCAAAACAAAAAAATGAACATCGCCATTTTTTTATGAATAGTTCAGGCTAAGGAAAATTATCTTCGGTCTATATTGACTTTAGCTTTCTTCCACTATTATATTAGTGATATGGCTTCTTAGGGGAAGAAAAATTTGAGTGAAAGGATTGCCGGATGAAACCAATAAACCGAAGGGAATTCTTGAGATTGTCATCCATAGGTTTTCTCACAGCCGTATCTCATAATCCTTCCGATCAATCAAAGCCCACGCCCAATCCCACAAAAGAAAAAACTCTCCCTGACTCCAAGGCGCAAGTGGCTGCATTCCGCGGTAACGACCTCTCTGTCATGACAAATCAAGCCCTGGAGGCACTGGGAGGCATTGAGAAAGTCGTTCATACGGGAGAAAGTGTGTTCATCAAGCCCAATATGGTGACCCTTCCCTGGGCTCACTTGGGACGCAATCCATTCAGACTCGGAGAGTGCGCCAAACCGGAGGTCATTATCACTGTTGCCGAACAATGCTTGAAGGCAGGTGCTTCTGAAGTGATCATCGGTGACGGCTCTCAAATGCCCCGGTTTGACTGGAAGTATGCCACCTATCTGGACAGCTCAACAGATATGATTAAAGAATCAGAACGCCTCAATTCACAGTATAAGGGTCAGGTCAGACTGAGCTGTCTTGAAGTGGATTCGCCTCGATGGATAGAGGTCCCCACTGACATCTCGCTCAAGAAGGTTGCCATCTCCAGTCTTATCACTGAAGCTGACCGGATCATTTCTATCCCTGTGATCAAGACCCATATGTGGGCAAAGCTCTCTCTTTCCCTCAAGAATTTTATCGGCATCACTCCGCTAAAACGTTATGGATGGAAGAATAAACCGGACTACGACCGGGTCGACCTCCACCGGAAAGATTACACTCCGGAAGCCATAGCCCAACTCTACATAGACATCACTTCTGCGATAAAACCTGACCTCGCGGTTATTGATGGGTCTATCTGTGTGGAAGGCAATGGCCCCTCAGTCGATAAAGGATTAGGCGTTACAGTGGATATGAAGGACCGGTTAGGCTCATGGCTGATCATTGCCAGCACCGATCTTGTGGCGGCTGATGCCACAGCAGCGCGGGTTATCAACCATGATGCTTCTTACGTGGATCAGATCCTTACCTTAGCAAGAAAAAAGAACCTGGGAGTCACAAACCAAGAATCCATTGATATAGTGGGAGAAAAACTTTATGACCTCCGTGTGGATTGGACTCCGGCCAGACTTGCTATCTCAGATTATGACGCTTATCCTTCAAGAATAACCAACAATGCAAAATAGATATACTGGGGATATAGGTGACTTCGGAAAATACGGCTTGTTGAGACATATTCTCCATCTTTTCTTTTGGGAATTAATCATTGACCGGAATTGTTTTTTTTGTATATGATGGGTGAAAAACTGCTCAGATCAACCGATGAAAAAGATAGGTCTTATTGGATGCGGAAATTGGGGCTCCAATATTTTAAGGGATTTAATAAAACTTAATTGTACCGTTTATACCGTAGACACGGACAATAATTCAAGAAGTCAGGCATTGGCAAAAGGGGCAGATAAAGCTTTTGCCTCTATAGAAAGTTTGCCTCACTGTGACGGCTATGTTGTGGCCGTTCCGATTCCTGACCTTACACCTGTTTGCGCCACTTTGCTGGAATACAAGAAACCCATATTTTCAGAGAAAACACTTTGCATGTCACTGGAGGATTATCGTCTTTTAAATAAGCTAGGAGGATCCGAATACATTTTCGTTATGCACAAATGGCATTATCATCCCGGGATAGAAGCGCTGCGTGTGGTTGCTCACTCAGGAAAAATAGGAGTTATCAAAGAGATCTTTGCGGTGAGACATGCCTGGGCCCCTGATTTCCACGGCGGGGATGTTTTTTGGACTCAGGTCGTTCACGATTTGACCATTGTCAAACACATTTTAGGCACCATTCCAGAAACAATTGAATCGGTGAAAGTCATTAAAAATAAATCCGGATTGCCCACTGGTTGTACAGTTATTTTGGGAAACAAACCATGGATTGTTATTTCCACCAGCGGCCGGCACTGCAACAAGATAAGCGGTGTCAGCATCCAGGGTTGTAAGGGCACGGTTTCTCTTCGTGATGCCTATGAAGATCATGTGGTCATAAAAAATGAATCGGGTGAGGAAAAGATGGCTATTGACACAACTTTCCCCCTTTACCTGGAGCTGAGGGAATTTATTGAATATTTGGAAGGCGGACCGGTACCGCGGTGCGATCTTCTCCATGCCAGAGAGGTCACCCAGATCATATTAAAAATCAGAGAAAAAGGCGGCTTAAAATCCTGAAAGAATACTAAGATGAAAAATAATTCACTCGTATTTGCACCTTCAAAAGTTGATATTCATCATAAAAGAACTCAAGCTTATCTTAACGGAGAAAAGATTTATCCAATAACCATGGAGATGGATTTAACACAACTCTGTTCACGTGCCTGCTCAGGTTGTCCCTATGGATCCAAGAGGAAAGCTGATCTGACCTTACAGATCCCCTTTATGGATAGGCTCTTCAGTATATTAGGTCCGCATACAAGGGGCATTGTCCTTTCCGGAGGAGAGCCTACCGTATCCCCACATTTTGTGGAAGCGCTTGCCTTAGCTAGAAAGAAAGGATTTAAGGAAATTGCTGTTATTTCCAATGGTGCCAATATCCACGTGCCTCGAGTCCAGGACGCCCTCTTGGAATATGCGACTTCTATCAGGATTTCGATGTACGAATGGCAGGAGTATGAATCGGAACATTTTATTTATACACTTAAAAAAATTGAGAATCTCCGTAAAAAGGTCGATACAAACGGGAGCCAGCTGGAGATCGCAGCCTCTGTTCTAACCCGCAGAGAATGGAACCACCGATATCTAAACGTCGGTTTAAAAGCTTTGGATTCCGGGATCCATTGGTTGTATTTTCACCCGTATTGTATTCATTGGGATGAAACGCATCCGATACAAGCCGATCAAACCGGCGTCCTAGATGCTCTTAGAAAGCTCCGGGAAAAAGCTTCCCCAGATGCCATCATTCAGGTGCCCTATGCCCGCTATGACAAAAAACCGTTATATTTCGAGAGACTTCATGGTTCCCACTTTCTCATTCAGGTCGGCGCAGACGGTATCAACTATGCCGGTCCGGAGTGTAAATATGAAAAGGATGCTGTCTTATTGGATCTCAATCAATACTTAAAGGACGATTTCTTATGGCACCCCCAGCGAATAGGACGGCTTAACGCTCTTAACAGCAGCAATTACCGGTTCATCGGTACGAAACACCGCCCCCCGGTATTCAGCAACTACATCCAGAAGCTGTTAGAAAAACGCCGCGGCAGCTTCATTGAAAATAACGAGGGTGAGCCTTCGGCTCATTTTGCCTATCCTGACATAATATGAAGTAATTTCATGGAAGCCAGAGCAACCGTAATCATTCCGACGTTCGGGAATGCCCGCTTTGCCCGATGGGCCGTAAAAAGCGTCCAAAATCAAACGGTTCAAGATCTGGAAATCTGCATTATATGTGACGGTTCGCCTCCTGACATGGTCGCTTTCTTTGAGAAAATGGCACAAAAGGACCCGCGTGTTCAGCTATACACCTTTCCTAAGTCGCCCAGGACAGGTGAACCCTACCGGGATACTGTGATCAAAAAGACCTCAGGACAAAACATCTATTACTGCGCCCATGATGACCTATGGCTGCACAACCACATTGAACAGTTAGAGCGGAGTCTGCAAAATGATCACTTCACAAATTCCTTTAATCTGTACATAAAAGCCATTGAAAAAGCAGTTGATCCAGACAGACAATTTACAGAGCAGCTTCTAAGTGAAAAGGAATTATTTAACCGCGTTGCTTCTTTTGATTTTATCAAGAAAAAATATGGGTCCATAATCCGGTGGGGTTACTATCTAACCGGTCTGACTTGTGGAGCCCATTCCAGAAAGGCCTATTTCAATCTAAAAGAGGGATGGATAACAACGCCATTGAAATATATCCCTACGGATGTTTATATGTGGTACAAATTGATATTTTCAAATCGACTGGCGTTTAAAACCACCCAGAAAGTTACCTCTCTGCACTTTGCCCAAAAACCAAGAAACAATTGGTCAGAACAAGACCGGTATAATGAACTTATGTATTACTATGGGATTCTGAGCAGCCGCAAATTTACAAATAGGCTCAATGAGCTTTCACAGAGAATAGATAGATTTACGCCACACAGAAAGATGACAAACAATACTTTTTTTCTTCGTTTATTGAAAGCAACAGGTACAAGAATCCGCAAGGTTTATAGGGAAAATGGGCCATATATATTTGCCGGAAAGCTTCTTTTATATTTATTTGAAAATGTTAAAGCCGGGTATATAAGACTTTATTGTATAATTCGTTTCAAAAGAAATCAAAATAAAGCATAGTTGATCTCTTATTGACTTGTCCCAAGTTTCACATGTATGATGGGTGATGAAGCCGCATTCTTATATTCAAGAAAATGCTTTTGTAAAATTTTAAATGTTCGGGGGGACAACAAAATGAAAAAACTGCCGTTTTATACCGCCCTTTTTATGGGATTGTTTTTGTTTCTTTTTTACTCCTGCCACAGCCAGAAGGAAGAATGGAAGGGAGAAATTCAAGAAGAAAACGGAACGACCGTAGTTCACAACCCGAAAACACCTCTTTATGAAGGGGATGTATTTCACTTGGAAGAAGACCTTGTGATTGGAGAGAGTGAGGGGCCTGAAGAATATATGTTCTCCGAAGCGATTGATATGGATATAGATCCCGAGGAAAACATCTATGTTTTGGATTCTAAAGAAACGCATATTAAAGTCTTTGATAAACAAGGCGCTTTTTTAAAGACCATTGGCCAAAAAGGGCAGGGCCCCGGAGAGATGCAGAGCGCCAGAAACCTATCCATAACGCCAAATAAAGAAATCATGGTCAATGATACAAGCGCCGGAGCCCTTCACTTTTTTTCTCTGGACGGGAAATACTTAAAATCCACAAACCTTAAAGGCTTGCTTTGGTTCCTCAAACCTGTGGCTGACTCTCAAAATCATATCGTGGCCAATTATACTGTTTGGGAACAAACCGCCACCGGTTATCTAAAAATATTCAATCCGGATATGACTGAAAAAAAGACTCTTTATTCCTATACGATCGCTCAATACCCGGTTGTCAACCCTTTCTTTGCCCAGTGCTTCTGGCAGATCGATAAACACGACCATATCATCTGGGGTTATAACGGCATCTATGAGATCCGGTTCCTGAAACCGGACGGAAGCCTGTTCATGAAGATAACCAAAGAATATGATCCCATAAAAATCACTGAAGAGGAAAAAGAGGATTTTATAAAATCAAACTATGGAGAAGAAGGCCCTCCTCCCGGAATCAAAATCTCCTGGGATTCCCATCACAATCCTTTTATTTATCTGAGTGTGGATGATGAAGGAAGAGTGTTTGTACGCACCTATGAAAAAGCTCCCAACAGCCAGTACTATTCTGATGTGTTTAGTTCCCAGGGAAAATACATCGCCAAGATCCCTCTGGAGCACCGCCCCCGCGTCTGGAAAAAGAACAAACTCTATGTCATCTCTGAAGACGAAGAGGGTTACCAGCAAGTCAGGCGCTTCACTGTGAGCTGGAAACTCGACTGATCAGTGTTTGCCGCCCAGGATCATCTTTTTTCCGTGCTCCAGGACCGGAAGAAGAAGCCTTGTGCACAGAGTCACGGCTTTTACAGAGCCCGGGAAATTGATAACAATGGTCTTATCTTTAATGCCGCTGAATCCACGCGAAAAAACAGCGTATTTGGTCTCGTTCAAAGACTCCTGTCTGAGGTACTCACTGATACCCGGCACTTCTTTATCGCATACGTCCCGGGTCACATCCGGCGTGATATCCCTGGGGGAAATTCCCGTCCCCCCAGTTGTCAGGATATAATCTTTGTCTAAATTTGCCATTAAAGCCTTTTCTATGGCTTTTCTTTCATCTGGGACCGCGCTCAAACTCACCTCAGCCTCTATCCCGCTTTCCTCAATCATCTGTTTTATTTGAGGCCCGGAGAGGTCATTGTACTCCCCCTTATAAGCCCTATCCGATACGGTAATGACCGCGATCTCCAGCATGGATGGTCCCTCCTTTAATCACTCTGGTAAAAATCCCTCTCTCCGGCATGATGCAGCGTCCTGCTTTAAAAAAAATCTCACAGGGCTTGGGGCATTCTTTGCCTATTTGAATGACTTCCATTTCCGCCTCCCCGATGAAAACCTGACCTCCGACATTCACCCTGGTCCAGTCTATCCCTCGGGTAATGATATTTTCAGCAAAATCACCGGGTTCAAATTCCAATCCCTCTGTTTCCATTTCCTCTATATCCTCAGACGCCAAAAAAGAGACCTGCCTGTGGCCCTGGCCGGCATGGGCATCTCCTTTGATCCCAAAATTTTTGACGAGTTCCGCCATCTCAACAGGTTTCTTCTGCTGCCCTCTTTTCTCAGATAGGCAAATCGCTTCAACCGTGAATCTCACTTTTTGTCTTCTCCTTAAGCATTATGTCCGTGATTCTCATCTCCTTATCCACAGCCTTACACATATCATAAATGGTCAATGCTGCCGCAGAAACAGCGGTCAAAGCCTCCATCTCAATACCTGTTTTCCAGTCACAGGAAGCTGAGGCTGTGATATCAATCCTGTCTTTTTTTACATCAAAATCGATATCAATCTTATTTATGGGAATATTATGACAGAGGGGAATGAGTTCAAAAGTTTTTTTAGCTGCCTGTATCCCGGCGATCCGGGCCACTCCCAGCACCTCTCCTTTTTTTATGTTCTGTTCTTTTACCAACCGGACCGTCTCAGGCCTGAGATAAATCCGGCCTTGAGCCACAGCCTCCCTGTACGCCATTTTCTTCGCTCCGATATCCACCATTTTGGCTTTTCCTTTACTAGTCACATGCGTGAGTTTCATTTTAACCTCCTATTTCCCAGTTTCCCCTTCTTGTTCCTTCCTGCCCTAAGGCCTGTTTGCTTTGAACTGCCAAACAAATGCTGGATTCAATATCATTAAAATCCACAGGAATTTCCCGTTCTGAAAAAAGGCACGGTTTGAGCATCCCGTCCGCAGTGAGCCGTATCCGGTTGCACATTTTGCAGTCCGGGGGCCGCTCTGCTTCGTAATAATATCTTTTTTTTAAGCTTGAATTTAAGGAATACTGGTTGATCCTTTGAAGTGTCAGCTTGTTTTTTTGGCAAAATTCAAACATCCGGTCGATCTCATCCGTATTGAATCCTGGGATCAGCACCATATTGATTTTTGTTTTTGGAAATCCCGCTTTTTTAACCGCTTCGATTCCTTCCAAGACTTTATGGATACCGCCTCCCCGAGTAAGCTCTCTATACCTTTTGGCATCCAGAGTATCCAGAGAAATATTCACTCTTGAGAGACCGGCCTCTTTAAGCTCCGGAGCCAGCGGAGCCAGAAGAGCTCCGTTTGTGGAAAGACACAGCTCTTTAATGCCTTTTATTTCCTTCAGCATCCTGATAAGGTGAACGATATTTTTTCTTACCAGAGGTTCGCCTCCGGTAAGCCGTACTTTCCAAATTCCCAGTCCGGAGGCAGCCCGGCATATCTCAGCGACCTGCTCAAAGGTCAGTATTTCTTCCTGGGGCTTTAAGGACACTCCTTCCTCAGGCATGCAGTATTTGCATCTGAGATTGCACCGGTCTGTAACAGATACCCGCAAATAAGTGATTTCCCGATCAAATCTGTCTAACATGGACTTTTTTTCCTTGCCGCAGTTCTTTCACTCCCTTGGGAATACACAGAAGCGCGTTGGCCAGGGTGAGAGCATGCATGTGGGCTGAGCCGTGATAAGGAAGCTTTTTAATAAATCCTTCCCTGTATTCAACGGGTATGAAAAAAGCCCGTCCGGTCTTTGTTCTTTGAATGCTCTCCTTCAATACACCGGAAATGTGAAGAGGCTCATAGGCATACCCCATTAACCTCAAGAGAAAGGGTCTAATAAAGAGCTCGAACACAACAAAAGTGGATACCGGATTTCCCGGAACACCAAACACGGTTTGACTCCCTTTTGTTCCGAACACAGTGGGTTTTCCGGGTTTGATGGCCACTTTTTCAAAATGGAGTGTAAAGCCAAGTTTTTTAAGAACATAAGGGACATAGTCAAAATCCCCCATAGACACGCCTCCGGATACAAGCAGCACATCACACCGTTCCATTAAATCACGGACCGTTTTTTTTATTTTGTCCGGATCATCTAAAACCATCCTCCGATCAACCAACCGAACACCTGCCCGCTTTATCTGGGCTGACAAGGAATAAGAATTGCTGTCATAGATCTGGCTTTGGCTGATTCTTTCCCCCGGAGGCACAAGCTCTGAACCGGTTGAAACCAATCCCACCCGAGGTTTTATATACACCGTGACTTTATTCAACCCCATGGAAGCAATCACTCCCACTTCCTGAGGTCTGATTTTGATGCCTTTGGCTAAGATTTTATCTCCCTTTTTGATATCCTCTCCGGCAGTACATATGTTCTTGTTTGTCTCCCTTCCTGTAACAAGTATATAACCGTTTTTTTCCTCGGTCATCTCTCTCATAATGACCCTGTCCGCCTCATCTGGTACGATCCCGCCTGTCATGACTTTGGCGCATTCTCCCTGATGCACTTTTTTCTGTGGAAATTTTCCAGCCGGAATGGTCTCAATGACCTTGAATCTTTCCGATGGATCACCTGAAATCACAGCATACCCGTCCATAGCTGATTTATTAAAAGGGGGCATATTGATGGGTGAGATAATATCCTGAGCCAAAATCCGCTCTCCGGCTTTATCTAAAGGCACTGTTTCCGTCTTTGTCCTAACAGGGACTTCATTTACAATTTTCTGAGCTTCTTCAAGTAAAATCATCTCTCCTCCCCTAGTGCAAAAACACTTTGACGGCTGCTGTTTTAAAAGTCGCCCAAATCCGGGTTCCCGGCCTGAGCTTCATTTCCATAAAGGACGGATAGGTGATATCCACATAAAGCAAAACTCCGATGTCCACCATGACTTCCATGTGATTGGTCCGCTTGATGCCTTTGACGACCTTACCGGAAAAATAGTTTCGGGCCGATGATTCCAATTTGGCTTTGGAAAGCAGGATATCATTCGACCGCACCGCAATGTGGGCTTTGTCCGCTTCTTTTTCAGGGGTCCTGATGCGAATCCCGTCAATATCCATTATATAATCCTTTATCCGGCCCGAAAAGACATTTTTATACCCTAAAAAATCAGCCGCCTCTTTTGAGACCGGATGGTTAAACACTTTTTCCGGTATGTCTTCCTGTATCAACTGTCCTGAAAAAAGAAGCCCTATCCGGTCTCCCATAGCCAGTGCCTCCTCAAAGTCATGCGTTACGTGAACCACAGTCGGATTATCCTTTTTGTGAAGGCCGAGGATCAAACGCTGTATCTGCGTCTTTGTGCTCAGGTCCAGAGCTGCTGTGGGCTCATCAAAAAGGTAGACATCGGGTTGCATCACCATGGCCCGGGCAATGGCTGTTCTCTGTTTTTCCCCTCCTGAAAGATTTTTGATATCCCGTGACAAAAGATTTGCAATCCCCAACTGTTCGCTCACTGTTTCAACTCGGGTCTTGATGGCCTGTTTCTCCACTTTTTGAATAGTCAGGCCGTATGCGATATTTTGAAACACATTCATATGGGGAAAAAGCATATAATCCTGGTAGATCAAGCCTATCCTCGAACGATCCAACCCCGTGATTTTTCCTGAATCCGGAGCCTCCAAACCGGCCATCATCTCCAGAAGCAGAGTCTTTCCCGCTCCACTGGGCCCCAGGATCACAAAATACTCTCCGGGGTTCACTCCCAGAGAAAGCTCCCGGATTTGAAAATCCCCGTAGTTTTTATTCACTCCCTCCAGTCTGATCACTGTTTGTCTCCCACAACCCTTAAGATCACAAAGATCACCAGAGTGATTATAATCAGGACCACTGTGGCCGGAGCCGCATAATCAAGACCAAAATTCTGGAAGCGCTCAAAAATCAAAACCGGTGCTGTCATGGGATGATAGGCCAGAATCACCACAGCTCCGAATTCAGAAATTCCGCGCGCCCACATCATGATGGATCCGGATATGATCGACTTTTTGGCCATGGGAAGACTCACTGAAGTGAACGCTTTCCATGGGGAAGCCCCAAGGGAAACAGCTGTTTTCTCATAACGAACGTCTATCATCTTGAATCCTTCTTTGGCACTGTTGACAAGAAAAGGCAGGGACACAAACAACATACCAATGGATACAGCGGCCTCTGTGCCTGGTATGGAAATTCCTGTCATACGGGTAAAAATCGACTCTCTTCCCCACACCATTAAAAGCGCTATCCCCGCGGCTGTATGGGGAATGACCACAGGAATATCAATAAGCCCTTCGATTATTTTTTTGCCAAAAAAATCATGTCTGGCCAGGATAAAACTCAAAGGGATCCCTAAGATCAGTGCAATCAAAGTCGCCCATAGAGAGGCTCTTAAAGTCAAAAAAATCGAGCTCATAAGCTCCTTTTGCCCGAGAGCGCTCCCGGCCTCCGAAGGGCTGACCGAGAAAACCATCCGGAAGATGGGCACGATGATAAAAAGAACCAGCAGAGTCCCTAGAATAGAGAAAAGAGGTTTGACTTTCATCCTATTCATTTCTAAAAAAACGCTTTAATTCCTGAGGGAGCTTTTCAAAACAATCCACCCGGGGAGGGATGATTTCCGGCTGTCCGTTCTTAGCCATGACTTCCTTTCCCTTTTCGCTCAGTACGAATGACACAAACTTCACACCCAGCTCAGGATGAGCCGCTGTTTTGGGCACGGTGATCCCATACACCATGGGAGCTCCCTTTCTGGAAATTGTCTCACCCGGTTTCTCTCCGCTGAGCTCAATGCTCACCTCCTGGTAGAGATCTTTCATCTCCGGAGATTTCAGATTTATCTCATCCGGAAGCAGAACAAATTTCCCATTGTGCTGTTCCGCCACGCTGCGGTATATGAAAATATAATCCAGCTCCCCGCATTCAAGAAGAGCCAACAGGTCGACTTCCTTGGGCCGGATGTTCTTTTTCGGGCAGTTTCTCATAAGCTCTTTATAAAGACCCGGTTTTCCATAATGCTTTTCCGCCAGTTTCCAGCACAGCATGGTTCGGTATCCGCAGGGGTCGGCATCGGGTTCTGAATGCCCGTACCATACATCATCCCTGAGTAACACCTCATGCCAGTTTTCCGCATCGATCTCACCGGAATAACGGCTCTCCTTTCTGTACATGACCACCATCTCATTGGTTGTAAAATCAATACAGTAATCCGCATAGCCGGGAATAAGAAGGGTTTGTATCACTGCTGAATCCGCAGAGGCCATCACATCAGCCGGGCTGTTGAGCTCCGTGATTTTCCGGGCGCAGGTCCGGCTTCCCGCAGACTCTCTTCTGACGATAATATCCGGATTCTGCTCCATGAACTCACGGGCCATGTGACTGAACGGCACGGAAAGAGAACCAGCATGGATGACCAGGAGTTCTTGTTTTTCTTTGCTTTCACAGTAAAACGAGAAGAGAAATCCAAGAATTGCTGCGGATATAAGTATTTTCCTCATGATTCTTCTGTTTTTGAATGATAAAAGCTCATAAAAATCGGCGGGATTCTCCTTTCCAATCCGGGAGGCAAAACCGTTTCCCGTTTTACCCTATCGGCTCAAAGGCATAGCCTCTGCTTTAGCTCTTTAAGCTCGGAGAATTCCATCATAGTAAAAAAGATTATTCCAGTCAAACAGGGATACCCAACTAAATAGAATAAAAAAATTTCCAACCGGTCATCTCTTGTATATCAAATTGATTCTATTGATTTTACTTTGAGAGTATAGTATACAATGAATAAAGGGTTACCCCATTGAAAAAACAAGCACTCTGTATTTGTTTAGCGATATCTTTCTTATGTGCCTATCCTTTCAATCCTCTCATCGCCCAGCAAAAAGAGCTGGACGAACTGCTCGATCTAAACCTTGAAGAGCTCACCAACATCCAAGTCATAACCGTTTCAAAAATTCCCCAAAAAATAAAGGAAGTGCCGGCTGCTGTTCGGATCATTACAGCGGAACAGATCAAGAATAATGGTTATATGACACTGGAAGAAGCCCTCTCTGACCTCCCGGGCATGCAGTTCCGTAATATAAATGGTTACAACAGCTATATTTTTATGCGCGGCGTACCCAGTCAAAACAACCTCATTCTGGTCCTTATAGACGGCATACACATTAACGAACTGAATTCAGGAGGATTTTACGGAGGAGCTCAGTACAACCTATCCAATGTCGACCGTATCGAAGTCGTTTATGGGCCTGCATCCGCATTGTACGGGACCAATGCTGTTTCAGGGATCATCAATATCATCACAAAAAGTCCTGCCCATAACACCGGCATTGAGGTAAATTCCGTATATGGATCATTCGATACAGTGAATACAGACCTAAGCTATGGATACTGGAACGACAAGAAAAAGCTGGGTCTCCGGATATCAGCAATGTACAAAACATCTCAAAAAGCTGATCTGGCCGGAAAGGCGGGTGACTACAATTGGACCGAAAATCTGGAAAATTTCGAAAACGACAGGGCCTTTGA
>Ga0207752_1000964_pt1 | contig 13523 bp, 16 predicted proteins | sample Pon2CUnioCityCA_6_FD_187272 | JGI IMG/M metagenome (GOLD analysis project Ga0207752, IMG submission 187272) | Marine sediment microbial community from Union City, CA, USA - Pond 2C Sediment 2 (SPAdes) | ecosystem: Environmental > Aquatic > Marine > Intertidal zone > Salt pond sediment ... | reverse complement strand
CCAAGCCTGCTCGCACTGGCGTATTCGGCGCCAGTTTCGGCACGACGCACATGCACGGCTCGCCAGGATCAACGTTTGGGGCCTGGGAAATCACGGACCCCGCTCCGGTTTTTCACGGCAGCTACGGCTTCAACACGTACTTATTCAGCGGATTCTCTGAACGGCCCAGTATGGGGTACGCGCGTTTCTCTGACCTCGACATCTTCTCGCTTAGAGGCAGGGCCAGTATCCCGACCCTTCTCGATGCCGCGAGCATATGGGGCACGCCTCGCGCGTTTCAGCCACCGCCTCCGAGAGAGTTTCTTGGCGGAGGCGGCAACATGGGCACCTTCTGCATCAACCGCCACGACGGACACGTCAACGGCCTGTTCCTCGACTGGTCCGTCAGGAAGGTCGGACTCAAAGAGCTTTGGACGCTCCAATGGTGTCGGGACTTTGACACGCACGGCCGCTGGACCACAGCCGGCGGCGTCCAACCCGAGGACTGGCCGGAATGGATGAGGAGATTCAAGGATTACTGAAAGCCCCGCTCACGCGCCGCGGGGGCTATTGTCGGCATTGCCCCAAGAGCTTGTCATTCTATTGGAAGTCGTCGGAAGCCAGCTGCGATGACACGGACCATACGACAAATTGTGGATCGTAAATCTTCAGTCATAGATGCAAACGGTTTCACGCTGATCGAACTATTGGTCGTGATAGCCGTGATAGCCCTGCTGCTGGCGATTCTGTTGCCAGCGGTGCAGAGCGTCCGCCGCAAGGCCAAGGCCCTGGTCTGCCAGTCGAATCTGAGACAATGGGGATGGATCCTGAACCAGTACCTCGACGAGAACGGGGGATGGTTTCCCCTGGGCAACGGCGCGGGTGCTTGGCTGCTGCGGGGTGGAGCTCCAAGCAACGACCCCAAGAGGAGCTGTATGCCCTACGACATTCGCACGGAAGGGATCGCACAGTGCCCCATGGCAGTCAGGCCCGGGCGCAATGGAATGAAAGGTACAATGGGATCCGGGTTCTACATGCGCTACTCCAATGTCAGCGAAGAGGTGTGGTGGGCGGACATCGCGCTGGGCTCGACCTTCGAGGCGTGGGAGATTCTCCATCCCGAACCGCGCTTTCGCGGGAGCTACGGGATGGATGAATGGCTTTCCAAAAACATCTTCTCGGGCCTGGCAGACCCACGTATACGCAAGCCGAATGTTCTCTGTGTCAAGGGCAGAGCTAACGTCCCTGTATTCCTGGATTGTGCCACACCCGGCGGCGGACCCGATGATAGAGACCGGCCGCCACCGGAACCATCGGCCTGGGGCGTGAGCGAGATGGCGCGGTTTTGCGTCGACCGCCACGACGGACACACGAACTGTCTCTTTCTCGATTGGTCTGTAAAGAAGATCGGGGTCAAACAACTGTGGACCCTCAAGTGGAGTGGTCACTTCCGGACTTCCGGGCAGTGGACCCAAGCTGGAGGCGTCCAAGCGGAAGACTGGCCGCAATGGATGAGGAGATTCAAAGACTATTGAACGCGGCGCGTCGTTGACGCCCCATGACGCAGCGATGCACCGTGCATAGAGGGGACAATTTGGAGCAGAAACCGCAAAAATGGCGTGTGTACGTCAGGGATGAGGTCTCCGTAAGGTTCCTTTTCCCAGAACTCTTGACGTATGAGCGGCGAGTTTGTGCGCGCCGCCGCACAGAAGAACCTGCGTCAGCTCATGACCATCCGTCAGGAGGCGGTGCTCGTCCTCAACAACCTGCTCGACTGAATCCGCCCCAGCATGGACATCCCGCGAGTGCGTCGCAGCGTGGGTGGCGGCGCTACGAGGAGATCTGGGCCACGAGGTGATCGAGGATGGGCCCGAGATTGTCGTACTGGCGGTCGCTCACCTTGCGCTGGACCGATGCGCCGTTTTCGTCCGTATAGGTAATCGTGAAGAACCCCTTTGTCTCGAAGTAGGTTTTGTCGATCTTCTCGATGGAATCGTAGGGGATCTTCTTTTTGCCGGCTATGATGAGTGCCTCGTCTTCGGCGACGAGCTTGCGGTTGCGAATGGCGTAGAAGTATCCGGCCAGAAGCACGGCGGCGGCGAGGAAGAAAGGCGGGGCTTTCTGGTTGAAGACGAGTGTGCTGTCCGGCGTGCCCTGCTCGTCCGTATGCTCGGCGATGAAGCCCTTACTGATGTATCCGTCGTACCCGAGCCAGAGGGCCGCTGCGATGCATACGGCGATGTAAATCACAAAACCACTGCGTTTGTACTTGCTCAACGGTGCTTCGATAGCCATGAGGACTCGGGCTCCTTCCCAAAATCACGACGATCGTCTTTGAGCAATCACCTCCGTGAGCGGCTGGACGAAATGCCGCACGATCCGCTCGGACATCAGCTCCTCCACCCACTGGCACTGCCGCTCGAAGGAAGCGACCGGATCGAACCGCTCGTTCGCCCTGGGATACTGCCGGACCGTCAGCGACAGGCTGATGGCCTCGTCCCGGCTCTGCTCCTTGTCGGTGGGCTCATAGACGCTCGTCTTGGATTCGACGCTCACGCGGGCCTGCGTGTGGTCGTCGTCCGCAAGCGAAATCACCATGGCGGGCGAGAACACGATCGGCTTGGCGTTGGGCCAATCCAGCAGCCAGCCGAAAGCGCTCGTCCCGAACAACGCCTCCGCGATCACCTCGTCGTGATTGCCGGCGCAATCGAAGTCCATCGAGAACGCCAGATCGAGTGAATCGACGTCCAGCGGACTGACGCCGAGCATGTAGGGTATCAGTTCGAGGATCAGCCGATCCTGGTGATACGCTTCCTCGAAGCTCGGCGGATTCACGATGCCGGAGCCGACGCGATCCACCTCAAGGCCCACCCAGCGGTACTGCCCCGTCGCGTGGTCCTCTTCGAGAGAGTATTCCCCGTTATCCCGCCGGAAGAACCGGCCCATCGTTGGAAACTGCCTCTGAACCCGGTCGAAGAACGTCAAGATGGTATCCCGCTCCGTGGGCAGGTCCAACTCGGTGTTCACGTACATATCGATGTAGAAATCGTCGCACAGAGAGCTATAACTATTCGCCGGCATGGGGGAAAAACCCTCCACTGCATCATTCTCAGTAGCCAATCAAGCCGTCAACGGCCCGGACTTCGGGCCTGCATCGGCTCGTTCCTCCATTATACGTACAATCCACAATCTGCTCACGTCTTTTTTGAGGCAGATGCCGGATTCGAGCCAGAAATTTTACCTGGCCCCGCCGTTACCGCAGCAGCACGTACGCTATGGCCGCCAGCGCCAGGGCGAAACAGTAGAACGCGAAGTATCGCAGTTGAGCCGCCCGGGCAAATCGAACCAGCAATCGGATCGCCCCCACACCCACGACAGCCGCGACCGTGCCGCCCAACAGCAGATACGGGACGGGCATAGCACCGGATTGCAGGACTTCCCATTCGCCCAGAATCTCTACGAGCGAAGCCCCCAGGATCGCCGGTATGCCGATCAACAGACTGAATTCCACCGCGCGGACGCGATGAAGGCCCAACAGAATCGCTACGCCGATCGTGGCGCCGCTGCGCGATATCCCCGGCATTACGGCTGCCCCTTGCGCGAGCCCCACGACCAACGCCCCCTGGAGCCCAAAATCCTGCAAATCGAGCCGGCCTTGCTTCCGTCGGTCGGTAATCCACAGGAGCACGCCGGTGATGACCCACATCAGGGCGACCACGCCCAGATTGCCCCTGACCTCCGTGAACTGCTTCTTCAGCGGCATCACGACCACTCCGGTAGCCACCGTAGCCGCCAGAACCATCAGGAGCAGGCGTCCTTTCTGCACCGGCTTCAGGGGCTCATTCAAGCCTGCCCCACCGGCCGTAACAGCACCCTCATGCGCCGTCAGGCCCGGCAGCGACTTCCAGAAAACCACCACGATCGCAATCAAGGTGCCGAGGTGGGTCGCCAGATCGAACAGAAGCATCTCGGGGCTTTCCGCCTCGAAGCCAAAAAGCGTCTCCAGGAAGACGAGGTGCCCCGATGACGATACCGGCAGAAACTCCGTAACACCCTGAATCGCACCGAGAAAGATCACCTTGAGAATATCCACAAGACCTCCCTGCGATAAAGCCGTTCTTCAACACGCCCAGTCTACCGTTGACAAGGTGGCCACGGTAGACCGCGAGGCCGGTTAAGTCAAAGAGAAACGCCGGAATCTCAGCCGGGAGAATGAAGAATGCCGGAGGCGTCGGACTCGGCTCGCCTCGCGGCCTCGGCAGGCGATTCAGGCCCGGACCAGCAGTTTCATGCCGATGTAGACGAGGACCGCCGAGCCGGCGCCGGCGGCCAGGTCATCCACCAGGATGCCCCAACCTCGCGGCAGGCGCTCCAGCTTTCTTATCGGCCAGGGCTTGCTGATATCCAGAACGCGAAACGCGAAAAAGCCGATGCCCGCCACCAGAACGCTTTCCCAGCCGGTCACAAGCCGGGGCAACAGAAGGGGCGCGGCCAGAAACGTCACGGCCTGGCCCGCGAACTCATCCACGACCACCTCGCCCGGATCGTTCTTTCCGGTGGCCGCAATTGCCCCCGGCGCACAGAGGACGCACGCCACGCACCCGACTGCGGTCATGGCCGCCATTACAATCGTGGCAGCGAGACCGGGCGCATGGAAGTACATCAGCAGCCCGAACACAACCGCCGGCGGCAGAGAGCCCCAGGACCCCGGCGCCACCGGCAACCAACCCAGACCGAAACATGTCGCGATCAATCGTCTCATACAGATTTACTGCGCCGAACGCCCGAGTCACCTTCATAGCTCCGGCGGCCCGCGAAAACTCAGTCGTACCCGGTATCACAGGGCCAAAACGATACTCGAACCGACGCCGTTCGTCAAAGCTTATCGGTGGAGAGCCTACGAATGAGGTTCATCACACGGGCTATGATTGATTCCCGCGCCTTGTCTGAGTGAATTCGGGTGCCATGCCTACCGTCACAGCGCGGGCAGGCCATGCTCGGCGCTGGCTCGCTTGAGTTCCGCCTGTAACTCCTGGAGCGACTGACTGACGACGTCCGTATCACCGCACACACTCATGAAGTTGGTGTCGCCGTTCCACCGCGGCACGACGTGGAGATGCATGTGGCCGGGCAGTCCCGCCCCCGCACAGCGGCCGAAGTTCAGACCTACGTTGAAGCCATGCGGATGGATCGTCATGGAAAGCGCCCTCTGTGACTCCCGGACGAGCTTCATCAGCTCCAGCATCTCTTCTTCCGATGTCTCATCCAGGTCCGCGATGTGCCGGGCCGGAGCGATCAGCAGATGACCGTTGTTGTAAGGGAATCGGTTCAGGACCACGAGGCTCCGTTGTGTCCGCCACACGACGAGGTTCTCCTCGTCGGCCTCGGGATGTGCAAAATCGTGGCAGAGGAAACACCCGTCGGTCTTTTCGATGTCGCGGATATACGGAATCCGCCACGGCGCCCATAGATTCTCACGTTCCAAAATGCCGCAACCTCCAACTTAAGAAAAGCACGAAATACGAATATCGAAATCCGAAACAAATCCGAAATCCAAATGACAGAACGGCACCACACGCCCCCCGTCTTGAATTGCGGTCATTCGGATTCACCTTGCGTTTCCGGCCGCATCAATTCCATCGTCAGCGTCTGCTCGATCGTGATGTGCGGGTTCGCGCGGATGCCCATGGGGGGCAGCGAGGCCTTCATGCGCATCGTGTACGTCTGCTGCTGCCGTTCGATGCGGCCTGCCTCGATATTGAACAGCTCTTCCCCGGCGCCCTTGAGCCCCAGGACCTCGTACGGGCCGAGGAAGCCGTAGGTCCCGCTCATTTGGAACCGCCCGGAGTACGGCACCGGCCAATCCGAAGGGGCAGAATCCGCCAATCCATAGACGCTCTTGATGACCGCCAGAGACCTATCCTTACTACGGCGGACCTCGTCGAGCCGGTACTCCACATCCCGCGCCTTTCGCATCACCATAGGGGTCGGGACGGAAAGCTGTGACCGCCAGGTCTGCCCAACCGCCATGCCCTCCGTCAAGCGCTCGATACTCGCCACGGCGTCCCAGAGGAACCACTGACTCGCCACGAAATCGCCGATCATGTCCGGCTCCTTGATCCGGCCGCGCGATGAATCGCTCCGAAACGCCTCCTTGCCCATCTCTTGGACCAGCACTTCCAACGGGGAGAAGTCAACGATGCGGCCTCGCGGATCGACCTTGAGCGTGAAGGTCTTGCCCTGCGCCGTTTCGACGGCGTCGGTTCCGAAGGAGCGACCGCCGGGCCCGCCGCTGCGTCTGGCCTCGACGGATTCGACCGTGGCGCGAATCGTGCTGATTCCGTACGGGTCCACTTCGAGCGGCTCGTACGCGACGACCATCTCCAGGTCTTCCGTTTGCTCCTGCACACGGTTGCTGCTCGCCTCGGCGCCCGGCTCCCAGTCCAGAACGATATCTTTGTGCGAGACGAACCTATAGCGAAGCACCTGGTCCGGCTCGAAATCCACGGTGAGCAGCACCCGCTCGCCAAGGGCGGCCCGCTCCGCGTCGTCGGCGGGCGCCCGGCATCCGACAACCAGCGCTGACAGAATCACGCCCGAAGTCACCCATCGCAGCGCCAATGCATTTCCTTTCATACGAGACCGTTCGACTCTATCCCGATTCTCCGCGATCAGGGCACAAGCTCCACCCGATGCAGCCACGTCACCGCCATCCTCAGGGCCGCCAATCCGCCGCTGTCGCGCATCGTTCCGGGATCGGCAATCGCCCATTCCGTGCGCATCTCTTCGCCGTACTCGCGAACGCCTCCGCTGTCGAGATCCAGCTCAAGCCGACCTGCGTATTCGCTGGCGGAATCCCACATCATGGGACCCATGTTAGGCTGTCCGGACGCATCGGCGCCCGTCGCCGGCGGAATCGCTTGCATTTCGACGACGGCCACCGGGCCGCCCTCTTGCCGCACCTGCTTGAGCGTGTACACCCGCTCGAACGACTTCGGGCCCATGTCGCCGAAGGAGAACATCTTGACGTCGCTCCAGCTCTGCCCCGGCCGCACTGCGTCCTCCTTCAAGATCGCAAGCGGAACAACGGTATGCCTCTCCCTGATTTCGTCCTCGGCAATCAGCTTCATTGCCGCGTTACGTCCCCCCGGCACGGCCATCACGGCCTGCTGCAGCGGTTCGAGATCGCCAACCGCCAGGACGCGTCCCTTGGGCGAGATCCGAACCGTGTAGCTCTTTCCGACCAACACGGCCAGCGAGGCATTCTGCTCGCCCGACCTGGTGCTGTCAAAGTCGAGAACCACATTGTCACGAAAGTCGCCCGCATATTTCAGGGCTTCGATCGTAACCTCCAGCGTGGCGTTGCCGTCGTCCCGCACCTCCTGCACGCGCTGATTGAGAATCATCTCGACATGATTGCCCCGCCGCCCATCCTTGAATCCCGCCGGCCTGGCCGAGGGCGAACCCACCCATTCGACGCTCTTATACGACTCCGTGCTCACCTTATACGTCGCCACCTGTCCCGCCACAAACCGCAGCGCCAGCTCCACCGCCGCCTCCGATTCCCCCGCCCCACCTTCCTCCTGCCCCTGTGGAACCGCAGCCACACCCTCTTCCGCCCCCCTCTCCACCGGCTCAGCTTCCTGCGCTAACTCTGCCGGCGCAGTCTCGTGTGGCGGCACAGCAGCGTGCGCATCTACAGCATCCGGCTCACTCTCAACCGCCGGACCTGTGACACCACCATCATGGCAGCCCGAGACCCCTAACAGGCCGACGATCAACCCGCCGCAAAACCCCCAGATCAATCCAGACTTCCCAGCCATCGAATCTCCAAACAACCACCCACAACACGCCCAATCCCCCCTGCCGTAAAGGTCGATTGTAGGCCCAACCACCTCCTCCAGCAACGTTTTTCCGCAGCCCCCGGCTTCAGGCCCACCCGTTAATTCGCTCGCGGCGTTTCGCCAAACAATTCTCGATTGCGGATTTGACCGTCCAGCCTCTCCCTTGTCTTCGGCTTCTCGCAAAATGCATAGGCTTGCCGCTTTCGTCTCTCATTGACCCTTTTCTATTGCTTCCGTCTTCAATCCTACCTATTATAGGCTCACTTGCGGTCTTTGGAAGGTTGTCTCACTATGCTAGATCATCTTAAAATTCGGCGATTCCGAACGTTCGAGGAGTATACCGTTGAGGATCTCGGCTGCGTGAATCTGTTTGTCGGACGCAATAATAGCGGCAAGACGACAATCCTCGAGGCCGCGGAGATACTGCTAGCTACGGCCACACCCGATGCCATCGTCGGCTGCGCGATGCGCCGAGGCGAACTCCACATCGAGAAAGACCAAGACAAACGAAGCCGGTACGTCGATGTAAGTCATTTATTCCATGGCCATCGTTGTGACATCGGAAAGATATTCGAGATCAAGGGGCACGAAGGCGGTAATCCGATATCGTTGACATGCGAAGTGCAACCTGCAGAGGCTGGTATCGAAACACAAACATCACTGTTTGACAATGCCAGCGGACTGGAGCCCGACTTTGCGTTGGTTATGCGCCACAGCCAGCAGTCAGAACCGGTCACAGTTCCACTTGCACTGCCCGGGATAATATCGCCAAGAGACATTCGACGCGCCAGTTTAACTCCGGGCCATGCTCCAGAGCCGAGAACTGGGGAGAAGCCGGTGAGTTTCGTTAGGACCGAGGCATTAGACGCGGTAGAGCTACAGGAGTTCTGGGACGCCATTGTCCTCACAGAGGAAGAATCGAATGTTGTTGAGAGTCTGCAGATACTAGAACCAGAAATCGAGCGCATCGCTTTTCTCGGTTCGCGACCCTACTACAGATACAGCGCAAGCTCTGGGGGAATATACATCCGCATGAGAGACCTAGACAGACGAATCCCACTCGGCAGCCTTGGGGATGGGATCAGGCACCTGTTGACCTTATCTCTCGCTGTCGGCCGCGCCGCTCACGGGTACGTCATGGTGGATGAAATCGACACCGGATTGCATCATTCCGTCATGGCGGATATGTGGCGCGTACTTATTGGAGCGACTCAACGGCTTGGTGTGCAAGTATTCGCAACTACTCATAGTCTGGATTGTGTTCGCAGTCTGGCGTGGTTGGCCGACACGCAGCCTGAGCTGTGCAAGAGTGTGCGAATGCACAGGGTGGATAGTGAACGGCCCAGTACAGTTGTGTACGGCCCAGACGAAATCTCTATTGCCGCTGAGCAGCATGTGGAACTCCGTGGATGATACGTGAAAGTTCTCCATGCCGACTCCTCGTCGAAGGTTCAGATGATAAACACTGTGTCCTTCATCTGATGAAGAGGCATGGCATCGATTGGGATCGTACAACACCTTGGCTCCCCTGCGTGTATGACTGCAACGGTTTCGCTCCCCTTGTTGCGGCGTTGAAGGTATCCGCCAAATCCTATCATCGCTTAGGCATTATGGTCGATGCGAATGCTGACGTTCATCAGCGATGGACTCAGGTAAAGGAGGGGTTGAGCCGTGCGGGCGTCACTCTGCCCGCGTCTCCAGAGCCGAACGGCGTGATCATTCCCGGCATATATGCGGACTGGAGGGTTGGCGTGTGGCTCATGCCGGACAATCAGAGTCAGGGTCAGCTTGAGGACTTCCTCGGAAAACTGGTGCCGCAAGATGACACGTGCTGGGCATACGCTGCCGAGGCAGCTAAACATGCGAAGGGATTAGGCGCACGGTTTGCCAAGAAGGACTTCTGCAAGGCTGGAATCCACACATGGCTCGCATGGCAGGAGACGCCCGGCTTGCCGTTCGGAACAGCGATCACGGCGAAGTACTTCGGCGTCGATTCGTCAGAGGCCCTCAGGTTCGTACAATGGTTCAAGCAACTATTCTCATGATGCTTCCACCGCAACGTGTCACATATCACCATCAGTTACAGCCATCCGTTTCGATCCCGGCTGGTCAAATCTGCCGGGTGCGGCGGAGTTCTTCGAGGTTGGCTTTGGCCGGGGGGACGTTGGCGATGAAGTTGCTGATCTTCTCGCAGGGGTAGTCGTCGCACAGGGCGCAGTTGGCCACCTTGCGGGTCTGGCCGCACCGGCGGATCTCGCACTCGCTGCAATGGCCGATGTGTACGCCCTCGGGCTCCAGGCAGCCCACGCAGTTGATGTCCTCGGGCTTGAGCTCCACGTTGAATAGCTTGGACCACTCGGCGGCGGTCCTGGCCCGCAGGGCCTGGTCGTCGGTCTTGCGAGCGATGTAGGCCGGGCACGCCGCACAGTCCAAGCCGCACACGGCCAGCAACTTCGTATCCCGTTTGTTCTGCTCCATACAGCCTGCTCCCATCATGCCCGCCGCGGCGACCGAGGCCGCCGTGGTCGCCAGGAAGTCACGACGCGACAGATTCGAGTGATTCGACTCCATACCTTCTTCTCCGTCCTTAAAGACCACACTGACGCCCAATTCCACAGCCGTATTGTAGGCCGAGAGGCCAGATGAGCAACGGGAATCGGCGAGAGTGAGAAGTAGGCCCCCTTAGATGACAGATGCTCCGCTTGCGACCGAAACCTCTGTTGGAGCACGTCGTGAGGAATCTGCCTGCGGATGGGGCGTGCCTGGCCTTCGCGAGCAGGAGCCTCGGCTTGGCCCGGGGTGACAAAAGAGACCGCTCCTCCCACAGGCCGTAGCCACACACTGCCCGTGCGGGGGTGGTCGGTATGCGGCAGCGGGGCCTGCGCCGGTCAAAGGAGACTGCGTGGCCACTGTCTGTCATGTCGAGCGCAGCGAAGCGCAGTCGAGACATCTGGCTGCGAACATGGCGTGCCTTCCCGGCGCGGGCAGATTCCTCCACTACGGCCTTCGGCCTCCGGTCGGAATGACACCATCCCAGGGCAAACCGGAATCCACCACCGTATGCCGACCGCATCCGCCCGCGCGTGCCGGCGGGTTTTTCCTTTATGCGCCGGGCGGGGGCGGCTACACTGGGACTTTTCGCATCCTTCTGTACGTTATGTTTGTGGTTCGGGAGTTGACAGAGCATGAGAAGTGACCAGGTCAAGAAAGGTTTCCAGCGTGCGCCGCACCGGGGCCTGCTCCGTGCCTGCGGGCTGAGCAGCAACGATATCGACAAGCCGTTCATCGGCATCGCGAACAGCTTCTGCGAGGTCGTGCCGGGGCACGTCCACCTGGACAAAGTGGCTCGCATGGTCAAGGACGCCGTCCGGCAGGCCGGGGGTGTGCCCTTCGAGTTCAACACGATCGCCATCTGCGACGGCGTGGCCATGGGCCATGCCGGCATGAAGTACTCGCTGGCCTCGCGGGAGATCGTGGCCGATTCGGTCGAATCGATGGTCCGCGCGCACTGCTTCGACGGCCTGATCTGCATCGCCAACTGCGACAAGATCGTGCCCGGGATGCTCATGGCCGCCGTGCGGCTGAACATCCCGACGATCTACGTCTCCGGCGGGCCCATGAAGGCCGGCAAGGCCAAGGATGGCAAGGCCGTCGATCTTATCAGCATTTTCGAGGGCGTCGCGCAGTTCAAGGCCGGCAAGATCACCGAGGACCAGCTCACGGAGCTCGAATGCACCGGCTGCCCGACGCAGGGAAGCTGCTCCGGCATGTTCACGGCCAACTCAATGAACTGTCTGGCCGAGGCTATCGGCATGGCCCTGCCCGGCAATGGAACCATCCTCGCCGTGGATCCGCAGCGCCAGGAGCTGTACAAGGCCGCCGGCCAGCGGATCGTCAAGCTGATCGAGAGCGATTTGAAGCCGCTCGACATCATCAGCATCGAGTCGATGGACAACGCGCTGGCGCTCGATATGGCCATGGGCGGCTCGACGAATACCGTCCTGCACACGCTCGCCATCGCCAGCGAGGCCGGCATCGAGTACGACCTCGACCGCATCAACGCGATCTCCGCCCGCTGCCCGAACATCTGCAAGGTCTCGCCGTCGAGCAGCGTCCACGTCGAGGACGTCGACGCCGCCGGCGGCGTCAGCGCGATCCTCAACGAGGTCGCCAAGATTCCCGGGCTGTTGAATCTCGACTGCCCCACGGTGACGGGCAAAACGCTCGGCGAGAACATCGCCAGCGCCACGATCCAGGACACCGAGGTCATTCATCCGCTCGCAAACGCCTACACCAAGACGGGAGGCCTGTCCATCCTGCGAGGCAACCTCGCCCCGAAGGGGGCCGTCGTGAAGACCGCGGGCGTGGCGAAGTCCATGCTGACTCACACGGGCCCGGCCGTCATCTTCGAGAGCCAGGAGGATGCTTGCGAAGGCATTCTCGCCGACAAGGTCAAAGCCGGCGACGTCGTCGTCATCCGCTACGAAGGCCCCAAGGGCGGCCCAGGCATGCAGGAAATGCTCAGCCCGACCAGCTACATCATGGGCAAGGAGTTGGGCGAGTCCGTCGCACTGATCACCGACGGACGATTCAGCGGCGGCACGCGCGGCGCCTGCATCGGGCACATCAGCCCGGAGGCGGCGGATGGCGGGCCCATCGGCTGGCTCAAGGATGGCGACGTGATCGAAATCGACATCCCCAACAACAAGATCAACGTCAAACTCTCGGCAGATGAACTCGCCGAGCGTGAGCGGGCGTGGGCCAAGCCCGAGCCGCGGATCAAGAAGGGCTACCTCGCCAAGTACGCCACAATGGCCACCAGCGCCGACACCGGCGCCGTCCTGAGGTGGTGAGTATGCCGACGAAACAGGCCATAAGGCAATTCGTGCAGAAGGCCCAATCGCTGTACGGCGAGAAGCTCGTGCAGGTCCTCGTCTATGGTTCATGCGCACGCGACACGGCGACGGACGAGTCAGATATCGACCTTGCCATCGTGCTTGCCGGCGACGTTCGCCCCGGGCGAGAGATCGACCGGATGATAGACATCATCACCGACATCAATCTCGAATACGGCGTACTGCTGTCCGTGTACCCTGTCTCGGAGGAAGACTACCACCACATAAACAGCCCGCTTCTCATCAACATTCGACGTGAGGGTATCCCGATATGAAAGAGATCAAGGCTCTCATTGCCAAGGCGCAGCGCTATCTCAAGAGCGCGGAACTGTTGCTGCAGAATGGCGATTACGAATCATCCGTTTCGAGGACATACTATGCGATGTTCTATTGCAGCGAACCCGCTCTGCTAACGAAGGGGCTGACTTTCTCCTCACACAAAGGTGTCATCGCTGCGTTTGGAGAACACTTCATAAGAACAGCCGTATTTCCGAAGGAGATGGGAAGAGAACTGAACCGGGCATTTGAGAAAAGGCAGTTGGGAGATTACGAGTATACGTCAGCGGTGTCGGATGAAGATGCGCGGGAACTCTTGGCGCGAGGCAATGAGTTCTGGCGTGCAATCGAAGGATGGATCGGCGCATCGTAGGAGTTGCTCGGCCTTGAGCCTCAGCTCTGTCGAAGTCGGGGTATTGTGCTTAACGAGATAGTTACTACGGGGAGCAGTGTTTATTGAACACTTTCATGTTGCTGCATAGCGGACATCCTTGTGCTGGAAGTAGTTTCTGACAAGCGGAGGACGGCG
>Ga0207752_1000963_pt1 | contig 13535 bp, 7 predicted proteins | sample Pon2CUnioCityCA_6_FD_187272 | JGI IMG/M metagenome (GOLD analysis project Ga0207752, IMG submission 187272) | Marine sediment microbial community from Union City, CA, USA - Pond 2C Sediment 2 (SPAdes) | ecosystem: Environmental > Aquatic > Marine > Intertidal zone > Salt pond sediment ... | reverse complement strand
TTTTTGAAAAATTCCAACGGTATAAAACCACAATCCATAACCTTGATTCTGTGCTTTCTTGAAAGCATCATGCCATGCGGCGAGATGGTCTAATTTCGGAACCCAGATTTCCAGTCTGTCGAAGCAATGAGTCGTCTCTATGGCATCGATTCTTCTAAGTGCCGGAGCATGTTTGTGTACGAATTCAGAAGCTTTTCTCCACTCCATCACATTATGGTTCGACGGCTCATCGGCAATATGAAAGACCGTCTTCTCAAGCCAGCCTTTCTCTCTTAAATGATTTTCGAGCGCCGGCAACAACTTCGGGAGAAATTCCTCGCCGGGAACCGTTATTCTTTTACCCGTGGATTCTATTTCAACGCGATAATCCCTCAGCAAAATTTCTTTGCTCGACCAGCCGCCCTCGCCGAACCTTGCCACAAATCCGGTTTCCAGTAGGTCCATACGCCCGGTTTTCCAGAAAGCATCCGCCCATTTGTCGAACTTTGAAAAGTCAAATTTCAAATCACCTTCGACGGCTTTTTTACATGTAATTAAGTCCAAACTGACTCTAAAAACGTTCTGCCTATGTTCAGTCATATTTTCAGCATAAATCCTGAGCATCTCGTAGAACCGAAGCGAATCCGAAGTGTCAATATCGTGAAATTTCTTGAATTTACCCGTTGTGTACCATTCGGTAACCATCAGATGCCGCTCGTCCGGCAGAGTTAAGGGGTAAACTTTCAAGTGCAAAGGCAGAGATACGTCTGCTTTGTCTGCTTTTATTGTCACGAGTCCCTTGTAATCGCCAGACTCGGCATTTTGAGGTATCTTTATTGTTAAATAGATTGCCTTGTAACTGTCTTTCTTCACAAAAATTTGTCCATCTTCAGCCAGATAATCAGGGAACTTCGCTGGTGCAGCACGAATTAAATTGGTCTTTCTGTATTTTGGGGTGTTCTCTTCGATTGGGATAGAACCTACGAAATTCCAATTAAGAGCATCGGCAGGCAGAGAAATTGAAGTTACAGTATGTATAAGAGGGCTTAATGTGACCGTCACATTTTGCAAGTCCTGGTTGGCTTTAATAACACATTGGGCCGAAGTATATTCATTCCTCATGCCGAATATCTCAAACGACTTTTTAGGCTCGGGACAGTTATATCCATCTTCAAAAATCCTCACTAAATCACTCGCCGCAAAACACTCAAAAGGTTCTGCCCGCACTGTTTTAACCGAAAAGAACGATAAAAGAATTGATATATAAATAATGAAATATGGATTGATGACAGCCTTACTTTTGCACATACTCACTCCTTTTTAACTTAAGCACCCTGTTTGTATGGATTAATATTGACAATTAGACCTTGCGATTGTAACATTAGAAAAGATTAATTATGACACAAATTGCGAAAAAAGAAACTTTTTTAATCATATTTGGAATAGTTGCCTGCCTGCTGCCTGCAGGATGTGAAAAAGACAAGTCGGTCGATCACGCCGCCCAGGGATACGCTTATGCAAACCAGGGCCGATACGATTTGGCGATTTCGGAATTCACCAAAGCTATAGAATCCGACTCAGAGTCAACTGAGCCTTACTACAATCGCGGGCTTGCCTATTATCATATAGGCAATTATAACCGGGCTATCGAAGACTGCAACAAAGTGCTTAAAATGAATCCAAGGCATGCAGAAGCTTACAATAACCGTGGGAACGCTTATGCTAATAAAGGCCAATACGACCGGGCCATAGCAGACTTTGGCAAAGCTCTCGAAATTAATCCGACATTCGCCGAAGCTCACTACAATTGTGGTGTCACCTATGACCATAAGGGCGACCACGATGCAGCCATCACAGAATTCAGCAAAGCGATTGAATTAAAGCCGGCTTACGCCGATGCCTATTGCAACAGAGGGCTCGTATACGGCAAAAAAGGCCAGTACGAACGAGCAATCAAAGATTTCAACAAAGCAATAGAACTGAATCCACAATCGCCAGAAGCCCACTACAATCGTGCAGTAGCTTATTGCGGCCAGCAAGAATATGACAAAGCATGGCAAGACGTCCAGAGAGCACAAGACCTGGGATTCCAGATCCCCGAGGGATTTCTCAATAAGCTTCGCGAGGATTCGGGAATTGAATAATGAACTAAGGCACAAAATCATTGCCCGTTTGAAATTCTAAAATTCCTGTAATTTAGTTGACTTTTCTTGCCCAAACATGCTATAATTCATAAATCACGTGCATAGACAATAAGCCGGAACAGACAATCAATTTTATAGTTTTGGGCATACCAAAGGACCACGGTCAATTTATACATGCAGGAGGCATAGGATTGTGGTATCTCTATGTTTGCTATTTGCAGGTTATAGTCCGGTTATAACGGATATCTCATTTATGACAAGCAGACGAAGTCAACTTAAGCAGCAGATAACCAGAACTCAAGATCCTGTAATACGAATGCAACTTGAGCAGCTCCTGAACAAAAAAGGAATACGACACTATAAAGGGATAAGAAAAATCGAAGAGCCCATAGATTCCGTATTACGTCAGATGATTAACAGGTTACCAGCATCCACTCTTCGCGTACTAATACTCATATTGGCGACAATTATCCTTTTCATTATATTCATAATGTTGGAATCCGGAGCATAAACCATCCATCCAAATACGAAACTGATGCTAAATATTTTGTATTGAAGGTTTCAAGCTATGATTATGCATAATGTGCTATTGTCACACAAAAAAATACGAGTTAGGAGATATTTGATTCACAAGCTATATGTACTACTCCTTATTTGCTTTATACTTGCAGCCGGTGGAGAATGTCATATAACTGCCGCTCAGGTTAACAGCCCTGCCGTAGATGACAAAACCGTTTTCCAGACGCTGGAAATCTTTCCTCTCGTAAGCCAGCATGTTCACGGCTCGACTATTATCGAGCTGCCGAATGGTGACCTGCTGGCTGCATGGTTTCAAGGTTCCGGCGAAAGATGGGCGGACGACGTCGCGATAATGGGAGCCAGACTCAAAACCAGCGAAGAAAAATGGAGCAAGACCTTCCTGATGGCGGACGTCCCCGGATTTCCGGATGTCAATCCGATTCTTTTTATTGATTCTCAGAAACGTCTTTGGCTGATGTGGTACACGGTGATAGCAAACCAGTGGGAGACCTCGCTGCCGAAATACCGTATCAGCAAAAACTATATGATGCCGGACGGGCCGCCCGAATGGGCATGGCAGGATGTATTGTATTTCAAGCCAGGCGACCCGGCAGAACGCGGTATTCAGCCCGGCGACAGATTCGTTAAATCCATCGAAAGGCAAATCAAGGAATACACTGAATATATTTTCCAGAACAGCAACACACCGGATTTGATAACTCGCAACTTAGCCGACAGATGGAAGTCCGAACTGCTTGCAAAAGCGCGCGGCGAGGATATGATGCGCAGAGGCCGGCTGGTACATTCATCGGGGCAATCGACTAAACAGCAGCTTGGCTACCCGTATTTCAGGCGCATGGGCTGGCAGACAAAAAACAAGGCTGTTATTATTAATAATAATCGAATCATTGTACCCTTTTACTCCGACGGATTCAGTTTTTCGCTAATGGCCATAACGGACGACGGCGGCCACACATGGCAGTTCAGTAAACCACTTGTGGCACCGGGAAATATCCAGCCCAGTATAGCGAAAAAAAGCGATGGAACATTGGTCGCCTACATGCGCGACAATGGCCCGCCGCCCAAGCGTTTACACGTGAGCACGTCCACAGATAAAGGTTTGACCTGGAGTACGGTTAGAGACTCAGAATTGCCCAATCCCGGCTCTGGAGCTGATGTTGTTACAATGAGAAACGGTCACTGGGCTCTTGCTTATAATGACACAGAAGACGGCAGGCACAGTCTGGCAATTTCAATCTCGACTGATGAAGGCAAAAGCTGGAAATACATCCGGCACCTTGAGCTGGATACACGAGATAGAAATACAGCAACCAGAAGTGCTTATCCTTCAATAATCCAGGGCCGCAGTGATATTCTGCACGTTGTTTACAGCTACCATCGTAATGACCGAAAAGGCGCCCCGAATAAGACTATCAAATATGCAAGTTTCAACGAAGCGTGGGTCATTCAAGGCGATGTTTTGAAAAGCGAATAAATCATTCATGCCTTAGGGCCACGATGGGATCTACTTTGGCCGCATGGACCGCGGGATATAATCCGAAGAGAATTCCGATAGTCATACTTATTAGCAGCGGCAGGAAGATTCCCTTCAAGGTTATAACGGTAATCATGCCGGAAAAGTACGTTATTAAGAACGGAATAAGGGTACCCATTCCAAGGCCGATTAAACCACCCATTGTCGAGAGAACCACGGTCTCGATAAGAAATTGCACGACAATTTGTCTGCGCTTGGCGCCGATGGCACGCCTGATTCCTATCTCACGTGTGCGCTCCGTGACGGAAGCCAGCATAATATTCATAATTCCGATACCGCCGACCAAAAGACTAATTCCTGCGATGGATCCGAGCACGATATTGAACCTTCGCTTCATAGCTTCGGCTTGTTTGAGCAATGCAAGGGGAACACTCACGACATAATCTTTTTTGTTATGAAACATCTCCAGCATTCTCTCGATTCCCGCCGCGATGGCCTCCACCTGCTTCGGGTCATCGACCTGGACAATAACCTGGTGCAGTTCTACCATCTCACGTTCGTCCCCACCCGAAGTTCGTTTCGTAAAGATATCGCCGAAATACCGGCGTGCCACCTCGATGGGAATATAAGCATCAACTTGCTGGTCGGGAATTTGAATGTTGCCGGCTTGTCCGCTTTCGCTTTTGACAATACCTATAATATCGAACTGATCGCTGCCAATGCGAAGGGTCCGGCCGACCGTGCTTTCGGCAGCAAGGATTTTTCGAGCGCCGAATTCAGTCAGCACCGCAACAGGAGCCTGTTTTATCATGTCCGAATCAAGAAGAACGCGCCCGGCAAGAATCTCGCGAGGAACAAGCTCGAACCATTCGGGTGTTGTGCCCACGATCCTAAGTTCAAGTTCTCTCTCGCGAACACGCGAATCCTTTCGAGTCAGCTTTACCGGAGCGGTTTGCTTAATATTGTTGAAACTCGATGCGATCCTGCGATAATCTTCATAAGTCAGTCCGTAAATGCTCATGTGGGAATGCTCGGTGCTCGTAGCCTCTTCCTCTGCGGATTTCTTCGATGAGACAATAATATTATTGCTGCCAAGCTTGCGAATCTGTTCGAGAGCTTCCTTGCTGGCGCCTTCACCGACTGAGAGCATAGCCACAACACTGCCGACACCAAAAACAACTCCTAACATGGTCAAAAACGAGCGCAGTTTATGAAGCAGCAGATTCTCGATCCCGAGCCATATATTTCGTGCTATTCGAGTATGTCTCATTTAGAATCTCCTTCGATTCTATCGATCAGGCCATCCATCATGTGCAGCCTGCTATGAGCATGCTCGGCGATGGCCGCTTCGTGAGTGACGATAATGATTGTTTTGCCAGTTTCGTTCAATTCTATCAGAAGTTCCAAAATCTGCTCGCCCGTTGCCGAGTCAAGGTTGCCGGTCGGCTCGTCAGCAAATATGACTTGCGGATCGTTCGCAAGGGCTCTGGCAATAGCTACTCTCTGCATCTGACCGCCGGAAAGCTCTGTGGGTCTGTGGCCAAGCCTGTCCGCAAGGCCGACCTGCTCTGCGAGCTCTTTTGCACGTGCTGCACTTTCTCTCGCGTCCCACCCAAGATAGTAAAGCGGCAGTTCGATATTTCTCTGGACGGTCAGTTGGGGTATCAGGTTAAAACTCTGGAATATAAAACCCAGGTATCTAAGTCGAAACTCGCTTAATGAATCATCATCGAGCCTGCTTACATCCCTGCTGTCAAGATAATAAGAGCCGGAAGTCAGACGATCGAGGCATCCGAGAATATTCATCATGGTGCTCTTGCCGGAACCGCTCGGCCCCATAATAGCCCAAAAGCTGCCTTTTTTGAATGCTAAATCAATACCGGCGAGTGCTTTGACCTGCTCGGTTCCCATCTGGTATATCTTGCGCGCATCCACGAGCTTAATGATTTCATGGTTGTTTTGAGATGGAGCCTGTTTAGCCATTTACTGATCCCTTTCCGCTCCACGAGGACTTCGGCCCGCTCCCCCCTGTCTTTGACCTCGTCCCTGTCTTGATCCTCCGCCACGTTGAAAACGCTGACGCATAGCCTCTCGTTCCTCCGGCGACATATTCTCTAAGCGTTGTCTCATCTGCTCCATCGCTTTCTGACGCTCTTCGTCAGACATATTTTCGAAACGTCTGCGCATCTGTTCCATTTGATCCGAGGAGGGCATGTCAAAACCTCCCGGTTGACCTGATCGATCACCTTCGGGACCTGTAGATTGCGCTGGCTCTTGTTGAGGCGGACTTGCGCCACTGCCGTTAGCCTCTTCGAGTTTTTGATTCACTCTATTCTGGAAAGCACCAGCATCACCAGGCAATTCTACACCCGAAACCTTCGCGCCGGACTCCAAAGTTGCTGCTTGAAGCGGGGGCGTCATCAAAACAACCTCACCCTCTTCGAGGCCGCTTATAATCCTTATCATATTGTTATCATCCAGGCCGATTTCGACGTTTCGCTCCGTATACGAGCCATCGTTATTGACAACAAAAACCGTCGGCTTTCCTCCTACCCGCAGCACCGCCTGAACCGGAATATATACTGCATCCTCATACTGAGCGATAATGATTTCAGCCTTACAGCTCATACCAGTACGCAATGCGCTATCGGTATCTTCCAGATATATATCGGTTGGATAGACTTTTAAGTCCGGATTCGCCCACATACTCGTTGCATCCGGCAAAGGAGCAATACGTTCCACACGACCGAGAAATTTCTTTCCCGCCAGCGCATCTACGGTAATTACAACCGGCAGTCCGAGCCGAACTTTTTCAAGACTGGTTTCATGTATATCCACACGGGCTTTCATTGCGTTGGCGGTTGGGAGATTAATCAAATCCTGCCGCTCGGAGACCTCGACACCGATTTCCATCGGATCCCGGCGATCCCAGGGGCGCCTTCCACCGCCGCTGGTTGCATATACGACCATCCCGTCCTGTGGAGCGTATATCTTCGTTTTCGATAGCTGGTCCTCGATCTTTTTCATCTTCTCTTTTTGACGATTATACTCAAGCTCTTTGGCCCGAAGATCCGCTTTCGCCTGTGCCACATCGGCAGAAGCTTTTCGCACTATGCGTTCCAAAGCCATATCAGCTTGATTTACATCGCTCGTCAATTGTTCTATCTCCCGGTGATAGGTAAAATTTTTCAAAAGGTCAAGGTCGCTCTTTGCTACATCTCTTTCAAGCTTTCTGCGCTGCACGGACAGCTTGTCTGCAAGATATTCGGTCTCTGACAGATATTTCTCCTCATAGAGCCTCTTGGACCAGTCATTCACATCCTCAGCACGTTTAAGGTCCTCTTCGGCCAGGCGGATTTTAGCGGTCAGTTCATTAACGTCTTTGGGGTAAAGCCCGTCTACGTACTGCTGAAGGTCCTGCTTAGCGAATTTCAGAGTAAGCTCAGCGACGTCGATGTCGCTTTTGGCCTGATTTTCAATTACGGCAAGGTTTTCCTTAGCACTGATGTAAGCGGCTTCGGCCCGCTGAACCTGGATATCCTGGTCGATGATTGCGTCTTTAAGATTGCTGGCGTCCAACTCGACCAGCAGATCGCCCTTCTCGACTCTACTGCCGTCCGGAACAAGGCTGACGATAGTAGTTCTTCCCTCAACTTCGTTTCTGAGAGTAATCTGCTGTTGAGGACTGATGGTTCCTGATTCCAATACACTGATTGTCAAAGGACCCCGTTTGGCAACGAAGGTAGCATAATTGCTTGTTATATCTTCGCCCCCTCGAACCACTTTAAGCCAGATGAAAATCAACACAACGGTGGCCGCCGCTACTACGGCGCCAATCGTCCAAAAAGATTTCATCCCATTACGTTCTTTTGTTGCACTAATTGACATTACTAATATCCTCCGGCGAGAATTCCCGCCATAAACCTTGTTCGTTTACTGCAAGCAGACCCAAATCACGCTGGAGCTCCAGTTCCGCGATGCGATAATCCACGACTGCGCGGGTCAAACCGTTTTGTGCCGACAGAAGTGAATCCTGGGCTTCCAGCAGGTCGCGGATTTCCGCCCGTCCGGCTTCGAGGAACAACGTCGTGCTTCGGACGCGTTTTTCTGCAACCACAACAGATTGAGCCTGAATTTTCAGAGTCTCACGAGACTCGAGCAAATTCCGTAATTCATTACGGGTGGCCAGCTTGATCTGGTCTTCAAGCGACTGAACGCTTCTCGTCGCCCGTTCGAAGTCAATCAGCCTGTTCCGATAGTTGTTTCGCTCGCGGGTTCTTTCTATAGGCAGATCAAGGGTGAGCAGGGCCGCGTAGTTGCCCCGGTCAAACCGTATGTCGCCGACGTCGTCGGTATCCGAGACCCGCGCCGTCCCACCTAACGTCAATCCGGCCCTGAGAGAATCGGCCGCAACGACTACCTGTCTCTGCGCGTCATAGACGCCGCCCAAAGCCACCTGCAAATCCAACCGGTTTGCCAGAGCCAGCTCCGCCGCACGCGACTCACTGATCTCCAGCGGTCCGGCGTCTTCGTAGCTGGCCGGCTCCAACTCCACCGGAGCGTCCGCCGGGGGGACCTTTTCTGAGGTCTCGCGGCTCGAGGCCGTTCTCATTTGTTCCAAAATTTCCTCGGCTCGTCCCCGCATTCGAACCAATTCATTCGGATCCACTTCAATCAAGGCGTCCGTCGGAATACCGAGGGTGTTTTTGAAAGAATCGAGGGTGCTCTTGAGTTGCTCTTGGGCTGTGATCCAGCCGTTGCGAGCGTTCAACTGTCGCTGAAACGCCTGATCCACGTCGATTTCACGTATCCGGCCGGCGTCCGCCCATCGGCTGGACCAGCGGGCTGATGCCACCGAGCTGCGATAGTCCTCACGTGCGTTTACCACGGCGTCCATCTGGCGTAGCACATTGAAATAGCTTCTTGCGATATTCACGGCAAATGTCCGTTTGAAGCGCTCAAAATTCCACAGCTCGTAGATTACATTTCGTTCGGCCTGGGTGAGCGGTTCGGCGGCAATGTGTTCGCCGGAGCCCCTCATCAGGGGAATCGATATGCTTGCATCGGTGCTGAGCCCGAGGGATGATGCGCCGTTATGTGATAACAGTTTTACCAGGCTGACCGCCATCGCCGCGCTCAGGTCGGCTCCGTTCTTGAAGCTACGGGTCAGGCCCACTGAAGCTCCGGAATCCAGTTCCGTGTCTGAGGTGTCTGTGCCCAGGTCGCTGGTGGCCTGGGCGGCGAAGATGTTGCGAAAGTCGTTTCTTGTCAGGTCAAGTGCCAGCGCGGCTCGAAAAACGTCCTCTTTGCGCGACTGGTACTCAAGGCTGTTACGTGCGCCCACCTGCAATGCCTGAAGCAATGGCAGCTCGAGAGGTTTGTTGGGTTCGATGGCCGTTTGGACCGTCTCATCGGATGGTTTGGCTTGAAGATAATCCGGATCGGGCCAGTATTCGACAGATTTGAGCTGGTCAGTGCCGAACGAAGCATCGGATGAAACCGCCAAATTCTGCTTCTCCAACAGGCGTCGTCGAAGAATATCGCTGGGCCGCTCAATACTAAACGGCTCTGTTTTTCCAAGTGCCTCTTTTTGCTTGGATGTGATAATCTCGGAAGTAACTTTATCCGCCTTTTTGCGATGCTCAATTGGAGATCGACATCCAACAGCGACAACTATTAATGAGACCAACAGCAACTTTATTAAAAAGCAATTACCATAGGAAGTTTCTGTTTTGTCTGAACTTTTTACGACTTTATGCCACATAAATACCTCTTCACGCACCTATGTTCAACGCACAGCGCTATTTAAGACGGGCTTTTCGCGGATTTTATTACAAAAAAAGGATTTTTTTCGCAATAAATTACGATTTGCTCGCTTCCGGGGTTCCGCCGTACGTACCAATATTCACGATCTCGCCATTAGGCGCCGGCTCAAGGTTTACAGGAGTGTTCACATCCCCGGCGTCAATGCAGGGGCTTGTTACCTCATCCCGAACCCAGCTTTTGCTCTTGCGGTTCCAGCGGCCGCTTCTGGATGTTAAATGATAATCATCGTTATCCGGATCTGCGAAACGAGGATCGATATCAATATTGCCCTGGCCCGGCCAGGAATCTGAGCCGGTGCCTCCTTGGACGTTACTATAAGTAATATTGACTATTGATTTATCACCAACGAATATTTCATTACCGCCATCCCAGAAAATACAATTTTTTATCTGGAAAACCCCAGGAGATTGTGAATCACTATCATCCGGATTGCATGCCAGGGCTTTGCCGTCTTCCGCTGAATTCGCGCCGAAAGTGCAATTGGTCAGATTCGTAGCTCCGCCGTTTGAGCTACGTATCGCTCCGCCAAATGAAGCCGCTGAGTTTTTTGCGACGAGGCAATTAACCAAAGTCTGGCCGGCTGACATGTTGTTCCTAATCGCTCCGCCACCACCTTCGGAGACAGAGTTTCGAATGAATTCACAACGAATCATGGAGGTATTTGTGTACCTGCCAAAATTATAAATTCCTCCGCCGTTGTGCGTGGCTGTATTGCCGCTGAAAATGCAGTCACTTAAAACCGGTTTACACTCGGATTCCTGGCCACTATTGTAAATAGCGCCTCCGCCTTCAGCGATGTTGGCGATAAATTTGCAGTTTGTTAATACAGGGCTGCTTTCATTATAAAGCGCGCCACCGAGCGACCCGGAATTCTCGCGAAACGTACAGTTTTTTATCGTCGGCCGGGAGTAGTCTCCGCAATACATCCCGCCGCCCAGCTCGTGAAATCCGCCTGTGACGGTCAAGCCGGATAATACCGACATAGGCGTCTCATAGCGATGGAAGGTGAATCCGCGATGCGGATTCTCGGCGGTTCCTTCACAATTGATGACAACAAGGTTCGGATCGTTCGGGTCCTCGCCCCGGACTGTAATTGCCTTGCCGTTGAAATCCAGGTCCCTATTGCCTTCGCCGGTATATATCCCTCGCATGACAACCACTGTATCTCTCGATTTAGCCGCGTCAATCCCTTCCTGTATGGCATCAAAGGGATTTTGAGCCGAACCGTTCTCATCGGGATCGGATACAGCCGAATTGCCTGGATCCTGATCACCTGATGCATAAGCATCCACATAGATAACGTTCGGAGCAGGAGGATTAAGAACGCTGTCGGCATAAAAATCAATGCCCCAGCGGTTGCCTACCCTGGTAGAATTGTTATCAGAACGCAATGTCTGAACCGTTTGGCTGGTAAAAACATACCCATCCGCAGCCGGCCATATCGTATAACTCGTATTCGAGTTTAAATTTTCAAGAGCATATACTCCTCTTTCATCCGTCCAAGCCAAAAAAGGCTCACGCCCTCCCGGTTCGGCAGAGACTTTAGCGTTGACGACTGGCCTGCCGCCGGGATCCAATACACGCCCGCTTATGATTTCACCAGCACCCAACGTCGATATGTTGTAAATACAGCCGAAAACGGTCGTGTACTTGCCGTTCTCTGCATCTATATCCGGCAGATTATACCAGACATCATCAATACCGTTCCAACCCATATTCAAATGATGATACAAAGTCGAAGAGTCATATCCGTACCCGTCGCAGACAGCCGCATGCCCCGCACCAGTATTCGAAGGATCTGATATTGCAAGAATTACAGGAGCTTTGGCATCGAGATTCGGATTAATCATCTCAGATAGTGCCGAATGTATACTCCGATCGGAATCATGCCCCAAAACGGCATTGCTGTACTGGAATACTTCAATCATAGCATCCCTTGCATCTGGAATCAGAGCACCCGATCCGTCCGGCTCGTATCGCATCCCTACTGCGAGGCCGGCATCATAGCAAAGTGCTCCGATGGCCTGCCGCTGGTTTTCAGTAAGAGTATCGCAATTCGCTCGGGGCCTTAGCGGCATATCACCCCAGCTATATGCCCCGCCGAGACTGTCTCCGCCGCGGGTATTTGCGTTCTGCTTCCTCAATCCGCTAATTTCAATGGCAAATTCATGCACACCAATCGGTTCGGTCGGATACCCATAAAAACGCATAACCTGGGCCATGGCCGTCGCTAAGCAACCGCTGGGATAATTGCTGGGTGTGTAATAATTGTACAAATTATCCTCGCATACTTTAGCCTGACCCCATTGGCTCTGCAACAGCGGCAGCACTCGAATCTCTCCGGGATTTGCCAGATCCATCGGCCTGAATCGGCCTTCTGAATCCTCTGCAAGATTGATAAAATAACCCCACTTGCCTTGGAGTTTACCGACCGCTTGAGGCTCAATTAACTTCTGGAGATTGTTCGTATTACGAACCGATTCGAGACGACTGGAAAGGTCGCTATCGACCAGCGCCGTCAGAGAATTTCCAAACGAAATGTCGTAAGTCCCTTCCGCCGAGAAACCTATAATCGGCTCAATCCGGTCGTCGGCTGAGACAATAACATAGCCCGACGGCGCCAGATTAATGATGTAATATGCAGTCCTGCCCTCATCATCAGTGTATATCTCAATTTCCTTAATCTGCCGGCCAATAGCCAAACCGAGCGGCTGTGGACTTGCTTTGAGCCAGCCGGTAACGACCATTTCAGCCTCAAATTCAGTTGTGGGTCGCGCTAAAAGCTCGCCGCACAGCAGCAGAATCCAAACGGTTATAAAAACAATGCTGTTTTTCGTCATCTTGTTCCTTAGAAATATGCAAAATCGGCGGTTAGCGTGATGCGCCGGTAAAACGCCGCCAGAGGAAATGCTTTACCTCAACCTTATCAATGAACTGTGCACCCTTTCACTACGTCGATTTCCAAAAAAACGGAAAAACCTTAAATATTATACATTCTTCCACACTTTATTCAAGCAAATACCAGGCCATTTTAATGGACTTTCGAAAAGGTCCATTATGTTAAGGACAGATCAAAATTGTTGAGAATTTTCTTGACTAAAGGGACAGTAATCTGGTACAAAATACAGGGCTAAATTATATATTCAACCTTAATTTGGAGGAAACATTATGTTCGGGAAACAATTCACAGCAATCTTAATTTGTATGGTAGCAGCACTTGGTTTTTCAGCTACTGCAACCATGGGGGCCGATATTTTGTTCATCTCGTCGATGAATTACGATGCACCCGTCGGCGACGACCAGAGCATGGTGGGAGACGATGCCCTCAAAGCCTTTTTGGAGAGTCTTGGACATACAGTAACGTATCTGGATGACGATGAAGATGAAGCAACCACTGAGGCCGCCGCTGCCGCCGCGGATGCGGTGTTTATTTCCGAGACGGTAAGCTCCGGCGGTATCAGAGACGAAATCACGGAAGTAGAAACTCTGATGGTCGTTGCCGAGCCCTGGGCCTGGGACGAAATGGGTCTGACAGAAGGCGGCGGTGAAGGCATTGATGTGGCCACAACGGA
>Ga0207752_1000962_pt1 | contig 13541 bp, 12 predicted proteins | sample Pon2CUnioCityCA_6_FD_187272 | JGI IMG/M metagenome (GOLD analysis project Ga0207752, IMG submission 187272) | Marine sediment microbial community from Union City, CA, USA - Pond 2C Sediment 2 (SPAdes) | ecosystem: Environmental > Aquatic > Marine > Intertidal zone > Salt pond sediment ... | reverse complement strand
CTTCGACACCCAGCAGATAATCGGCTACCTCCAGGCTGGCACACGCCTGCTGGAAAGCACCCGTATACCCATCTTCATCGCTATAGGCGAAGATGCGCGCCATCGGAATCCCGGCCGCTTCTGCTTTGCTCGCCTCCAGTACCGGAATGATAATCGCCGGATCGTCGTCGGCCGGGACAAATAGTACGATCGGGCGCTCGCTGACGTGGGCCTCGATCCCGCTGATATACGCCATGTTTGGCCCGGGAACCAGAGCCAGGCCGTCCAGACCATGAGCCAAAACCGCTTCCTGTACGTTCTCTAACCTTTCCTTACGCATTGGCCTCCTCTATTGGCTCCACTTCAAGTAAGGGAATGCCCGGTTGCACCGCGTCTCCCGCGCTGCATCTGATCTCACTCACCACCCCGTCATGAGGGGCCTGAACCGGCAGGATCATCTTCATCGACTCCAGCAGGATCAACTTATCGCCGGCTTCCACGACATCCCCTTCCGCCACAAGCACCTCGGAAACGACCGCGGGAATTGAAGCCGAGAGCGAGCCGGCGGCAGCCGGGCCGGCCCCTGCCTGTGTCTCCCGTACCCGTTTGTAGAAGATGGTGCTGCCGTTCACCCACAATTGGCGCTTATCTCCATCGATGTGGCCGGCCGCACGCAGGCGCCGCTGCTGGACAAACGGTCCCGACGGTTGTTCATACTCCAGCACAAAGTGAGCGCCATCGGTGTGTAGTAAGCGCACCTCTCTCGTTTCGCCTTCGTAACTGATCCGTATCCGGTCTCCTTGCCGGTTCACGTCCAGCGTTCGCTCTTGCCCGTTAACGTTAACCTTAACTTTCACTGTCAGGCGTCTCCTTCTTTTTCACCTGAAGGGTAAATCCATCCATGCCCGTGACGATCACTTCCTCATTCGTTTTTAATGCCTCGCTCGCTTTTGCCTGCCAGATCTCGCCATGTACCACTACCGAGCCGGTATAGACGAACTCTCCTGAAGCGGCTGGCACGAGTGATTTTCGGACGTGACCGATGCGCCCAATCAATCCCTCCCGGCCGGTAAGCGGCTGCTGCCGCTGCGCCCGTACGGCCATCGTCACGATGAACAGGAAAAAAGCAGAGGTTACGCCCGTAATCGCCACGGCGCTCGGAATCGAAAGACGGACAAACTCCGGCGACCCCGGTGAATTAAAGAGGACCAGCAGCCCACCCAGTAACGTGGCAGCGCCCACAAACGCCAGCGCACCGACCCCCGGTGCCTTGATCTCCAGCAGAAACAGGGCGAAGGCCAGTCCGATCAAGCCCAGGCCAAACCAATTTACCGGTAGCTGCCCTAATCCATAAAAAGCCAGACCAAGGCTCATGACGCCGATAAATCCCGCTACCCATCCACCCGGGCTCTTGAGTTCGATCAGAATCGCCGGCACACCAATCGACAGCAAAATCCCGATCAGCAGCGGATTTGAAAGAGCGTGCAGCACCTCCTCAATGACGTTCATCCCGAAAGGAGTCTGCGGCGCGCTGGCCGTGTTTAGCGTGACCGTCTCCACGCCGACGCTCACCTCCAGGCCATCCAACTCCTGCAGTAGGGTGGGCACATCTGCGGCAATGGCGTCAATCAGCCCGCTCTCGCGCGCCTCTGCCGCGTGTACTGCTTTTGCCTCTTCGATCATCGCTTCCGCCAGCGCCATTGCTTCCTCTCCCCGCGCTTCCGTCAGGCTCCGCGCCTGCGCTTTTAGATCTTCTACCAGTTTACGGTAAAGGGTATCGCCAATATCCTGTCCCTCCCCGGTCACCGGCGAGGCTGCGCCGATGACCGTGTCTGGCGCCATCCCGGCCGCGTGAGCGGCCATCGTAATCAGGCTGCCGGCAGAAGCCGCCTGGGCACCGGGCGGCCCTATGTAGACGATCACGGGCACCGTTGCGTTACGAAATAGCTGGATAATCTTCTGGGTTGTGTCCACGCTCCCCCCCGGCGTATCCAGCACGATCAAAGCCGCCTCAGCGCCATCTCGCTCGGCCGTTTCAATACCGCGTTCGAAATAGCTGGCCATCGCCGGCGTCACCGGTCCTTCCACCTCCAGGATCAGGACCTCTGCGCCCGCATCTGTTTCCTGCGCCTGGCTCACCAGTGGGTAGGCCACCGCCAGAGACAGAAGGATGAGAATAAACCATAGTCGGTTCATTGTTGCCTGTGCCGGGAACATAATCGTGAGAAACTCACGGCCTGCTCCTGTCTGATTTCAAAAGTGGCATCCTACACATCATTGTCCGGTATCCTCGCCGGTAGTTCTATCCGTGCTGGAGTGGAGGCTTCAGCCGGTTTCATTCTCCTCGTTTTTGCCCTGTCTCATATGATACGGTATGCTCATTCCCCAGACAAGCATCAGTTAGCGTATCATGAAAGACTCACTCAGCCTCTACTTGCATATCCCGTTCTGTCACCACCGGTGTGCTTATTGTGATTTCAACACCTACACTGGGCTGGCAGATTTGCATGAAGCATACGCCCGGGCGTTAGCCGGCGAGGTAGCGCGGGTAGCGGCCGCCTACGCTGCCACCGGCGCAACGGCCCCTCTGGCATTGCATACCATCTTTATTGGAGGGGGCACACCTTCAATTATGACGGCGGACACCCTCGCCGGAATCCTTCGCAGTGTACGCCACCATTTCCACCTTTTGCCCGGCTCAGAGGTCACCATGGAAGCCAATCCCGGCACGGTGGACGCTCCCTATCTGGAAGAGGTGCGTGCCCTGGGCGTCAACCGGCTCAGCTTTGGAATGCAGAGCGCCCGGGCGGACGAACTGGTCTTTCTCGAGAGAGAGCACGACTATCAGGCAGTTGTGGATGCCTTTCGCCTCAGCCGCCAGGCCGGCTTTGACAATTTGAGCGTGGACCTGATTTACGGCTTGCCGGGACAGTCCGTGGCTGACTGGCAACAAAGCCTGGAGGCTGCACTGGCCCTGTCTCCCGATCACCTCAGCCTCTATTGCCTGACCATTGAGGCCGGCACACCCTTGCACCGCCGCCTGCACAGCGGTCAGATTCAGGCGCCAGATCCCGACCTGGCGGCCGACCAGTATGAACTCGCCTGTGAGTTACTGGCGGACGGATGGGAACATTATGAGATTTCCAATTGGGCCCGTCCCGGCCGGGCTTGCCGCCACAACCTGACCTACTGGCGCAACCAGGAGTATCTGGGTTTGGGCGCCGGTGCTCACGGTCACGCTGCCGGATATCGTTACGCCGTTGTTCGCCATCCCCGGACCTATCTGCAGCGCCTCCGTGATGGCGCACCCCGCGCCTACCCGCTTTCCCCTGCTGTGGCCGAGGCCCATGCCTTGACGCCTGCCGAAGCGATGAGCGACACGATAATCACCCAGCTACGTCTTTTGCAGGAGGGTCTTGATCTGGAATTTTTTGCCCAACGCTTTGGCCAGAGCCTGCGGTCGGCTTATGGGGAAACGGTTGATCAACTACTCGCTTGGAATTTGCTTCAGGAGCGGGCGGGACGGCTGTTGCTGACAGAACGCGGGCGTTTTCTCAGCAACCAGGTATTTCATCGGTTCGTCTAAAAGCAAAAAAAGCCGGGTGCCCGGGCACCCGGCCCTTCATTCATTGAGCAATTAAGCTGGCGTTGCTTCGCGCCGTTCCATCGCAATTTCGGCAGCCCGTAACGTATTGCGCATCAACATGGCAATCGTCATCGGTCCGACGCCACCGGGTACCGGTGTGATGGCCCCCGCAACCTCTTTCCCGGCCTCAAAATCAACGTCACCCACCAGCCGATAACCTCGCTTGGCCTCTGGATCGTCCACGCGATTGACGCCTACATCAATTACTGTGGCGCCCGGTTTGATCATGTCACCCTTGATCATCTCCGGCCAGCCAATGGCGGCAACGAGGATATCTGCACGGCGCGTGTGCTCTGCCAGGTCCTGGGTGCGGCTGTGGCAGATAGTGATCGTTGCGTTCGCTTTCTGTAGCAGCAGCGCGACCGGCAGACCGACAATGTTTGAACGGCCGACGATCACTGCTTCCGCACCGCTGATCTCAGTGCCGGTTTCTTCCAGCATGACCATTACCCCATGCGGGGTGCAGGGGATAAAGAGCGGTTTCCGTCCCTTCATGGCCAGCCGGCCGATATTCACCGGGTGGAAGCCATCCACGTCCTTTTCCAGGTCGATGGTGTTCAACACCGCTTCCTCGTCGATCTGTTTGGGCAGGGGGAGCTGGACCAGGATCCCGTTGACGTTCGGATCTGCGTTCAACTCCCGCACCAGCTCTTCTACCTCTTCCTGGCTGCTGTCCGCTGGCAGCGTATGGCCGATCGAACGAATGCCCAGTTCTTCGCACATCCGCTGCTTCATGCGCACGTACGTGGACGAGGCCGGATCTTCCCCGACCAGAACTGTGGCCAGGCCCGGCGTGTAATCATATTTCTCTTTTATCTCCTGTACGCCTTCGCGTACCTGCTCCCTTACCTTGGCTGCTATTGCCTTTCCGTCAATGATTTTGGCTGTCATGATTCGTCATCCTTTGGGAATAATGGGGACGGTAACCGTGTTTGGCCGCAACGGCAAAACGACGGCGACCTGTTCCCCGGTTAAAAAGAAACTCAAGGGCGGAGAGAACGCCCCGTACTCAACGATGAAAAAAACACAAAGACCTCTCCCATCAGACTGGATCTGTGGAGAGGTCATCATCACAAGTCTTTACATAAATTACTTTACCGGCCTTCACCGGCTGAAAAGGAAGCGGGCCGGTTACTCACTCGGGTAACAGGTCCGTATCCATGAACTTGTCCAGCCAGATACCCAGCGCGCAGGCCAGGAAGAGAGCGGTCATGACAAAATAGAAACCGCCGTACTCCGCGACCGACGTACTCAACACGAACTGTACCAGGCCCAACGTTATCACGACCCCAACGGCCAGGGAAATGGCGACAAGAAGTAAGCGTTTCACCAGCATAGAGACAGATCCTCCACGTAAAGACTAACTCAATTTTCCTCTACCGGTTTATCGGTGGGCGTGCGTTCAAGAATATCCCGCACGTGACGCGTCAAATCTTCCGGCGAGATTGGTTTCGTCAAATATTTGTCAGCGCCAACGCGCAACCCCTTATTGACACTTTCTGAATCTGTTTTAGCGCTTAACATGATGATTGGCAAGTCGCTCGCCGCACTATCCTCGCGTATCGTCTTGCATACTGTGAAGCCATCCATCCCCGGCATCATCACGTCCAGGATCATAATATCTGGGCGATCTCCTTCGAGTTTCTCGAGAGCAGCAAAGCCATCTTCTGCTTCTATTACCTCGAATCCGGCACGAACCAGCATCAAGCGCAGCAGTGTACGCGCCATTGGTTCATCGTCTACGACTAAAACAGACCAGCTCAATACGTCCTCTAGGGTGTGTTAACCAAAGTTCTCACATTTTCAGGTTGCAGTAGGAACTACGTCCCATCACGTAATTGTAAACGATTCTCGTTTTACGGCAATCTCGGCCCTTGTCGCCGGTAAAATCACTTTACCGGCCCGCGATTATTGTCGAAGGGCAGTTCCAGCAACAGCCCTTCCCGAGAGAGAATCGTATTCGGGAAAATCTCTCTCGCCTTTACCAGCATTTCCTGCTCAAGATATTCGTCAGAAGCATCAGGCGAATAATGGAACAGGGCCAGACACTTGACGTCGGCTGCTCGCGCGGCCCGGACCGCCTCCAGCCAGCTACTATGCCCCCACCCGGCGAACTCTTGCCGGTCCGCCAGCGAGAAGAAAGAGTCATGGATCAGCAGATCCGCACCCTGGGCCAGCTTCACAATGCTTTCTTCCACAGTGCCTTCGGCGTGGGTCGTGTCCGTGCAGTACGTAAGCACGCCACCGTCGTTTTCGATGCGAAAGCCCAGGCAACCGCCCGGGTGATTCAGATTGGCTACGTGCACAACTGTCTCGTCGCCGACCACGATCATCTCCCCGTCGCTGACCTCTTTCACGTGCAAATCGGCTGACAGGGTTTTGTAATCGAAGGGCAGGTATGGTTCGACGATCTGGCGCGCCAGGATCGCCTCCAGCCGCTGCCCGACCCGTTTTTGCCCGACTACTACAAAACGATTGTTGCGTTCAAAGGCTGGCGTAAAGTAGGGGAACCCCTGGATATGATCCCAGTGAGTGTGGCTGATCAGGATAGTGCCCACGATCCGGCCCGGATTCTCCTGGACCAATTCCTGCCCCAGGCGCCGGATGCCCGAACCGGCGTCGATGATAATGATATGTTGATCCGAGGTGAGTACTGCGACGCACGACGTGTTCCCACCGATGGCGATAGTGTCCGGCCCTGGTACCGGAATTGTGCCTCTTACTCCCCAAAAGCGAACAAGCAAACGTTACCTTATCCTTATTGCCATTGCCATTGTAGATTCATAGGGAGTATACCAGATCCGTTGCCGTCCGCCTGTTTCATCTGCCGTCAACATCCGCCAGCATCGTCAGCGCACCCAGACGGCCTGAAGCGCCCATAATGCCTCCCCCGGGATGCGTGCCCGACCCGCACTGGTAATAGCCCTGGACTGGCGTCCGGTACCGGCTCCAGCGGGCGGCCGGGCGCAAGAAGAATAACTGCTCCAGCGAAAGCTCTCCCTGGAAAATATTGCCTTCGCTCAATCCCGTTATCCGCTCGATGTCCAACGGCGTCAGCACCTGCCGGTGCACGATCAAATCCTCAATGCCCGGCGCAAACTCGGCCAGAGTCCCCACGACCGCGTTGCCCAGAGCGTCTCGTTTTTCGTCCCAGGTACCCTCGGCCAGATGGTAAGGCGCGTACTGCACGAAAATCGACATCACGTGTTTGCCCGGCGGGGCCATCTCCGGATCGATCAACGAGGGAATGACAATATCCATGTACGGTCTGCGCGAGAAGCGCCCATACTTGGCATCGTCGTAAGCCCGCTCCAGGTAATCAAGCGAGGGGCTGATCGAGATTGCCCCCTGTAGATGGGGGCCCGCACCCGGTCGCGCCCGAAAGGAAGGAAGGCCGTCCAGTGCTAGGTTGACCTTCGCTGATGAGCCCTGGAAACGAAAGCGACCGACATCTTCGATTAGCGTCGATGGCAGCCACTTTTCCTCGACCAGGTCAAGAAATGTGCGCCGGGGATCGAGGCTCGAAGCGACCATCCGCCCGCTAATTTCCTCTCCTCCCGCCAGGACCACTCCGGTTGCCCGGCCGTTTTCCACAGTGACCCTTTCCACCGCCGCTCTTGTCCGGATCTCTGCGCCAAAGCGGCGGGCTGCGCCGGCAATCGCTTCGCTCACCGAGCCTGTGCCTCCTTTGGCAAAACCCCACGCCCGAAATACGCCGTCCAGTTCACCCATATAGTGGTGCAGTAGCACGTACGCCGTGCCCGGCGAGCGCGGCCCCAGGTAGGTGCCGATAATGCCGCTGGCTGCCATCGTCGCTTTTAATGGCTCCGTCTCGAACCACTCATCAAGGAAATCGGCCGAGCTCATCGTCATCAGCTTGACCAGTGCATATTTCTCCTCCGCCGGCAGCGCCAGGAAGTGCCGGCCCAGTTGTGCCAGATCCCACCATTGGCCCGGCGCCACCGAGGCGATGTCCGTGGGCATCGTCGCCAGGATCGGTTTTACTGCCTTGGCCATTCGCCCCATCAGGCGCCCGTAATCGCCATACGCTTCCGCATCCCGCCGCGAGTGACGGGCGATCTCCTCAAAAGTCAGGTCCGGATCTCCCCAGCGCACCAGCGAATCCCCGTCCGGCAGTGGGGTGAACGTGCTCTCCAGTGGGAGCAGGTGGAGTCCGTGCCGGGGGAGATCCAGGTCGCGCACGATCTCCGGTCGCAGCAGGCTGACCACGTAGGAGAAGACCGTGTATTTGAATCCCGGTACGAGCTCTTCCGTCACCGCCGCGCCCCCTAACAGCGGCCGTTTCTCCAGAACCAGCACCGCCAGCCCGGCTCGCGCCAGGTAGGCAGCCGCCACCAGTCCGTTATGGCCGCCGCCGACAATGATCACGTCATACGCAGGCGCGTTGCGCTCAGCCATCGGTTGTCACCTTTGCCCTCTTTCGCGCCGGATCAAAGAAGGGCAGGGAGACCACCTGGGCTGCCGCCCGCCGCCGCATATGTTCCACCGTAATCTCCATCTCCAGCGCTGTTCCCTTCGCGCCATAGGGGGCCAGCACAGTGGCCAGCGCCACGTATCGCTTAAGCAAGGGGGAGAAACAGCCGCTGGTTGCGTATCCTGCCTCCCGCCCGCCAGGCGTGTACAGGGGCGTACTCCGCCGCCAGGGCATGTGTGGCACCTGCGCCGGCAGCCCGACCCGGCTGTATGCTTCTTCCAGCGAATCCCACGCGATCTCGATGCCCACCAGTTGCCATGCCGGATTATTCCGGTGGCGGGCCAGTGCCTCTCGGCCCACGAAATAACCGTTCTTGTCCAGATCCACCAGGCGACCCAACCCCAATTCGTACGGGGTGGATTTCTGGGCCGGAATCAGTGCCAGGTTGGCTGGCGTATAATCAACGCCGGCCATTATCAGGCCGGCCTCGATCCGGGCCATATCCAGGGCTACCATCCCGGCCGGCAGTAGCCCGTACCGTTGCCCGGCCCTATATACCGCTTGCCACACTGCTTTCGCATCCTCTCGGCTAACCCAGATCTCGTACCCTAGATCTCCCGTATATCCGGTTCGCGAGATCGTCACTTCCCGGCCGCTGATTTCCGCTGCTGTTAGCCGGTAGTAGCCAAGGGCTGCTACTGTCGCCCCGGCCACCTCCTGCATCAACTCCCGGGCCAGAGGCCCCTGCACCGCCAGAGCACCCATCGTCTCCCTTTCGTCTTTGATCGTGACCGCAAATCCCGGTGCGTTATCCTCCAACCAGCGTAGGTTTGGTTCTGCTGCTGCCAGGCGAAAGCGTTCCGGTGCCAGCCGGGCCAGGGTGCCATCTTCCAGCACGTGCCCTTCTTCATCACACCAGACCGTATACTGCACCTGCCCTACGCCGCAATCACTTACTTCCCGGGCCAATACCCGGTTCAGGAAACGAACGGCGTCGCGGCCGTTGATCAGGTAGGTATAGAGGGGAGAAACATCAATGAGCCCGACAGCGCTGCGGAGCGCGTGATACTCCGGCTCGTAGGTGAACGTATACTGGCCCGGTACGGCGTAGCCCGCCCAGCGCCGCCAGATATAGCTCTGGCAAAGGGCGGCAACTTCTTCGTGAAAGGGGGTCTTTTTTAGCGAGTGCCTGCCTGGCATTCTCTCTTGCATCAGCTCCACGATAGGGTGGCGTAACAAAAAAGCCCACCTATGGGCACAGGCGGGCGTCTCGGCCCGTTAGCCTTGGCCGTCGTCCGGAGGCTCTGAATTCTGCTTATCCGCCCGGTAACTGGCGATCGTCTTCTGGACACTTTCCAATAGTTCCTGCGGGCCAAACGGTTTAGTAATGTAATCGTCCACGCGCGCAATGTGCAGACCCAGGACCCGGTCAATGCTTTGCGCCTTGGCCGTCACCACGATTACGGGAATGTCCCGCATCGTCTCTGACGCTTTCATCTTCTGGTACACTTCCCACCCGTCCATTTCCGGCATCATCAGGTCGAGTAAGACGAGATCCGGCCGGATATCTTCAATCTTATCCAACCCTTCTTGACCGCCCATCGCCCCGATTACTTCGATATTCTGCCGGCTCAAGATCAGTCTGACCAGCTCGATCATCTCTTGCTCGTCTTCGATGCATACGACTCGTTTTATTTCCTCGCTCATCTGCTCCATCCTTGCATTAGACAGACCAATCTTGACGGCGCCCAAGCACACACGGTTTTGAACGTGGTAAGCTTATCACATGGCGTAAGGGTTGTAAAGAAAGCGTCAATATTGAGCCAATCCAGTGTGGTTGACATTCGGCGCCTCCTCTGGCATAATGCCCCCTACATTAACATCGACAACAGCGATGATGGAGACGAGTAGGCCTTTTAATCAGCAGCGAGCCTGAGTTGGTGGAAGTCAGGCACATACGACGGCCCAAAATCCCTCCGGAGCTGCCACCCGAACGGCCGGTACATTCTGCGCTTAACCTGCGCGCTGCCGGTGCAAGTAGGCCTGGCCGGATTCAACCCACGTTACCGGGAGTGCGATGATCCCAGGATTGCCTGGCGTCATCGGGTGAGTGTCCGGCCATGCATGCGTGGCGTGTTTTGCCGGGAAGCAGGGTGGTACCGCGAAGCCAGCGCCTTCGTCCCTTCGGGATGAGGGCGTTTTTGTATACATATGAATGTCACACTTGTCCGGAGCGCAGTCGAAGAATTGCAGAGTGGAGAGTTGAGATGATGACTGAGTTGCTTTACCAGACGGACGCTTATCTGAAAGAATTCGAGGCCCAGGTGGTCGACCACCTCGACGGCGGGGTGGTGCTGGATCGCACCGCCTTCTATCCCGGCGGTGGCGGACAACCCCACGATACCGGCGCTCTCGCGGCCGCAGATCAGAGCTGGCCCGTTAAAAAAGTCAAGCGGGTGAAAGGGCGTCCTGTTCATTATCTGCACGGCGACGACCTTCCCCCGGTCGGCACCACCGTCGCCGGCCGGCTCGATTGGGAGCGTCGCTACCGCCTGATGCGTACCCATACCGCTCTCCATATCTTGTGCGGGGTCGTCTGGCGCGACTATGAAGCCTCCGTCACCGGCGGTAATATGGACCCCCTCAAGGGGCGCATGGACTTTGAGTTCGAGACGATGCGCGCCGAGCTCGTGGACGAAATCGACCAGGCCATTAACGAAGAAGTTGCTGCTGCCCGTCCCCTGAAGGTGGAAATTTTGCCCCGGGAGGAAGCTTTCCAGATTCCGGATCTGATTCGCACCAAGATCAACCTCTTACCAGAAGGGATTCAGGAGGTACGGACGGTGGAGATCGAAGGGTTGGATTTGCAGGCTGACGGGGGTACTCACGTTGCCAATACTCGTGAAGTTGGCCCAATTCACGTCGTCGATTACAAGAGCAAGGGCCGCATCAACAAACGAATCTATATCGAATTGGAGGAATAAGTATCTAGGATATGTCAGCCGGATATACTGTGATTCTAAACCGGCACCTTTGCTGACCCTGACCACTATCCACTAATCACTGACCATGCGCACCATCATTCGCGAACAGGCCTATGAAAGCCCCGTCGCCGCCGGCCGTTATCAGTACCGGCGCGCTGGCCGCCCGACCGGCAGCTACGAACGCTGGCGCTTCAGTGCGGCCACCGGAGGCTACCACTTTTTGCGCGTAGACCTGAACGCCGACGCCGGTGAAGGGGGCGATAGTACCCTTTACCACCTCACCCTCAATCCGGCCGGTCGTCCCGAACGGCTCAGTTTTCGCCACTTCCGGCGCGGACCGCTGCTTGCCGGCACCCTGCTCTTCGAACCGGAGCTGGCGACGCTGGCTCAGACCGTTGCCGGCCGGCGTGTTGAGGAAGAAATTTCGCTTCCTCCCGGATTCACCTTCTGGTTCCCGGCCACTTCCGCCCTCAGCTTGCCGGCTTCACTCCCGCCGGACAGCGACCATCCGGCGCTGCTGCTGCGTAAAGGCGAGACCTTTACTCTGGAGCAGGCGACGGTCACTGTGAGCACACGACCGGCCGAGCTGATCCAGGTGATGGGACGGGAGCTGGAAACTCGGCCCCTGGCCGTCCACTGGGTTGGCGGCGACCGGCAGGCGCAGCAGCGTGCCCTCTGGTTAGATCAAGCTGGATGGCCGCTGCAGATGGTTCGAGACGATGGGCTGCAGGCCCTGGAAATCAGCTACGTGCGTTATCGCGCAGACAAGAAGACCGGTAAGGTGTGAGATGTTCTCAATACGTACGCAACTGCTGAAACAGACTGGCATTGTCAAAAGCCTGCGGGCCACCCCTATAGGTTGGCGAATTAGGAGCCCCGGCCGTGCCGTGCCGGCGCGCCGGGCATAACCATTGCGGACGTCAGGTGAGAGAAAGAATAGGCAACCATCGGTTGCCACCAGGAGAACAAGACCATTATGGCATTTAAAGACGTAGACAGTAAAGCTGACTTTGTTGAGGTGGAAAAGGAAATTCTCCTCTTCTGGGATGAAGTGGATGCTTTCCGCAGGCTTCAGGAGCTTCGCGCCAGGAGTGACAAACATTGGAGTTTTCTCGACGGTCCCATCACGGCCAATAACCCCATGGGCGTACACCATGCCTGGGGTCGGACCTATAAGGACCTGTTCCAGCGCTTTAAAGCGATGCAGGGCTATGACCAGCGCTGGCAAAATGGTTTCGACTGCCAGGGGTTGTGGGTTGAGGTTGAGGTCGAAAAAGAGTTAGGCTTTGAAAGCAAACGCGACATCGAAGCCTATGGCCTGGCCGAGTTCGTCAAGCTGTGTAAGATGCGCGTTCTTGAATACTCCGCCATCCAGACTGAGCAGTCGATGCGTCTGGGTTACTGGATGGAGTGGAATGACCCTGACGAGCTACGCCGGCTGCGAGCCCTGATGGAACAGGATCAGTCCCAGGAGGCCGTTTATCATGGCCCGGCCGGCGTGACTCGCGGTACCGTCGAGCAGGTCGTGGGCACCCTCGGCCAGCCGGAAGTCGGCGGCTCCTACTTCACCTTCAGCGACGAGAACAATTACCAGATCTGGGGCTTCCTCCAGAAGTGCTACCAGAACGGCTGGCTTTACAAAGGGCGCGACGTCATGCCCTGGTGTGCTCGTTGCGGTACCGGCATCAGCCAGCACGAAATCGTCACCGATGGTTATCATGAAATCACCCACGACTCAATCTACGTCCGTTTCCCCCTGCTGGGGCGGGAACAGGAGGCGCTCCTCGTCTGGACCACCACGCCCTGGACCCTCACCAGTAATGTGGCTGCGGCCGTTGGCCCAGAACTGACCTATGTCAAGGTCGAGGCGGACGATGGCTGGACCTACTATCTGGCCAAAGGCGCCCTTGAAGAGACGATGATCGGCGATTTCAAAGTAGTCGGCGAATTGCCCGGCTCGACCCTGGTCGGCTGGGAGTATCAGGGTCCCTTTGACGACCTGCCCGCCGCCCGCGCAGCCATGGCCGGCTACACCCACCGCGTTATCCCCTGGAAAGACGTCGGTGAGGACGAGGGGACCGGCATCGTCCACATTGCTCCCGGATGCGGCGCTGAAGACTTTGAACTGAGCAGGGAACATGATCTGCCCGTTATCGCTCCGCTCAATGAAAGCGGCGTTTACGTCGAGGACTTCGGCTGGTTAAGTGGACGGGACGTTCATACCGTCGCTCCCGACATTTTCCAGGACCTGCATGAGAAAGGTTTTTACTATCGCAAGCAGCGCTATGCCCACCGTTATCCCCACTGCTGGCGTTGTGGCGAAGAGCTCGTTTACCGTCTCGTCGACGAGTGGTTCATCAGCATGGGCCCCCTCTACGACAAGCCGCGGGACGAAGTAACCGCGGCTGAGAAAGACGCCAGTCTTCGCTATCAGATCATGGACGTGGTCGACCGGATCGACTGGTACCCCGCTTTTGGCTACGACCGCGAAATGGAC
>Ga0207752_1000961_pt1 | contig 13546 bp, 13 predicted proteins | sample Pon2CUnioCityCA_6_FD_187272 | JGI IMG/M metagenome (GOLD analysis project Ga0207752, IMG submission 187272) | Marine sediment microbial community from Union City, CA, USA - Pond 2C Sediment 2 (SPAdes) | ecosystem: Environmental > Aquatic > Marine > Intertidal zone > Salt pond sediment ... | reverse complement strand
GGAGAGCCCTTCGGCGTGAAGCCGGCCGGGTTGGGGGCGCGCGACTCGACGCGGACCGAGGCCGGGCTGCCGCTGTACGGCCACGAATTGGCCGGACCGTTCAACATCTCCCCGATCGAGGCCGGATTCCCCGGCTACGTCAAGTACCACAAGCCGTTCTTCGTGGGGCGGGATGTCCTGTTGGCCCGCGAAGAAAGTCGCACGCGCGAGGTGATCCGCTTCCGCGTCAATCAGAAAGGCGAACGCATGCCCCACACGGGCGACCCTGTGGTCAACAAGAAGGGCAAGCAGATCGGCCAGATCACCAGTTGCTCTATCGACGCCGACGGGTACCTGTTGGGGCTGGCCATCGTCGAGAAGCGGTACAACGTCCCCGACACGCCGATCGCCATCTTCACCCTGCGCGGCAAGACCCTGGACGAGGCACTGCTGCGCGGCAAGCGAGTGGCGCTGCCGGTGGAGGCGACGGTTCTTACCCGCTTCCCGGAGCCGGAGGGGCCACAAATGCGCATGGGGGGACAGGACTAGGCGTGTAACCAAACCTCCGAGGTCTGAGGAGGAGCTCTCAGCAGCGAGATCGCGACGTAGTAGGAGCGTTTTGATCGGTGCGGGCGCTTGCTGGAGACCTCGGAGGTCTAAATTGGTTGACAGCCCACCTGTTTGGTAGTATCATGGTAGTATAACCTATATGTTACTACTGAAACGACTGAAGCGGTTATTACGAACCCGTCACGGGTGGCGGGCAGAAACGACTGAAGTCGTTACTACGAACCCGGCATGGGCGGCGGAAACGACTGAAGTCGTTACTACGAACCTATCAAGACATGGGTGACAGAGTACTACGTACAGAGGTGTGAAGAATGGCAACCTACACGCGACGCGTTCAGGCGGTGCTGACCGAGGAGCAGTACGAGACTCTCTCTCGGCTCTCGGAGGAGATGGAGAAGCCTTTGAGTGTGCTCATCCGCGAGGCTGTGGAAAAGGTGTACCTCGAGGAGGTGGAGCGCGGGCGGCGGCGGGCAGCTCTCCAGCGCCTCCTGTCGCTGGAGGCGCCTGTCGCCGATTGGGAGCAGATGGAGGACGAGATCATCCGGGGGGCTACGCGTGAGTGAGCCCGTCGCGCTACTCGACGTGAACGTGCCGATGTACGCCGCCGGCCGCGATCACCCCTATAAAGAGGCGTGCGTCTGGGTGATGACGGAGGTGGCCGAGGGCCGGCTGGGTGTGGCCATAGACACCGAGGTCATCCAGGAAATCATGTATCGCTATGGCCAGTTACAGGAGTGGGAGATCGCCACCACGCTGGCAACCGGCCTCTTCGACCTGGTGCCCGTCGTCTATCCGGTGAGCAAGGCCGACGCCCGGATGGCCGTCGAGCTCTTTCAACAGTACGCGCCCCGGGGTGTCAGGGCCCGCGACTTGATCCACGTAGCCGTGATGCGCAGTCACGGCCTGACCCGCATCATCTCCACGGACCGGCACTTTGACCGAATCGCAGGGATCGAGCGGGTAGATCCCAACGCCCTGTGGAGCCAGGCCCGGTCAGCGATCGGGACATAGCCTGCGTGAAGAGCGTGTCTGAATATTCGCATCACCAGGTGCCAGGCACTTTTGACGACTACTTGAAGCCAGAACACATCACCACAGAGGTAAGCGAAGCGGCACCTGCTTGGGCTCACCCTGAGCCTCAAGCCAGCAGCGTCCTGTAAGTGCCTGGCACCTCTGTGTGAAAAACATACGAGTAGATGGCGCAGATGACATGAACGAAGTACATGAGTAGATAAATATATGGGTCGAGTTATCTCTGTCCAAGCACCAGGCAAGATCCGCAATCACCACCGCCGCACCGTCGCCGAGGCGCTGCGGCGCCTGAGCCAGAAGCAAGAGCTGGACGACGAGGCCAAAGACCTCGCTGCCCTGATCGTCTTCTGCCTCCAAAGCATCTCAGACACCATCGACCGGGCCATCGAGGCCTGGGAGAAGCGCGACTACTGGATGAAAGCCGAGCGCTTCCGAGAGCAGTGGCGCTGGCTGGACCCCATGACCGACGAACTGAGCGGCGTCATCTACGAAGGCCAGTGGGACCAACTCCCGGTCGTGCTGGCCCAACTGATGCCCCATTTCGCCGACGTCACAGTCAAGAGAATGACCCGCAAACCAACCTTGTGGCGAGGTGCCTACGAGAAGCTCATGCAGGAAGACTGAGACCTTGCGAAGGTTGCGCGTAGCTTCGGCCGGAAGCCTTCTCGGTTGAGAAATGACTTCTTGGCCTCGAAGTCTTCTCCAAACCTTCGCAAGGTTCGCGTGAATTACGACAAGCTCTCGGCGGCGCTATAGCCGCCCGCGTATGCGCTCCAACCGTTCCTTCTCGCTGAGCGGGCGCCCCTGCTCGTTCACCGCGACGATGGCCCCGCCCACGTTCCGCGTCCTCACCTGGCCGAGCGCGTACGGGTTGTTCACCAACTGCGGTGCGTCCAGCAGGCCGATCTTGACCGCCTGGGCCAGGACCGCCGGGTCAAACAGAGGATCGTCGCTCACCTCAGCGCCCATTTGCCGGATCGCGTCGATGATCACCATCGTCTCCGACACCAGTTCGTCCTTGCGTCGTTGGACTTCCGGAGCCACCGTCGGGTCCGGCGCTCCCTTCAGGCAGGTGTCGATCACTTGCGTCGCCATGCGGCAAGACTCGATCGCCTCGTCGGCGTCCACCGCGTGGTCGGCCTCCGTGTAGCCCACCACGTGGACGATGGATGGGTGCATCGCCATCTGCAGGTACACCGATTCGGCCAGGTGGGCGCGGGCGCGAATCGGGTCGACCGGGTAACTGAGCAGCCCCGTGCGGGTCTGGCGCCAGATGCGGAAGTCGTCGTCAACGAACGATTCGGCGAGTTCGGCCTGGGCCAGCGCCTTGGCCAGATCCATCTCGTTGGACAGATCGGGGGGAGTCTCAAACATATAGGTGCTGATGTAGTCCCTCACGCCGGCCTTCTTCGCCACGTACGCGTAGATATACGAGGCCACGCACACGACCACGTCGTGTCCGCCCCGCAGCCCCCAGTGATACGGCTCGTTTCCCTCGATCGGGATACCGCGCTCGCCGTGCCACCGCATCAGCGCCATGTGCTCCCGGATGGACTCCTCCAGGGGTGACGGTCCCCGTCCGTCCATAACGTTGAACCAGAACAGGGAAGTGGCGCACCAGGCGTTGTTGATCGTGCGCACCAACACGTCGGCGTAGCGCAGGTGGTCGGCCGTGCCGGAGTACGAGCGCACCAGGGGGTAGTTGCCCCGCCGCGTCGCCTCGTACAATCGCCGCAGATCCTCCTCCGTACGAAACGGCACCCCGCCGGCCCCCTTGCTCTTTGGATCCAGTCGCTCTGGGTGGAAAAAGTTCTCCTGCGCATCCTGGTCCGGGCCCAGCGAGACGATGTCCAGTACGCCTGCCTCGGCAATTCTCCGTATGCCCTCCACCGTGGGCTCGATGCTCTCGGCCGGGATGCCGAAATGGTGTCGCAGGATCGGGTACGGCGCCTTCCAGCCGATGCGCTCAACCGTCGTCTGCGGATAGTCTTCCGCCTGCATCTCCTCCAGTGGCGTGCCCTTCAAGTAGGCTACGACCGCCTCGGGTGGGGCCGTGCCGTCGAACACCGCCTCGAACCAACCCAGTTCGCGGGCTATCGCGGCCACCGGAGGCGTGCCGCCGAAGACAAAGCGCTTTCTGCTCAGCCCTGCCTCCTGCACCGCCTGCCACAGATCCTGCAGCAGCACGCGGGCGTTCTCCGGCGTCAGCCGGTAACTGACGCCGATGATGTCCGGGTCCACCTCGTGGGCCGCGGCGGTGAAGGCCGGGATCGATGTGGCCGGGCCGGTGAACTCGGTCAGGTATCCCAGATCTTCCGCCATCCGCAAGAACTGGACGATACCCCCGACGTGGACGCAGTCACCCACTGCGCCGCCCAGGATCTTCTTCTGGTTCATTGACGCTCCTCCTCTCCGTTCTCGACGTAGCGTCTGATCTCCTCCACCGTCATCCCCGCCAGGCCGAGTTGGCCCAGCCCGCGCCCCTCGGCCCAGAAGTTCTGCTTCAAGAGTCCACACGCCACGTCCACGACCCCGCGACTGGCCGGCGTTTCCACTCCGGCGGTCTTGGCCAGACAGACGATGGGCACCAGGCCACAGGGCACGTCCTCCGTGAGATACCGCATATGCAGCGTCTTCGGCGCCTTGATGCCCCGGTAGGCCTCGTTGCTCTGGATCCGCTCGTAGAGCGTGTCGCCTTGGATGCCCTCGTAGGCCATCGCCAGCCAGTCCTCGGCCGACACGGCCTTCACCCCATATGCCTGGGCCACCGCCATCCGCTCGCCGTTGATCACCTCCAGGAAGCCGACGACCGTGGGCGTCATCCCTTTGTAGAAATCGAATTCCTCGCCGGCCTCAATCCGATTGGCGTTCAGCAACGTCGTGCTGGGGTGAAAGACGGCGCCGATGTTGTCCAGACTGGTCTCCAGGACGTTGGCCGCAGGGACGAACTCGGGATACAGCTGCCTCACCCCCTCAATCACCTGGGGCAGCTCGGTCGCCGGCAGGGCCGCTACAGGCACCTGCTTCTTGATGCCCATGATGTGCACCCGCGCCGGGCCGCAGATGCGGCAGGCGTAGATCAGCGTCTGAGCCTCGGCGATCAGAACCTGGCCCGTCACGCCCTCCTGGCGCAAGGTATAGGCAAACTCCAGCGCTCCGCCCGTTCGGCCGGGGTTGAGGACCACGATCTGCCCGTCGCGCAGATGAGGCGCGCACCTGCGCGCCATGAAGCGGTGGGCAAACGCGGGCACCACGACCATGATGATGTCGGCCCAGCCGACGACGGCTGCGGGATCGGTGGTGGCCAGTTCGACCGGGCCGAAGCCCTCCACCACGCCTTCCAGCGCGATCCCTCCGCGCTCCCGCATGGCCTCGATTTCCTCCTCGAATTTGTTATACAGCCGGATCGGGAACCCCTTCAGCCCCAGGTGTCCGGCCATGGCGTGGGCGCCGTTGCCGGCACCCAGAACAGCAACCTTGAGCCTCTCCATACTACACCTCCTCCAGATGTTGGCGCATCAGAAGCCATGCCACCTGAGGCCTCACCTCGACCAGGAGACCCACAGCCCACAGGACGTATCGCCGGTCAACCCACAGCCTCGGCGCCCGAGGCCTGAGCAGAAAGGGATTGGCCGTGTCAAAGAGTGCCTTTGACAGGATATCCCGTGCCGTTCCCGTGTGGCTGAAGACCCCCCCCGTGCCGATCAGGTGGCCGACTCGAGTCAGATCCTTGCCCTCCTGGACGAAGTAGTGTCCCGTCGGCAGATACAGCTCTCGCACTGTCCCCACGTGGCGGGACACGCTCAACTCCACCGCAGCCCTCGCCATCCCCTCGTCAATGGCCCGACCCTCGTCGTTGTCGGGCACGCAACCGACATCCTCAACCAGTGCCTGGGCCATCGCCTCCAGGTCCAGATTCCCCTCCAGCCCAATCTGCTGCCGCAGCCGCTCGTGCCCGGCCGCCTCCAGCAGGGATACCGCGCTGACCCGCAGCCCCAGGTCGCCCTCCACCGTTCGCTTGGCGTGGGGTTCGGGCAAGCCCCGCTGGATGACCGTGCGCTGCTGGGGTTGGCCGGCTGCGATGGAATGCACGTCGGTCGTCGCGCCGCCCACGTCCACCATCATCAATTCCCCCAGCCCCTCGTCCGCAACCGTTCCCTCCGCCAGGAGCCGGGCGGCGCGCATGACGGCTGCTGGCGTGGGCATGAGGATGCGCTCCACGTAGGCTTCCGCCGCTCTGAACCCGTTGGCTTCGACGATGCGCTCTGCGAACAGCGCGCGGATGGCCCGGCGGGCCGGATGTACGTTGATCTGTCCCAGCCTGGGCATTACGTTCTCCGTCACCCGCACGTCTTTGCCGCCTTGCCGCAGCGTGGCCGCTGCCTCTTCGGCGGCGTCCTTGTTGCCGGCCACCACGATGGGGGCGCTCAGAGTGGACCGGGCCAGCATGCGCGCGTTGTGTACGATCACCTCCCGGTCACCGCCGTCCGTGCCCCCCGCCAACAGCACCATATCCGGCGCCAGCGCCACGATCTCCCGCAGTTCGTTCAGCGTCAGATGGTGCGTGTAGACGGCCATCACGCGCGCGCCCGCCCCGAGCGCGGCTCGCTTCGCCGCCTCCGCTGTCAACTCGGGCACCAGCCCGACGGCGACGACCCGTAGGCCGCCCGCCGCGCTGCTGCAAGCCAGCTTGTGGGGAAACCGCTGGGCCTCCTGACCCAGGCCGTCCGGCAGACGGCCCAGTGCTTCCCTCAGCCCGATGGTGATGTCCGTCTCCACGGTGGTCACGGCTTGGGCCTGGGCGACGATACCCCCGTCCGCCAGGTCGACGATGACCAGCTTGGTGTACGTGCTGCCGAAATCAATCAGCAGCACTGGCTCCTGGGGCTTCACAGTCTCTCGTATCTCTCCAGCGCCCACACGAAGACGATCGCCCCGCCGACGCTCACCTCGATGGCGTTGGCCAGATATGGCGCATCGTTCGGATGCACCAACTGGGTGCGGGTCTCACAGTTTCCCCGGATCACGTCCAGCGCCTGATCCACGTTACCCGGCTCCACGCCGATCAAGATCAAGTTGCTGCTGCCCCGCAGAAAGCCCCCGGTGGTCTGAATCTTGGTGGCCCGGAAGCCGCTCTCCATCAGTGCGTTCAGCAACTCGTCGGCGTCTCGATCCTGGACGATGGCGGCGATCAACCTCATACCTCACCCTCCTTGGCTGTTATCCGCCCTGGCCCCCGTCCTCCTTTGCTGAAAGAACTCCGATCAAAGCACAAAGTCGTCGTATTGGCCCTGGCAGGGCAGCCCATGACAGAAAAGCATCTTCCGCGATGCAGGTAGGAAGATGCTCGTCGAGATTGTGGCCGACTCACTGCCTTCCCTTGGATGACGGCAGATGGAATCCAGCGGGCCGTCGTGGGTAGCCATCAACCGCTGGGCAAAGCCCACGTCGATCCGCCCCCCCGCGGCGCCCAGCTCACTGGCTACCTTCTCGTACCGGTGGAACGAATTCCCTTTTGTCTGGGGTGGGTTCGTATCGACGAAGCATTCCCGCAGCCTGCGGCTTATGAAGTGATTGGTGTTTATCAGCGTGCCATCCCAGGTCTCGAACAATTCGCAGGATCCGTGCCCCATCTCCAAGACGCCCAGGTGGCCCTTCGCGTCGGCCATGATCAGGTTGTTCCGTCCCAGGCGTGGCACCGAGCGCACGTAGTTCACCGCAGAAGACACGTCGTCGTACGCCTCCAGCATATGCATCATCAACGCGTAGTCGGGCAGGCCCGGGCCGACGTCGGTGGAGGCGACGTGCGTGTCGGCAACGGCCAGCCCGGCCTGGTTGATTCCGCCGCAGAAGACCCCGGGGCTGCCGGCGCTGCCGCTGCAGACGTAACGATAGCCGGACTCTGGCGTGGCACAGATCACGATCTGCAAGGGCAGATGCTCCAGGCGATAGTCTCGGTTCTTGACCAGCATTGGCTGACCGTTGACGGTGGCCGAGCCTGTGGCTGCCCAGGTGGTACACCCCTGCCTGCCCCCAGCCTTACGCGTCGTCAGAGCGTCGCGCAGATAGGCCACCAGGTCGTACCGCAGCAGAGTGTCGAACTCGAGCTCCAGCGCCTCGGCCTGCCCCTGGATCAGATCCAGCACTGGGGCGTCGAACGTCTCCAACACCTCCCGGGTCTCGCGCAGCAGAGCCTCGAAGCGTGCGTCAGGCCCATCCCGCTCGATCTGCCTGAAACGCGCTTCCATGGCCTCGACAATGTGCGGCCGCAGTTCCCTGACCTGCCGCCCATGCTGCCGTCCCATTGCGTAATGGTCTCCTTGCAGTGTGAGCGTGATGTAGTTGTGCATAGTGATTGCCGCGGCTGCCCGGTCTCTTCAGGCCCCGTGGCTCGATTCTGTCGTGTGGTCGGCGATGGCCTTGGCCACCCGCGCCATCTTGTCCTGAGCCAATTCCCGCGCTTTCATCAACATGGCCTCGTAGATCACGTCCACCACGGCCAACTGCGCTGTGCGTACGCTCGGCGCAACGTATGCCCTCACCGTCGCCAGAGCGGCCGTGTAGAGCACGATGTCGGCGGCCTCTGCCACCGGCGAACCCGGGTAACTGGTCAGCGCCACGGTGGTGGCGCCGCTTGCGCCGGCCAGCTTCAACGCCTCGGCGACGTGGCGCTGCATGCCGGTATGCGAGATCCCGACCCCGACGTCTTCAGGTGTCAGGGATGCAGCCGACATAACCTGCATCTGCGAATCCAGGAAAGCGTTGGCGTTGATGCCCAACTGCATGCACTTGAAATGCAGTTCGCGGGCGGCGATGCCTGCACCACCCGTGGCGTAGATGTCCACCCGCCCGGCCTGCAAGATCATCTTCACCACCTCTTCGAGCACCGCCAGATCCAGGACTTTGTGTGTGTCGCGCAGGGCCTGGATGTTCATTGCGAAGATCTTCTGCGCCACGCTCGTCAGCGTGTCGCCCGGTTGGACCTCTATATACGTAAGATGCTCCGGCGAACCCAGGTCCTTGGCCAGCGCGATGTTGAAATCCCGGTATCCATCCACGTCCAGCCGGCGGCAGAAACGCAACACTGTCGTGTTGCTCACGCCGCACGCATCCGCCAATCTTGTGATGGACGACCCCACAGTCTCGTGAGGATGTCTCAGGACGTAATCTCCTACCTTGGACTCCTGCTGCGGCAGCGACGACAGCTTTTGTTTGATCTTGAGCAGAATGCCCTGATCGGCCACGGTCTTTCCTTTCCCCCCACTACTTGCTATCTTAACAGAAATAAATTCCGTTGTCAATACATTTTAAGGAAATTTTGTCCGAAATCCGACACACAACCACCCACGTGGCGGCCAAGAAACCGGGTTTTTCGTATAGCAAGACGCCCCCAGCAGCGAAGAAGTGCCTGTAAGCTATACCTCTTTGCTTGCGGAATACCAAAAAAACCGGTTTCTGACAGTAGCGAAGCGACATTCCCTGAATGGATACTCTGACAGACAAGCACCCAACCGTCTTCCGGTTGGGTGATGACGACGCCGAAAACAACCCTTGCTCATTGCGGACCACACTCCGCGCGGCCGGCGAGAGCGTGTGCTGGATCTGGAATATGTGATCAGGAAAGATGACAGGCTACGCGGTGGTCTTCGCCTGCGAGGGTGAGCGCCGGCTCCTGCTCCTCGCACATCCGACCTTTCTTCGCGAAGCAGCGGGTATGGAAGCGGCAGCCCGTGGGCGGGTCAATCGGGCTGGGCACGTTGCCCTCCAGAACGATGCGCTCCCGGCGGGCGGCCTTGTCCACCACCGGCACGGCGGCCATCAGCGCCTGCGTGTAGGGATGCATCGGGTGGGCGAACACCTCGTCGGTCGGCCCCTCCTCGACGATCTTGCCCAGGTACATGATCGCCACCCGGTCGCTGACGTAATTGACCACGCTCAGGTCGTGGGCGATAAACAGGTACGTCAGGTCGAATTCCTCCTGCAGCTCGTCCAGCAGATTGATCACCTGCGCCTGGATCGATACGTCCAGCGCCGACACCGGTTCGTCGCATACGATGAATTTGGGGCGCATGGCCAGCGCGCGGGCGATACCGATGCGCTGGCGCTGGCCCCCGCTGAACTGGTGCGGATAGGCGTCCATGCGGCGCTTCGGGATGCCCACCCGCCTCAGCAAGTACGCGACGTCCTCTTCGATCGCCCGGAAGCCCCTGATCCCTCGGTTCTTCAGCGGTACGGAGATGATCTGCCGCACCGTCTTGCGCGGATTCAGCGAAGAATAGGGATTCTGGAAGATCATCTGATTGTAGCGATAGAAACTGAAGGGGCCAAAGCCGCTGGTGTCCACCGGTCGGGCCTCCTCCAGCACAGCGCCGACGTCGCGGGCGACCCGGTGGTTGTTGATGTCGTACCCCCGGAATAGCACCTGCCCGGCCGTCGGCTTGTAAAGGCGGGTCAGTACCCACCCCAACGTGGTCTTGCCACAGCCTGACTCCCCGACCAGCCCTACCGTCTCGCCGGGATAGATCCGCAGATCCACCCCGTCGACGGCCTTCACGATCTGGGCTTCCCGGCGGGTCAGCAGCCTGGTTATGAAGCTGCGCCGGATCGGGAAATACTTCTTGATACCTCTGACCTCGACCAGGGGCAGCGAAGAACGGTTCTCGTCGTGTTGTTGACTCATGTCACGTCTCGACTCTCTATCGCCAGACCAGCGCGCCAGGTTAGCGCCCATACAGGTGGCACCGCACCAGCCGTCCCCCGTCGAGCTCCGTCAACGGGATCCCTCTGTCCTCCCGGCACGCTGGTCTGGCCTGGTCACAGCGGGGAGAGAAGGGACAACCCCGCGGCAGTTGGGCCAGGTCGGGCACCAGGCCGGAGATGGGGTAGATCTTCTCCTGCTTCTCCGAGATGCGGGGTAGACAGCGCAGCAGTCCCTGCGTGTAGGGATGTTTGGGGGCCTCGATCACCTCGTCGACGCTGCCCTTCTCCATCATCCATCCCGCGTACATCACGATGATCGTATCGCAGAACTCGGCCACCAATCCCAGGTTGTGGGTGACCAGGATGATGCTCGTGCCGTGCTCGCGGTTGATCTTGTTCAGCAGATCCATAATCTGCGCCTGGATCGTCACGTCCAGCGCCGTCGTCGGCTCGTCGGCCAGGAGCAGGCGCGGCTCGCACGACAGAGCGATGGCCGTGATCGCCCGCTGCTGCATTCCGCCGGAAAACTGGTGTGGATAGTTCCTGGCCCGTGTCACAGGAGAGGGAATGCCGACGTCGCGCATCACCCGCATGACCCGTTCGTGCTCGGCGGATCTTTTGCCCCTGCGCCAGAGGCGGGACAGCCAACCGTCTGGCGAGGGGACGATGTTGTGAATGCGCATCGATTCGCGAATCTGCTCGCCCACGGTGAAGACCGGGTTCAAGGTGGTCAGTGGATCCTGGAAGATCATGGCGATCTCCTTGCCCCGGATCTTGCGCATCTCCCCGCGCGGCTTGTGCACCAGATCCTGGCCCCGGAAGAGCACGTCGCCCCCCGCGATCCTCCCCGGGTGCGGCACCAGCCGCAGGATCGAGAGCAGCGTCACCGTCTTGCCCGATCCCGACTCGCCCACAATGCCCAGCTTCTCCCCTTCCCTCAGCGCAAAGCTCATGCCGTCCACCGCCCGCACCAGCCCGCGGCGGGTGGGGAAGGTCGTGACCAGATCTTCCACGTCCAGGAGCGGTAGGGCGCCGCTTCGCTTCCCTTCATATTGAGAGCTGATGTTCATACCGTTTGTCTCTCACTCAATCCTCAGGCGCGGGTCCAGGATGTCCCGCAATCCCTCGCCGAACACGTTGATCGATAAGACCAGGATCAGGATCGCGATTCCGGGCAGCGTCGAAGCCCACCACGCGGTGAGCAAGTAATCGCGCCCGGCGGCCACCATCGACCCCCACACCGGTGTCGGCGGTTGGATGCCCAGCCCCAGAAAGCTGAGACTGGCCTCCATGATGATCATGTAGCCCATGCGCAGCGTGCCCAACACGAACACCGACTGGATGATGTTGGGCAAAATCTCGGCCACGATGATGCTGGGGTGGGACTGCCCCACGACCTTGGCCGCATCCACGTATTCCTTCGTCTTCTCCGCCATCATCTCTCCCCGCACCAGGCGAAAGAACTCCACCCATCCTTTGAACGTCAGCGCCGCGATCAGGTTTAAGAATCCAGGTCCCAGGAAGGCCATCACGCCGATGGCGAAGATGAGGAACGGAAACGCCAGCAGCAAGTCCGCGAATCGGGAGAGAACGTCGTCCAACAGGCCCCGCCAGTATCCGGCCAGCGCGCCCAGCGCCGTGCCTGCCGCCACCGAGATGCCGACGGACAGCAGCCCCACTGCCAGCGAGATCCGAGCGCCGAAGATGATCCGCGTCAGGATGTCGCGCCCCTGGTCGTCCGTCCCCAGTGGGTACGCCGCCTCTCCCCCCTCCTCCCACGCCGGTGGCAGCAAGCGCTGCCGCAGATTCCCCGCCGTGGGATCGTGGGCTGTGAGGTACGGGGCGAAGATTGCGGCCAGTAGGTAGGCTAGGACGACGATCCCTCCCATCAGCGCCAGAGGACGGCGGCGCAGCTTGGTCAGGAAGTATGTAAAGTTCCGGCGCATAAGCCGCAGCCGCACGCGCCAGCTGTAAGTCAGGCGATCTACAGGGGTCTTTGCGTAGGCAGATGTCTCCATCCCACTCCTCGAAACGTCTCGGCGTGATGCTACAGTGTGATCTTGGGGTTCAAGTAAGTGTACAAAATGTCCACAATCAGGTTGGCCATCACGTACGTAAAGGCATACACCATCACTGCGCCTTGCACCAATGGGAAGTCGCGCTCAAAGATGGCCTGAACCACCATGCGGCCCAGGCCGGGCCAACTGAACACGGTCTCGACGATCATGTTGCCGCCCAGGAGCGCGCCCACCTGGAGCCCCACCACCGTCACCGTGGGGATCAACGCGTTGCGCAGCGCGTGTTTCATCACCACCAGGAATTCGACCTGGCCCTTGGCGCGGGCCAGCGTGATGTAGTCCTGCCGCAGCGTCTCCACCATACTCGAGCGCAGCACCCGCGCCACGATGGCGGCCACCGCTGCCCCCAGGCTCACCGAGGGCAGGACCAGGTGCCTCAAGCTGCTGATCAGCGCCGTCCAGTTTCGGGTCAGCAGACTGTCCAGCACGTACAGACCCGTCACCTGTTGCAGCTCTGTCCCGTAGTCGATGCGGCCCTGGACAGGCAGCCACCGCAGGCGCACGGAGAACAGCAGGATCAGCACAATCCCCAGCCAGAAGGCCGGCATGGACGTGCCCAGGAAGGCGCCGGCCATGCTGATCTGATCCACCAGCGAGCGCTGTTTGACCGCCGAGATGATGCCGATTGGCACCGCTACCAGCAGGGCGAAGAACAGCGCTCCCCCCGCCAGTTCGATCGTCGCCGGCAGCCGCTCCCCGATCAGCTCGCCGATTGGGCGTTTCTGGACGTAGGAGTATCCCAGGTTCCCGCGCACAGCGTCTTTGAGAAACAGCCACAGTTGCACGGGCAGCGGTTCATCCAGGTGAAACTCGTGCCGCAGTTGTTCAATCTCACCGGCGGTGACGGCACCGCCCTGACCCATCATGATATCCACCGGGTCGCCCGGGGTCAGGCGCATGAATAGAAAGACCACGATGGCCACGCCGAACATGATCGGGATCGTGATCAGAACGCGTTCCAGAACTCTGACAGCTCGCATAGAAGTGCCCTTGCGGACGGATGATCAGGGAGCAGGGCAGGACCCCGATCCCTGATCATCTCGACTCGCGAAATCTACTGCCCGATGCACACGTCGTGCAGGTTGATCCGGCTGTCCGAAGCCGGCTCCCAGTTCTGGATGTCCGCCCGGGCTGCCTCAGCCTCCTCGGGCAGGATCAGGAACACGGCCGGGGCTTCCTCGTAGACG
>Ga0207752_1000960_pt1 | contig 13557 bp, 10 predicted proteins | sample Pon2CUnioCityCA_6_FD_187272 | JGI IMG/M metagenome (GOLD analysis project Ga0207752, IMG submission 187272) | Marine sediment microbial community from Union City, CA, USA - Pond 2C Sediment 2 (SPAdes) | ecosystem: Environmental > Aquatic > Marine > Intertidal zone > Salt pond sediment ... | reverse complement strand
TCGAAGTTAAATATCAAATGAAAAATAAAAAAATCTCCATAACAAGACATTCTTAATATTCACCACGAAGGAAACAAGAACCACTCCTGTCCTGAGCCTGTTCGGCTGCGCTCAGGGTAGACTCTGTCGAACGGGAAGAAAAGCTCAATAATAGAAACTACGAATGAACCCCAATTAACACGGGCTTTTTTAGACACGGATTAACGCAGATTAACACGGATTTATGGGCTTGTAGACTTGTAGGGTGCGCAAAAAATAAGTTGTAAAAAAAGATGTGACCCCTCTATCCCCCCGACCAGGACATCAATCCTAAGGCCTCTAAGATGTTGGACTTGCCTGTGTTTGGTTCGCCTATGAACAGGTTGACCTTCTTACAGTCGATATCCAACTGACGAACCGATTTGAAATTCGATACGCTTAGCTTTGTAATCATAATCACGATTCCAAATGGATTTTAATGCAATCTTGTATATTGGGTAATTTCCCACTTTTAATAGCAATTATAGCAAAGGCGATATGATAACCAAGAGAAAAAGCAGGGAATAATAAAGAGGAAATGGTGCGTTTCGTATGTGTTTAGCAAGAGAAAAACCATCCCCATCCCGATTAATCCGCCTCCGGCGGATAAACGTCAATCGGGATGAGGCTGCCACCCATAGAATTCATGAACGATGGGTGGCAGCCTCCGCCGGAGGGCGTCCCTTAGGGAAAGCCGAAGCTTGGGGATGGTCGCACCTGAGGCTAACCACGTACTGCATTTCAACGCACCTTACATTTTAGCATTTGAGATGGGATTATTTATACCGGCGGAGGGCTATTTGCAGGATTCGGTCGATTAACTGCTCGTATGTCATTCCGCTTTTTTCGGCCGCCTCGGCCACTTCCTCGCCGTAGGCAAGGTCGGGATTGGGATTGGCTTCGAGAATAACGACTTTGTTGTCGTGCGTGAGTCTCAGATCGATCCGGCCGTAGTCCCTTAGCTGAAGTGCTCGAAAGACCTTCTTGCAGACGTGAGCGACGTTCTTGAAGGTCGCCTGGTCCAGCTCGGCGAAGCCGAATCTTATATTCCATTTCTTCCTGTACTGCTCGTTCCATTTGACCCTGTACGTCGCCAACTGCGGCCCGGCGCCGCCGTCGGTGTCGAAATAACACTCTCGCGGCGGAAGGACGGTCAGCTTTTTATTGCCCAGAACGCTTACGTACAGCTCCCGGCCCTCGATGTACTCCTCTGCAATGGCCGGCTGCTGCCATCGCTCGTGCATGAATCGTGCGCGTTCCTGCAGCTCGGCGCTGTTATTGACCAGAGAGGCGTTGGAAATTCCCTCCGAGCTGTCCTCCAGCGCCGGCTTGACGACCAGCGGGTACCGCATGTTTTTCCCGGCGGGAATCCTGCGGCCCGGGAGCATGGAGAAAAACCGCGGAACGCGAATTTTGTGCAGGCTGAGCAGCTCCTTGCACAACCGCTTGTCCCGGCAGAGCATCAGCCCGGCGGCGCCTGCGCCGGTGAATGGTACGCCGAGCATTTCGAGAAGTGCGGCGATGTTTTTGTCCAGTTGCCGGTCGCCCTCGAACGCCTCGGTAAGGTTGAAAACCAGGTCCGGCCTCTGTTCGGTAAGCGTAGAGGCGATTGTCCCGATATTTTTCACGGCCCCAAGAACCGATACTTCGTGCCCCAGTTCCCGCAGCGCATCAATGACATGGTGTTCGGTTGTAGGAATCTCAGGCTGAATCTCAAAGTGGGGATCTTCCTCGATAATCTCCGCCGCATCGACTAAAACTGTCACGTATAATTTCCGAGTCATTGACGTGTATATCTCCTGAAGGGTTTGAGCGTATTGCCGGCAATTGCCGTAAGCAGGGCGGTAAGACCGATGATATTGTCCGTCTGGCCGGGCCCGGCGTACAGATCGAGTGCATCACATCGAGTGATCAGGGTATTAACCAGCTGGCGAATATCATATTTTCGGTGCCCGGTCCATCGAGAAACACTGTCCACAAGCTCGCGCCGGTGGTTGCGCAGAAACCTTGAGGCCCTCAGTGAAGCCGGGCCGGCCGGTTTTGGATTGAACAGTGTTTCGAGGCTGTCGTCGTAAAATCCCTGGAACTCGCTGCCCAGCGCTTTGCGCTTGCGCTCGTAATGAGCGGCGAGTGTCGAAGTCATCCGCGAAGCCGACCACGGCGGGTGCTCACGGACGGTATTCACCGGCGGCCGGTTCGCAATCCTTTTCATAAGACCGTCCGCATACCACAGTTTTTTTATGACGGGCCAGTCCCGGTACTTTTGCTGCCAGTCGCCGTTCGGCGAAAGCCAGACGGCGAAAGTCTCGGCAAAGTCCTCGTCGGGATGCGACTGGGCGTAATTGTCTTCCAGGTGTATCACATAACGCCTCGAATAGGGCTGAAAGTAGTAGTAGCCAGAGTATCTAGCCGAGAACAAGCCGAACAGTTCGCGCCAGCGGGTTTTTTTGTACAAGTCGTATGCGTAATTCAAGGCGTGTCCGCATTCGTGCCGCAGCAGTTTCATGCAGCTTTCCTCGGTGCCGCCTTCGACCTCGTAGAGCATCTTCTGTTCGATTTGCTTGAGCCGCGGATGAGCGAGGCAGAAGGGTATTCCGATGATTGGCACTCTCTCCGGGCAGAACCACTCATCGGCGAGGTAGCATTGAGGATGGAACTTTATTCCTTTAGCGTCCAGCTCTGCGTACAGCCGCTCAATCAGCGGCTCGAGCTCGGAGCCCGGGATTTGTAAATTCAGGTCGCGCACGCGTATCTGCAAAATCTCATCGTCCGAGAGCATGTCCCAGTCTTTGATTTTTTGGGTCTTTGCCATAGCGAATTTCATAACATAAAGAATCGAATCTTACAAGGCAGTAATTTACTCAAACTGACCAGTCCGCTTTATCATCCCTGCGAAGTACGTGTTTAGCCAACCTGCAATCAATTGCGACCATCCCCAAAGCCTGCGGCTTTGAGGCTGCCACCCATCTCACGTCATTCTATCGGGATTGGGATGGCTCTTCCCTGGCTAAACACGTACCCTGCGAAAGCAGGGATCCGGATATGCAGCGGTTTTAGTGGCTTCCCGCTTTCGGGCCTGTTGCCTAAGTCGGAAGGTAACGGTTGAGATTGCCGCGCGATTCTGCGAATCGCTTGCAATGACAAGAAAGTAGACGTTTTGTCATTGCGAGGAGCATAGCGACGAAGCAATCTCACGTTTTTCAAAGGCCCTTTTGCGGGAATGACAGATTGTGATATTTTGTTTGCATTAAAGGATTTACTCTATCGTTCGACTTAAAATCGGTCAGTTTGAGTGATTTAAAAAACCGGGACAATGCTTGCTATTGGGAGATAAAATTGATAAGGTTACTCAGTGTGTTTTGATTATACCGCCGATTGGAATTCGATATTTGGAGAACGATTATGAACTCTCTTTCACGCCGTACATTCTTAAAAGGTTCTTTAGCAGGCGGCGCTGCGGCAGCGCTTGCGCCTTACAGTCGCGTGCTCGGCGCCAATGGCGACGTTCGCGTCGCCGTAGTGGGTTTTCGCGGCCAGGGCAGCAATCATATCAAGTGGTTCGGAAGGATTCCCGGCGTCAGGATAGCGGCTCTTTGCGACGTCGATCAGAATTTTATCGATCGCGAGGTTGAGAAATTAAAAGAAAGCAACAAGAAGGTCGATACATACGTTGACGTTCGCAATCTGCTCGAGGACAAGAATATCGATGCGATTATTACCGCCACGCCGAACCACTGGCATTCGCTTATAACGGTCTGGGGCTGCCAGGCGGGCAAGGACGTTTACGTCGAAAAGCCGGTCTCGCACAATATCCGGGAAGGCCGCAAGATGGTCGCCGCGGCAAGAAAGTATGGCCGGATTGTACAGGCCGGCACGCAGCGCCGCTCCGACCCGGGCCTTGCCGAAGCGTTCGAGTTTATCCGGCGGGGAAATCTCGGCAAGATACTCCGAGCCCGCTGCTACTATTTTAGCCCGCGCGGGCCTATCGGTAAAGTCAACGGGCCCCAGCAGATTCCGGAGGGCGTGGATTACAACCTCTGGACAGGCCCGGCGACTCTTGAGCCGCTGATGCGAAAGAATCTGCATTACGACTGGCACTGGCAATGGCCTTACGGCGACGGAGATCTCGGTAACAACGGCATACATTTTCTCGACGTCTGCCGCTGGGCGCTGGGTTATGACTCGCTGGCTCCGCGGGCGATTAGTTTCGGCGGGGAATTCCTCTGGGACGACGACAGGCAGACGCCGAATACGCAGGTGGCGTACTACGATTACGAGCCGGCGCCGATTATCTTCGAGATGCGGAACCTGCCGCACAAGAAGGGCGATTCGGCCATGGACCTGACCTACCGCCGGACCCGTGCGTATATGGCAATCGAATGCGAGGACGGCTACTTCGCCGGCGGCTGGGCGTATGACAACAACGACAAGAAAATCCGGCAGTTCAAGGTTACCGGCGGCGGCAGCCACCACGAGAATTTCATCAAAGCGGTGCGCAGCCGGAAGGTAAGCGACCTTAACGCCGATATCTTAGAAGGCCATCTTTCGACCGCTTTGTGTCACATGGGAAATATTTCCTATCGCTTAGGGCGCACGGCTTCGCCCGAAGAAATAACGCAATCGATAAGCTCCAGGAAGGACCTGCTGGATGCGTTCGAGCGCTGCCGTGAGCACCTGACGCTGAACGAGGTGGACCTGGAAAAAACGCCAATGGCAATCGGTCCCTGGCTGACGATGGACTCCGGCAAGGAAAGATTCACGGGCGAATTAAGCAATCAAGCGAATATGTACCTCTCGCGAAATTACCGCGCGCCATTCACCGTACCGGCGGAAGTGTAGCCCGGCAGAGGCAATTGATAGGTAGTTAATAATCTTTAAAGCTTCTCATCCACTCTGGCCAGTCGCCCGGCTGCACGCCGCCGGCTCCGGTCCAGGCGTTTGCCGTATCGAAGGTGCGATGCCACTTCAACGTCCACAACTCCTTAAGCCCGACCTTCCTGACCGTGCTGCAATCTATGAAAAGACTGTTTACGTATCCGCTGTGCCTGTTGATGCAGACGAGCTGCATTTCGTCGGAGGTGGAAGGTATTTCCTCGATTTGAGCGGGGCTGTCAGTGTCACTTGGATAGAGGTCGAGCCAGGCGCAATCAAAAAATAAAGGTATACTTTCGGCGTTTTTGACGTCCCGTGTCTTCCAGTACCTTTCCCCGACGGCTCCTGATATATCGCGATTGCAAATCCATTCATTTTGTCCGTAGCTGCCGTAGTCCTCCGCCTGCTTTTGTTTGAGGCCCGTCCAACCGCCCGCCTTGTCCCACGACCAGGCGCCGAATGCGAATCTAACTCCTCCGAAATGCTCTTTCGTAGCTGACGGGCAAAGAGTCAGGCTGCCTTTATCCATGTAATAATCCCAGAGTACTACCGGCCAGTCATTTGTCGCATCGCCCGCCACACTGCCTCCTGTATTGAATTTGCCGTCATTGTCTTCGGTATACATATACCAGATCAAGCCCCACTGTTTCAGGTTTGACATGCAGGCGACGGCCTGGCCCTGTTTCCTGACCCGCTGGAGCGCCGGCATTAATATCGCCATCAACAGTGCGATGATGGCAATCACCACTAACAGCTCGATCAGTGTGAAGCCTTGTCGTTTTTGCATTTTGACTCTCCAGCGGTCTGTACTTGGAGCGGCAAATCTGGAATTTATCGTACAACTTCCGGGATGGAAAATCAAGGGAAATGTCAGTAGTTTTAATATATGTACCCTAATTCCCTGTTATGCTTCTCAATTTAGAAGTGCAAAGTGAACAAGTATCTAACCGGCAGGTTGAATATCACCGAGTGGTTATGTCGCTCGGTTTGTAGATTTGGACTCGTTCCCACCGCTTTGTTTCGGAATCGTACTGTTTTACGATCTTTGCCGGATTGCCTACTACTACGCTGTAGGCCGGGACATCTTCGGTTACTGTGGAGCCTGCGCCTATAACCGAATGGTCTCCGATGGTCACTCCCGGAAGTATCGAAGCGTTGGCGCCGATCCAGACGTTTTTTCCGATGACCACCTGCTCGGTCTGGATACCCTGCCGGAGGAAATGTTTCGATATATCTTCGTAATGATGGGACTGGCCGCTGATAAAACAATTTTGTCCGCAGGCCGAGCCTTCTCCCATCAGTACCGGTCCCATTACTATACTGCCGATGCCGACGCTGGCGCCGTCTTTTAGGATAACGTCACCGTGCCAGGTGCAGATAGTACACAGGCTTTCGACAAGCGTGTTTTTCCCTATTGAGAACCTGTGATGCTCATGGTGTTTAGCACGCGGCATTACATCGAGCCTTGCCCAGAGACTGACAGAAGAAGGTATTTCTCTCTCGATATAAGCAACTCTTGTGAGCACCTGGATTATACCTACATAGATGCCCTTGACTATATCTCTGGCTAATCCCAGCGTCGATTTGACTACGGCACAGATACACCCGGCGTGATTACAAACAGAATATATTATATTCTGTGCGTTTTTCATTCTGTTTTTCCAAAATTTATTATTTATACCCCCTCGGTCTCCATTTTGCATGATATCGCTCCTTCCGTGGAATAATGCTCGGCGAGAACTATACTTAAGTGCCGTTATTCGCGCCGAACGTAACGTTATTTTTACATACGAGCCTGCCAATATTATGTTCGTATGTGCCTTATTAGCGTTAAAAGAGCTTTAACGTGCCTTATCGGGCTGGCTACACATTAAATTTATTATTCCCGTGTATTTTGCTTGTTCTGAACGCTTTAAAAGCGGCAAAAATCGTGTAAAATATATTTTCGAGCGCTCGATAATTCGATATAGAACCTATGGAAGAACCAGCTTCACAAGCTAAGAACAAGTTGGAGTCGCAGCAGAACGACCAGTTTAAGTCAACTCTGCTGTCAAGCCCGGAGGGATCTCTTCTTATTATCGGAATCGCGTTGATATTAGTATACTCTTTCTGGCTCGGGATTGAACTTCTGATTTCTCCTGATGAATCTCAGGTTCTCGTTGGGTTGACCGCAACAGAACTGACGCTGGGACGGGGTTTCGCTATGACTTTCGGATACACAATGGGGCTGGGGCATACCACGGTAATCCCAATCTGCATGCTCCTTGAGACAATTTATGTGCTCATTTTATATCCTTTATTCGTTTTTAGCTGGCATCGCCTGTTGGTCATCAAATGGCTTAAAAAAACGTTCGAGCGTACGCGAAAGGCGGCTGAAACACACAAGGGCAAGGTCCAAAAGTACGGCGTCATCGGCCTGTTTGTTTTTGTCTGGTTTCCTTTCTGGATGACCGGCCCGGTTGTCGGCTCTGTGATTGGGTTTCTGCTGGGGCTGCGTCTGTGGGTAAATATGGCTGTTGTCCTTATCGGGACTTATGCGGCAATAATTGGCTGGGCTTTTGTTCTGCGTCAATTCCATAAACAGGTCGCATCATACAGTTCATACGCCGCCATGGTTATAATGGCCCTGCTGTTGTTTGTTATTATTGTTGGTCATCTTTTGTATAAAGCATTCCACGAAAACAAAAACAAAAAGAAGGATAATATTTGATATGCCGCCGGAGTGAGAGTCGATTTTTCACGTCATCCCGCCGCCGATTGAGATCAGGTGTGAGTAAGTTTGCAGATACATTTTTCCGCCGGCTACGGCGGGGGTGGCCTGACTTTTACCTAACGGGTTAACCGCAAGCAGTTCGTAGACCGGCGCCGCTTTAAGAACGAGGACTTCGCCTTGAGTTGTGCAGGTCAACATTATACCTGTAAGTAAAGATAGGCCCCATCTTTTGGTTATATGTTTCATTGTGTCCTTTCTTCGAGGAATTAATTGTTAGTTCATCGCCGACCGGGTGGCAGCCTCATCCCGATTACCGTTCGTGGCGAGGGCAGGATGCCCTCGCTACATGGGGATGGTTTTTCTCCAGGGCGGCTCGGTGCCGGGCGGTCGCCTGGATAATTTGCTGCCGGGACTCGAACGGCAAATACATCGCCCGCATGACAAAGCGATACTTCCGCCCGACTTCGTACTGCGGCACAAACCACTGGAAATCCCATGCCGGGTTGCCTTTGCCGCCTCCCGATGGAGACTGGCTGAATCTGACATTATCTTCCGACCAGGCTTCGATTATCGCAAGAAGGCTGAGTCGACAGGGAGTCTCCGGGCTTTTGCATTTGGTCTGTGTATTTCTTATATTTTAATAGGGAGACTAATGAGGAATCTTCGAGATTCGTTTTGACGAGATACAATTACGGTTTAACAAGGAGCTTTTTCAGCATGGAGACGTACTATGGGTACTATAAAAGGATTTTGGCGTCATGCCAACGGCAAGATTTATGCGGTCGAAAGTGACACATTCGGAAAAATCATAGGCGGCGCCGGGCCGCTGGACCCCGACGATTTGCACGAACTCGAAGATTACGATTATAAGCCCGCTATAACCAAGTGGCTGGCGGATGCAGCCGCCCGGCACAAGCTGCACAGAATCAACGTCGAATCATATCGATAAAAGCAGTCAACAAATTGGCCAGTAGCCGCGTATATACAGAAGACAATAGAAGTACCGGCGTATTTCTGTATAATACCATTAAAAAGACAGCTTTAATGGAGATCAGCGACATGAGGCCAACAGACATTCGAACGCTCATTATAGCTCTACTGCTTATCATCGGTATCTCCGGCCAGGTTTCAGCTTCGGACAGACCTGCTTATGACAGAAGAACTCCCGTAGTTAAAGTGTACGAACAGGCCCACGAAGCCGTAGTGAACATAGCCGGCGAGCGAGTGGTATCGAGCTCTCTGTGGCCCGGCTACGAATGGCCTGACATATTCGATTTTGGGGGGCCGAGATACCAGAGGCAGGTTGCCGTGCTCGGTTCCGGCATGGTTGTGCATGAGGACGGCTACGTTATCACTAACGCGCACGTTATAAAAGGCTCCGAGAAAATAAAGGTGGTTTTCAGCGACGGCGGCGAATACGAGGCACAGATTGTCAGCAGCGATGAAAGCAAGGACCTGGCCGTTCTGAAAGTACAGACCGACAAAAAACTGCCGTTTATCCACCTGGGTCGAAGCAACGACCTGATGATCGGCGAGACCGTCGTGGCTATCGGCAATCCTTACGGCTATGCCAATACCGTGACCAGCGGCGTAATCAGCGCCGTTGGCAGGGATATCCAGGTCGCCGAGGGCTTTTGGCTGCGAGGCCTGATACAGACGGACGCCCCGATTAATCCGGGCAACAGCGGCGGGCCGCTTTTGAACATTAACGGCGACCTGATCGGGGTCAATACCGCCGTGCGGGCCGAGGCGGAGAACATAGGGTTCGCAATACCGGTGGACACTCTCGTCGATAACCTCAGTCACATGCTTATGCCGGAAAAGCTCCGCCGGGTCCGCCTGGGCCTGGTGGTCGGCAGCGTAAAGAAAATAGGCCAATTCAGCGGTTTGGTCGTGGAGTCGGTCAGCAAGACAAGTCCCGCCGAGAAGCAGGGGATTTCCGCCGGAGATTTGGTGCTCGAGATTGACGGCCGCAAGCTCACCAGCGTCATAGATTTCTATATTAAAATGATGGACAAGGAAGTCGGAGAACCGATAGAAGTAACTTTTGTAAAATCCTCAACCGTTCCTTTGCGGAGCCGTACCGTCAAATTGACGATGCAGCCGAGACCGCTGCCGGACGGGCGCAAGCTTGTGAGTGAATTCTTTCAGATGGAAGTCTCGGAGCTTACCCGGCGGGTAGCTCGCAAGTTCGGTTTCCAGAGCGCCTATCCCATTTTAATTGTCACCGACGTCGAACGGGACGGCGTCGCCGACCAGGCGGGCCTCGCCGCCGGGGACCTTATCCTTCAAATCAATAATGCTACGGTGCGCAATGTCAGGGAGCTGTCGCTGGAGATGGAAAAAATCAACGAAGGCGATACCGTGGAAATACAAATCATGCGCATCAGGGTGGGCGTATTCGGACAGGTACAGCGGCGATACACGGCGAGATTGACCGCGCAGAGAAAAAAGTCCGGCAGGTTCCTATTTTGAATCGTTTAATAGGATTAGATAAATGTCATTCTGAGGTTTAGCCGAAGAATCTCAAACGTGGCGATTTTTGTTAAGGTTTCGAAGCTCAATACGCTAAGATTTTTTGAGCTTAACAGATTCTTCACTCCGTTCAGAATGACAAACATGCAATACATGGATACTCTTAGTTACTCCATTGCCGGCTAATCGTTCAGTTCCAGCACGGTTTTAATAAAATCGACCGTTAGCCGGTCGTAGTGCATACCGCCTATGCCGTGGCGCGATTTCGGATAAATCATCAGCTCAAATTTCTTGTCGGCCTTTTGCAGTGCATCTGCGAGCTTGTAAGTATTCTCGATATGAACGTTGTCGTCGGTCGCTCCGTGAATGATTAAAAGCCTGCCGTGCAGGTTCTCCGCAGCTTTGACTACGGAAGTCTTCTCGTATCCGTCCGGATTGTTCTGCGGCGTGTCCATATATCGCTCGGTATAGATGCTGTCGTAGAGGTGCCAGTCGGTAACGGGCGCCCCGGCGATTCCGCCGGCGAAAAGTTTGCTGTGCGTAAGAGCGTATGCTGTCATAAACCCGCCGTAGCTGTGCCCGCTCATGCCTATCCTTTCGTCGTCGATGTATGACTTGTCCTTTAGCCATTCGATTGCCTCTTCGATGTCTTTAAGCTCCTGCGCGCCGAGCCGCTTATATGCTGTCCATGCCGAGCAGGCGCCTTTGCCGCTTGCGCTGCGCGGGTCGCACCCAAAGACAAGCATTCCCATCTGTGCCAGCATGTGGTCTCTCGCCCGCCCGCCTCGCCATGAATTGCGAATCGTCGGCGCGTGCGGGCCGCCGTATGTCATGAACCAGACCGGGTATTTCTTATTCCTATCAAAGTCAACAGGTTTGATTAAGCTTGCTTCCAGCAGGAAACCGTCTTGCATTTCAATCTGGAACTGCTCGTATTCGCCGAACCGGTATTCCTGCCGCTTGTAAACGGGATTCGTATCCAGCATGCGTATCTTTTTTCCGTTAACGCCGTACAGCGCTACTTTTGTCGGCGTCGAATCGCTGCTCCAGGTGTCTATGAAATACTTGCCGTTCGGGCTTATATTTACGCGATGGCCGCCGGGAGCTTTTGTAAGGCGTTTAATTTTTCCGCCGTCGAGCTTAACACGATATAGATTTTCCGCAACGTGCGAATCCCGGGTTCCGCTAACGTAAATCAAATTGTCATCCTCATCCAGATGTTCGAGCCGCCGGGCTTCCCACTTGCCTTTTGTTACGGCGTGCTTTAATTCTCCGTCTTTGCCGTAGAGGTACAAATGCTTGAAGCCGGTTCGTTCGCTGAACCAGAGGAATGACCCGTCTGTTAGAAACTTCGGACTGTCCGGCACATCGACCCAGGCATCCGTTGTTTCGCGAAAAAGACGAGTCAGTTCTCCGCCCCGCTTGGATGCAGTATTGAAGTCGAGCCACTTTTGTGCCCGGTCCTGGACGTAGAAAAAAATCTTTTCGCTGTCCGGCAACCACCCCGCTGACGTGATTAAATATGTCCCTTCGAGGTAGTTGTCCATATCGACCCATCGGACAGAGCTTCCCGCCGTGGTTACTATACCGAGCCTGACTTTTGGATTCGGCTCGCCCGCCCTCGGATAGGGCGTTTCTTCCACCTTCTGCTTTTTGCCGGTGTTGTTGACGACTGTGAACTCCTGAACCGGCCCATCGTCAAACTGCAGGAACGCAATGGCCGAAGAATCCGAACTCCACCAGTACGCCCTCCAGCGCCGGCCGAATATCTCTTCGTAATAAACCCAGTCGGCCCGGCCGTTCGATATAAGTTCACCTCCGTCTGTGGTCAGTGCCCGTTCGGTCTGGGTGGCCACGTCAACGACGTACAGGTTCTTGTCCCGGACAAATGCGACAAACTTACCGTTCGGAGCGAAACTGCTCAGCTCCTCCTGCTCCGGCGTGCTGGTCAAACGAACCGCCGTCTTTCCGTCCAAAGTGCAATAGTACAGATCGTTTTCATGGTCGATAAGAACCGCGGTTCGGTTGGGATTCATTTTATGCCGGGTGCGTTTTGAGATCGACCCGGCGGTCTTTTCATCTATGGTGGGCAGGCCGCTCAAGCCTTCGGCCAGCTCGTTCGGTTCGAAAAATAAAACCGAGCGCCCGCTTTCGGCGTGCACTTTGTATAATCGTTTGTCGCGGACTTGTAGATAGTGCTCGCCGTCCTCGAGCCAGGTTAAGCCGGATACCGGCGAGCCGCCAAAATTGACTTTGTCGTTCGGGTCATAGATGGTTTCGAATGTGATGGGCTTGTCGAACCGGCGTTTTTCTTTTAGAGGGCAAACGTCGCCGTGGGTGATTGGCACGCATGACTTGAGAATAAAGATCGGATAATCCTCTCCTGCTTTTGGCCGGCGGAGAAGCCTTAGCATTATGACTTTCTTTTTCGCAGCCGGGGCCAGAAGCTCTTTTATTTTGTTGCTGAGCTTTTGCTCTGTTTTAACTAAAATCGTGCCGGCCTTAAATCTTTTCGTTTCCTGTCTGAACTCGGTATTTAATTTGAAAGAGCGCTCTTTACGCGGCCGCTTTTTGTCGCGTACGATTCTGTCTATTCGATGTACTTCAACCTCCAGCTCGATATCTTCACGAAGCTCGCTGACTTCGATATCTTGCCGCTGCAAATTTCGGGTCAGCTTCTTGAATTTGGCGGGGAAAAGGTAGCCGTAGGGCTGGTCGAAAAAGTTATCAGATTTCTGTTCAGCTTGAGATAAATTAGTCAAGGCAAGGAACGGAAGGCCGCTGAGAATCAAGGTCTTTAATATATAGTAATTAACTGATAAGCTCTTTTCTTGCTTCATGTTGGGAGATGGTATATTATGATTCAGTAATAAGCAACAAATATAATGATGACCGTACTCTGTCATAATTGCAGGTTATCCGAAAGGGGTGGCAGCCTCAAGCGCAGCTTGGGGATGGCTTACCTTACTCCCCATCCCCAAAGCCTGCGGCTTTGAGGCTGCCACCCAGACGCTTGAGGCTGCCACCCAGGTGTGCGAATCAGTCAATTTGAATAAAAATGCTCGATGTAAAATTGAAGGAGACAAAAATGGATCGACGTAATCTGATTAAAGGATTGGGACTGTCGGTAGCGGCGGGGACTTTGGGTATTGTCACGAAAAGCGATGAGACGCTCGCGAATGAGTATGCGAAGGCAACTAAGGGACTGCCGCCCTTGAAAATCACTAATGTCAAAACCATCCTGACCGCTCCGCAGCGCATACGCCTTTGCGTGGTAAAAGTTGAAACAAGCGAACCCGGCCTGTACGGCCTCGGGTGCGCTACCTTCAATCAGCGCCCCTTGCCGGTAGTCTCAGCCGTCGATAATTATCTAAATCCTTTCGCGAAAGGCAGGGACGCCGACAATATCGAGGACTTATGGCAGAACGCTTATACCAGCTCTTACTGGCGAAACGGGCCTGTGCTGAATAACGCTCTGA
>Ga0207752_1000959_pt1 | contig 13559 bp, 12 predicted proteins | sample Pon2CUnioCityCA_6_FD_187272 | JGI IMG/M metagenome (GOLD analysis project Ga0207752, IMG submission 187272) | Marine sediment microbial community from Union City, CA, USA - Pond 2C Sediment 2 (SPAdes) | ecosystem: Environmental > Aquatic > Marine > Intertidal zone > Salt pond sediment ... | reverse complement strand
CGCGAGCGATTCGCTGAACGCATCGGGCGAATCCGTATACATCTGCAGATGCAAATCCCGCAACAGCGGGCTATCAGTATCCTGTACTACTCGTATGTCCACACGGTCGGTCCTTTCAGTTGGCCAGGAGGCGGGAAGCCGGCGCCGGCATCGTCGAGTACCAGAAGCCAGTCGCAGCCACGTCCCCTGGTCGGTGGGACAAACGTCTGAAAGCCCGGGGTGTCAGTCGTGTGGATTGGCTCGGTCACGCCATAGCGGGGATCGAACCACGTGGCGCGAATTCGTGGCGATGCGATGCAGTTGACACGAACCATGAACGGCTCGCCACGAGGAGAGTAAACAAAGGCAAAGGAACCGTCGGTTGCACGAGCGGCCCGGATCTTCGCGGGGCCGCTATCCGGCCCGTTCACAATGATCGACCGGTCCGGCACGAGTTTCTGGAACGGCCGGGACTCGAACAGCTTGCGAACGTGCCCCATCTGGAATGCTCCGGGGTGATCGAGTGACTCATACCACGGGACCGACGCCCAGAGCACGGGCTTCCGCCCGGGCTGCCACATCTGCCAGATGCTGCTGTGGCCGTACGTGTGGCCGCAGGCACCCGCCAGCAGCGACCAGTAGGCCGCCTGCCGCACGTCGTAGTCATCGAACCGCACGTTCCGGGCGGCATTCGCGAGGTAAAAGCCGACGGCGAGCATCTCATAGCGGGGCTCGCCGTCCAGAGTCGGCTTGGCCGGCTTGAGCCCATAGTCATGCTCGGCGAATACGCCGTTGTCGTGATCGCGAGCGGCGTGCGATGACTGGAACATGTTGAAATCCAACCAGTCAGCGTCGTGGAAGTAGTCCGACGACAGGCCCGGCCCGCGAGGATGATAGGTCATGAGGTGATTGCCACCGTCGCCTTCCTCCAGGCCGGCTGCCATCGCCTCGATGATCGCGCGCTCACGCTCATTGTCGGGATTGTGGTCGCCGCCGAGGATCCAGATGACCGGCTCATCTCTGTAGCGAGCGCCGAGGAAGCAACCGTAGGTCTTCGCATTCTCCGGCGTGAAGATGCCCGAGCCCGTCTTCCATCGGCTGCCCCACGTCGGCAGCATGCCGATGACCAGGTTCAGCTCTCGCGCCCGGGCGACGACATAGTCCACATGCCGAAAGTACGGCTCGCTTGGCCGGGTTGGGTCGTTGTCGACCAACGGCGTATGGCCGTAGGGATTGGGTGCGTCAAGCCCATCCAATTCAGCAAGGACGACGGCCTGGATGACGGTGAATCCCTTCGCGGCGCGATTCTTGAGGTACTGATCCACCTGCTCGCGATTGAGTCGATGGAATAGCTCCCATGCCGTGTCCCCGAGATAGAAAAACGGCGTGCCGTCCTCGTGCTCCAGGTAGCGACGGTTCTCGCAGACCCGCAGCCTCTTGTACGTCCGATCGGCAGCCAGGCTCCGGGACGGAATCCCACACAGCACCAGAAGACTCAACACGACCAGAACTGGCGATCCCGCTGCACAAACTCTAATGCCGGCGCTCATGCAATCATCTCCCCATTTTCTCAGATCCCGTCCTTGACCCGCGCGAAGAGCCACTGGTCGAGGATCCTGCCATCTTTGAACACGCTGGCGCGAAGGCACGCTTCGCGCTGGAAGCCGGCCTTCTCCAGCACGCGGACGGAGGCCGCGTTGTCGGCAAAGACCGCCGCGTGAATGCGGTACACATCAAGATTCTCGAAGGCCCAGGCCGTGAATCGCCGCACGGCCCCGCTCATGATCCCCCGGCCCCAGTACGGCTCGGCCAGCCAGTAGCCGAGCTCGGCGCCGAAGCGATGCACGTCCGTCCCGAACTCCAGGCCGATCCCGCCGATCGCTTCGACGTTCGTGGCGACCGCAAATGCAACACGTGGATCCTGCTCAAGCACAAGCGACAGAAACGCCTTCGCGTCGCAGAGAGTGTAAGGATGCGGAAACCGGTCGCGCAGCCACATCGCAATGTTGCGGTTGTTCGCATACCTCGCGATCGCAGCGGCATCCTCCCTGCCCCAGTCCCGAATCACGTATTCGTCAAATTCGATTCTCACAGGCAACGTCCACGCGTGAGAGCCCGACGGCCCTAACCCTTGAATAGACAGACTTCGATATAAATGATAGCGGGTTCCGCGCGGGGTCGCTATTCTTTTCGGGAACGTTGTCCCATCCCCATCCGCTTGTCCTGGGCCAGCAGCTCGACGGCCCATCAGCTTGATCCGGATCGCTCATTTGCCTTCCTGGCCAATTCCAGAAAACCGACGGCGAACAGCAAGGCCCCCAGCAGATGGGGGACTCCCATCGCCAACATGATCTTCCCGCCGGCAGGTCCCTGGAACTGGCGCATCGACATCAGAATGGTCATGAGCAGGTAGCCCGTCGTGGTCACGATCAGGATGCACGCGCCGAGCAGTGCGGAGATCGCCCCGCCGCCTTGCTCACGCCGCAGAAAGAGGATGACCCCGATCAATACGACCAGCCAGACAATCACATGAGAGGCCTGAAGAAGAAGACTGTAAAACCTCATGGCGACGCCCTTTTCTTCCCCCGTTCGACTTACGCTGTGAGCATTGACTCCGCCGTCAACGCCGGCACGCGGATTCGGCGTCATTCTACAGAAAGTCCCGGCGGGAGGTTACAGGAACTTCTCGATGATGACCTCGTCCACGTATCGGTCGCCGAATTTCGCCTGCCTCTGGGCGACGCCGACGGTGCGGAAGCCCTGCTTGCGGTAGGCGGCCAACGCCGCGGGATTATCGGCTCGCACACACGTGAAGATCTTCTCGTAGCCCCTTTGCCGACCGGCTTCAAACGTCGCTTCGAACAGTCGCGAGCCGATGCCCTGGTGACGATGCTCCAGGCTCACGAAGGTGGCGATAACAGCCACATGGTCGAACGCGTGCGTATACGTTGCGAACGGCTCCAAAGTCTGAAATCCCACAACCACCCCACTCTCGCGATCCTCCGCCACGTGGAAGACTCCTCGCTCGGGAAACCTCAGGATGAACTCGCACTCCTGCTCCGCAGTCACCGGCGTATCGAGCGCCGTGTACTCTCCGGCCTCGATGATTGGATTGAGGATACCCACGACAGCCTCAGCATCCTCCGACCGGGCCTCTCGGATCGATACTTCCATCGTCACGCTCCTTTGTCACCGCCACTGCGGGGCGTGAAGTAAGACACCTGCGGCGCCCACGAGTACCCTGGATGGCACGACAGGATGTGCGTCGGCGTCTGATTCGCTGCAGGGAAGCCCGAATAGACAATCGCATGAGACCGCTGGGGCCCTGCGCCGTGCAGAATAAGTGCCGCCTGTCGCCGTGCCGCACCATCCAAGGGTCCTTTACCAAAACAGACTCCCGCCTCCACTGCCCGCGCCTCGGCCACCGGCGCGCCACACATCCATCGAAGACCGGTGGACGCAAAGGCCAACGTTCTATCTATGGTCGTGTTCCACATTCCTATAACGACCATCGCCAAGGCAATAGGAGTCACCCATCCGCCCTTTCGACACAATGGAAGTCCGTTCTTTACTGCCTAGACAGGTTCGGGAGCATTCCACCAATCCTCGTCGCCCTCCAACTCCACCTCAAGTTTATCCCCCTCCGCAAGATCAAGCCTCTTGCGCAAGGCATATGGGCTCATGATCTCTATTCGATGCTTGAACTTCCCTACACGTTCGTGGTCTTTGGGACGCACGAGAATACATCTCACGCCTCGAATGCGGCATCGCTTGAGCTTGATCCACTCTCTGCCATTGTACTCGCTTTCCGGAATGAAGGCGTCGCACTGGTCACCGAATGGAAATTCTGTTTCTGTGTGCACATTGAGTGTCCCTGGATGGAGCGGAGGCAAACCCATCTTCTCCGCTATGAGGGAGTCTGCGCCGCGAATCTTGAAATTCGTGGCAGCGGCACCAGAACCTCGCGATACTCTACCTTCTACTATTCGCACGGAGTCTTCTCCCATGGCAACTTCGTCGCGGCATGTACGGGTCCCGAGGCCATGTCTCTGCGAAGCCCGAGGCCCGACCCCGTGGGCGTATGCGCGCCATCATCGTCAATCCATTACGCTCTCGTAGAATCTCTCCAACGCAGCTTGCTGAGCCTCGGGAAGCCCCGGCATGGTCCACACAAGCCATTGGTACGAATTGTTGAACCGTGGTGCCTCTCGACAGATGTCCGCGACCACCGCAGTCGATACGATAACTGATATCAGACGACCCTTGGATAAGTACTTGCGGAAATGGCGATCGTGACGTCGGAGAAACTCGGCGTTTATCTGGTGAAGTCTTTCGTTCAGAGAGTCAAAGTCGGTCTCACAGAGCAGCGCAGATCCTGGTACCAAGTCGTCAATGTTCACTGCCACAATGCCAAATTCACAGCCTCGCTCAACCTGATGTACTGCCTCCGACAAGACGTTCTGTACGTGACGTTCTGAATATAGCTTCTTGCACGCAATGCCGATTTGCAGGTCCCCATGATCGACGACAATATCGGGGGGTTCCACCAGACCCACGCCTGTCGTTCTCTTGCGAAGCCTTGTGAGGACTTCCAATTCCCAGAAGACATTCTTCGCGCTTGATTGTTCTCTCTTGAGAAAGTCAAGCGTGCCTGACAGCAAATCCCTTAGATACCGCGTTCGGTCCTTCTCAGCCTGCAAGGATGACAATCCCTCGGCAATTCGAAGGACGTGAAGGCCCGACAACAGCATCTCAAAGGTCAACCGCTCGGCTTCGTCCAGGAACCAGTGCTCCCATAGCTCCTTTGCACCTCGGATCAGACAACCCAGCCCTGAGTCTGGGGGCAGACGAACTCCATCCTCTGTGTACAGAGCTTCTATTTCCTCGGCTCGGGTCTTCATGTCCAGATAGGTACCCTTAGACCCGGTCAAAGCATCAGCCATTCTGCCCGTGGGCACAAGAAGGCCCGAAACGGTGCGTGTCCAAATTCCGTAAGTTCGCTTCATGGGTTCTTGCTTTGGTCCATGTCAACACACGAATAGCCAGCGCGTACAGCGAACGTAGCAGAATTTGCCAGAATAGGCAAGAATCCGTCTTCTGCTGCCACAGGTTAGTTCTTGGTGTCTTGCTCGCGAGCGCGGACTCAGAGCATTTCTTCGAGGATTTCGGCGGCGTCCTGGACGAGTTTGGGGCAGATGGTTCGGAAGAGGCCCTCGCTTGTCGCACGCTGCGTGCCCTCGGGTGTGCTGATGTCGCAGCCGAGCAGCTCCTTGCAAACGACGGTGTTGTTTCGCTGCTGGAAACGCGCGGCGAAATCGCGAATGGCGGCGTAGACGTTTTCGCGGCCGCCGCGCTGGTCGCAATCGACCCCGGCGTGCTTGAGGCCGAGGACCAGGAAGGCGCCCGTGACGGCCCCGCAGGTCTGGGCCAGGCGCATCCCGCCGGCGAAGCCGGAGGCCAGCTTCATCGCCTGCTCGCGCGGCAGGCCGAACGAGGGGCCATAGGTGCCGGCAATGGCCTGGGAACAGGCCGCTCCGCGACAAAAACACTCGACCGCTTCATCCACTTTGCTCATGGCACGACTCCAACTCAAACATCCACAATGGCCCAAAGCACGCCGGCTATGTTAGACGAGGATGGACGCCATGTCCACGCTCGCGCGGCCCTCCCAGCAAGATGATAGATGTGAATCTCATAGGTCCCATGTGTCCTATGGCTTTCGCCCAGCACGCGTTGACGCCCGCGTCGTATGCGGCTAAGATCAAGGCAATGGCAAAGGAACAGCAGATCAATATCCTGGGCATTGAGACGAGCTGCGACGAGACGGCCGCGGCGGTCGTTGCGGACGGGCGCGAGGTCCGGTCCTCCGTCGTGGCCTCGCAGACGAAGCTGCACGAGAAATACGGCGGCGTCGTGCCCGAGATCGCCTCGCGGGCGCACATCGAGAAGATCTATCCCGTCATTCGCGAGGCGATGGAGCAAGCCGGCGTCGGCAAGGACGACATCGACGCCGTCGCCGTGGCGAACCAGCCGGGATTGACGATCGCGCTGGTCGTGGGCGTCACAGCAGCCAAGACGCTCAGCTTCATGTGGGGCAAGCCGCTCATCGCCATCAATCACCTGCACGCCCATCTGCAATCGGCGATGCTCAGCGAGGAGAAGCTGGAGCTGCCGGCCGTGGCGTTGATCGTCTCCGGCGGGCACACGTGTCTCTACGAGGCCGATTCCCCGCTGGAATTGCGGCTGCTGGGCTCGACGATCGACGATGCGGCCGGAGAAGCCTTCGACAAGGTCGCCACCATCCTGAAGCTGCCCTATCCCGGCGGGCCGAACATCGAACGCCTCGCAAGAGAAGGCGATCCGAAGGCGATCAGCTTCCCGCGTTCCATGCTGGGGCGGGACTCGCTGGATTTCTCCTTCAGCGGGCTCAAGACGGCCGTGCTCTACCACTGCCGCGGACAGGACATGCAGGGCGAGGACCGGGTCGGCTCGATGAGCGAGCGGGAAATCGCCGATATCGCGGCGTCCTTCCAGGCGGCGGTCATCGACGTGCTCATCAAGAAGACCCGGCGGGCGGCGGACCGAATCGGCGCGAGAACCGTGCTGCTCGGCGGCGGCGTGGCCGCCAACGGCACGCTGCGCGAGGCGATGCAGAGAATGTGCGACAAGAGCCGTCCCCCCCGCAGGCTGTTGGTCGCCCCGAAACAGTATTGCACGGACAACGCCGTTATGGTAGCCTCGCTGGCCTATCACAAGTACAGGGCCGGGCTGTTCGCGCCGCTGAGCCTGGAGCCAAGCGCGACCGGCTGAGACGCCGCAGACAGATCGAAACCGACATTCGAGGATTGGTCCCATTCAACCGGAACAACTGAGACAACTGTTGGAGCAGGTCAAAGGCGGCCGGGTGGACATCGATGAAGCGATGGACCGGCTGCGCCACCTGCCGTTCGAGGACCTTGGGTTCGCCCGGGTGGACCACCACCGGCAGCTTCGCAAGGGGTTCCCGGAGGTCATCTTCTGCCCCGGCAAGACGACCGAGCAGATCATTCGCATCTTCGAATCGCTCGCCTCCAGGGGCAACAACGTCCTGGCGACGCGGGCGGCGCCGGAGGTCTTCGAGGCCCTCGCCAAGACGGGCAAGTTCCCCGGCGTGCGGTATGAGGAATTGGCCCGCGCCATCGTGCTGGAGCAGAAAGAGATCACGCCCTCGAAGAGCGTGCTGCCGATCGTGACGGCGGGAACGGCCGACCTGTCCGTGGCGACGGAGGCGAAAGTCACGGCCGAGATCATGGGCCAGCGGACCGAGCTGTTGTGCGACGTCGGCGTGGCCGGCCTGCACCGGCTGCTCGGATCGCTGCCGAAACTGCAACAGGCGAATATCATCGTCGTCGTGGCCGGCATGGAAGGGGCGCTGGCGAGCGTCCTCGGCGGGCTGGTGAGCTGTCCGGTGATCGCCGTGCCGACCAGCGTCGGGTACGGCGCGAACTTCCAGGGCCTTTCCGCTCTGCTGACCATGCTCAATAGCTGCGCCACGGGGATCACCGTCGTCAATATCGACAATGGGTTCTCAGCGGCCGTCACCGCCACGATGATCAACAGGAAAATTGACGGGACCGGGTGAGATATGGAGATCGTGCGCAGCGTTCCGAAGCTTCCGCCGAGACCTGAGGAGGGGCACAAGGGCACGTTCGGCAGGGTCCTCGTGGTCGCCGGCAGCGTGGGCATGACGGGAGCGGCAACCCTGACGGGCCGCGCGGCGCTGCGGGCCGGGGCGGGACTCGTGCGGGTCGCTACAGCCAAGAGCGCTCAACCGATCGTGGCATCCCTTGAACCGTCCTATACGACCCTTCCCCTGGCCGAGGATGCGGCGGGCCGGATTGCAGCAAGGGCGGTCAATACCATCCTGAATGCGGCACAGGAGAATGATGTCGTTGCCGTCGGCCCGGGCATGGGCCAGAGCGCCGGCCTGCGGTCCGTGGTCGAGGCCTTGCTGGGCCAAGACGGCCTGCGACTTGTTATTGACGGGGACGGCCTGAACAACCTTAGCAGGCTCACAGGCTGGCCCGGCAAGTGCAAGGCGAACGTCGTCCTGACGCCCCACCCCGGCGAGATGAAGCGCCTGATGTCCGGCCTCTATCGTGAACACAGCGAAGCCGGCCGCCAGGAGATCGCCGTCAGGATGGCTCAGTCCACGAAAACCATCGTCGCTCTCAAGGGCGCCGGCACGGTGGTCACCGATGGCCGGCGCGTCTACACCAACACGACCGGCAATCCCGGCATGGGCACCGCCGGCTCGGGCGATGTCCTGACCGGCGTCGTTGCCGCGCTGATGGGCCAGGGCATGAATGATTTCGACGCGACTGTGCTCGCGGTCTATCTTCACGGCTTGGCCGGCGATATCGCCGCAGACCGACTCGGCCAGATCAGCGTGATGGCAACGGACCTTATCGACGCCCTGCCCGAGGCCTTCCAGAAGGCGCCCTGTTCTTGACGATGCCGTGACTGCCCCGGGCATCGTGGCATAACGCCGAAGCGACCCCACCGACAGACCGAGGCACGGCAAGCATGTGAGCGCACAGTACGCCCTTGGCGAGACTCCGATTCACGGCGTGGCAAAATAAGGGGAGGGATGGGGCACTGGCTGTGTCCAACCCTCCCCTTCGGGTTTAGCTACTTACCTGTTGAAGACATCGCGTTGCGTAACCGCTCGCGATCAAACCGGAGCATAGACAGCGTGGCTCTACCGAGTTCTGCTGTTATGCAACGACACTAAAATCTCGGCATTACCTTGATCGTCACAGTAGCCACATGCACGTTCTTCGACCCACCGGGCGTCTTGCTCAGGTCGGCATTCCTGAGCTTCGCACAAACCGTTACCGTACCGCCAGGAGTGTCGACATCAGCCGGGTCGAGGTTGCAGGAATAGTTTCCGGGGACCGCGCCGGTCGCCGAGATCGAGCAGCTCAGCGTGATGTTGAGGTTGCACTCGACCTTCATGTCCGTGCAGCCTTCGTACGTGTGGATGTCCTTCTGCTGCAGTTTGATCTTGAGCTTGTTCTGATCCTTGATCCGGACCCAGTAGCCGACATCCATGACGACCGGAATCGTCGACAATTCCTGGAAAATGAACTCACAGGGCCAATCGTGGATCTTGATCTCGCCGGCCTGTGCTGTCGTGGCCAGAAGCGCAACGGCCGCAACTAAGAAGAAACTCCTTTTCATCACGATACCTCCTTAAAACGTAACCCTCGCTCCGCGTGGGCCGGCAGGGCCCACTGAAGCCTGTTCCGGTGCTGTCGGCCGGGCCGTACACATGCCTGCACCCCGCACCGGAGCGGACATTCACACTTTCAGCGACTTGGTCGAGCCTGCCCGCTCGTGATTCGACCAGCCACGGCCCCTGGGACAATGCAGAGATTCAGCCCTGGGTTGTCCTTTGCACTTGGAATCTGCCCCCCCTTTCGCCCCAAGAGAGGGCCAGCCTCTCCGGGCGATCTGCAAGCCGTCCCCAGCCTGCGCACGCATCCTTTCGTCACGTACCTCCTTTCTCCCCCGTCCTTCCATGGGACAGTGTTCGGCATAGCACCTTTCCATAGGTTCTGGGTCATCCAATACCCGGATAATGCCGGTCCAACAGCCTCAGCCGTAAGACCCGGCCTTACCTTCCCCGTGGCGCCAAACGGTCGCGCCCGCCACACGAATCCCGTGCGCAGGCATACACGTCGAGCCACGTTCCGTCGGAAACACCTCCATCCGTGAGGTCTGCCAACAACACCCGCACCAAGTGGGATGCGAGAAGAATCTCCATAAGACTTCTCCCACTTGATACGCGCGACATTATAGCCCCAGAGGAGTCGGGGTCAAGTAGGGAAATCCCCTATCTTTTCAAAAAATGCAGTCAGCCCAAAATCAGGGAAACACACTAATATTGGGAGACTTAGCAATTCGCGACTACTGTCAAGCAAGAGGGAAGTGGCAAAAGAAACAAGGGCGCCGTCACATCGGTAGGTACTCGTATCTTCCGAGACATCAGCACGTTACCGTACGATAGCAAGATCAAACAGGAGAGCCGGGAACGGCCGGAGCGGGTCTTGCGGACGATCGGACAACCAGAGCGATAGGAACGAGACGCGCGAGGGGGGCCGCGGCGCACGGCGCAACAAAGGAGGATTTTATTGCAGCGGGTGCCGGAGCCGCTATAATGCGGCTCCGTGTGTCGTAAGGTTTGGGGAGCCACGCAAGGAAAGGACCCGGTATGGTATTCAGCGCCCTTGACATCATCGTGTTCATCGCGTTCGTTGCGGCGGTCATTACGACCGGTTTGCTCAAGAGCCGTCACGAAAAGACGAGCGAGGACTACTTTTTGGCCGGGCGAGGGCTGAAATGGTGGCTCATCGGCTTCTCGCTGATTGCTGCTAACATCTCGTCGGAGCAGTTGGTGGGCATGAGCGGCAACGCGGCCAGTCACATCGGCTTGGCCATCGCGAGCTACGAGTGGATGGCGGCCATCACGCTCGTGGTCGTCGCCTTCGCCTTCCTGCCCTACTTCCTCCGGGCCGGCATCTATACGATGCCCGAATTCCTCGAGTATCGCTACAACGCCACGGCACGGACGATCATGGCCATCTTGACGTTGCTGGTCTATATGCTGCTCCTGGGCTCCGTCACGTATTCCGGGGCGCTGACCGCCCATACGATGGCCGCGAAGATGGGCTACGACGTGTCCATTCTGATGGCCTCGCTGGTGATCGGCATTATCGCCATGGTCTATGTCGTTGCCGGAGGACTGAAGGCCTGTGCGTGGGCCGACCTGATTCAAGGCAGTTCCCTGATCCTGGGTGGGGCGATCATCATGGTCTTTGCCTTCCGGAAACTCGGCGCCGCCACGGATGAACTGGCTTTCGTGGAGAACGTCAAGACCGGCGCGCTTGGCGTGAAGACCTTCGCGCAGGACACCGGAGCGATCGATCGGTTCTGGGAGCTGAACCGAGTCCGCATGAATATGTTTCTCCCCAAGGACGACAAGACGCTTCCCTGGACCGCGCTGATGCTGGGGCTGTGGATCCCGAACTTCTATTACTGGGGCCTGAACCAGTATATCACCCAGCGGACCCTGGCCTCCAAGTCGCTGTCGGAGGGACAGAAGGGCATCGTGTTCTCGGCCTTCATGAAGCTGCTGATTCCGTTCGTGGTCGTGATCCCCGGGATCATCGCCTTCAACCTCTTCGCCAAGGACATGCAGAATCAATCGGTGCACGACAACGCTCCGGTTCTCGCCAAGTACCTCAAGGCGAATCCGGAAACGCAGTTAGTGGAAACCGGCGAGGCGCCCAGCGAAGAAGCCATCGCCGCATGGCCCGCCGGGCGATTCCTGATCGCCCTCTATCCCGATGAGACCGGGATGAAGGCGGCCAAGACGCAGAACCCGTTTGTGTTGCCCTTGACCCGGAAGCAGTTCGATGGACTCTCGGTTGCGGAGTACACCGTCTTTGAATCCGCTGACAAGGCATGGCAACACGCCTTTCCGGCACTGGCCGCTGAGCTTGACGCTTATAACCAGGAGGTCCGGGAGGCAGCCCAGAGCGCCAAGGCGAAGGTCGCAACGGAGAAGTGCATCGCCTACAAGTACGATACGGCTCTCGGACAACTGCTCAGCAGCGTACTGCCGCAGCGAACGGGGTTGGTCGGCTTTGTCCTGGCCGCCTTGCTCGGCGCGATCGTCAGCTCGCTGGCGGCCATGCTCAATGCCGCCTCGACGATCTTCAGCATGGACATCTTCAAGAAACACATCAGCCCCAACGCAGGTCAGGGAACGGTCGTGTTCCTCGGCCGCGTGTGCGTGGTGGTCTTCACGGGCATTGCGATCTGGCTGGCCCCGAAACTCGGCGATCCCAAGATCAGCAACAGCATCTTCACGATCATTCAGGCCAGTCAGGGTTTTCTCTCGCCCGGCATCCTCTCCGTCTTCGCATTTGGCCTGCTGGTCCGCAAAGCCCCGCCGATCGCGGGCGTCGTAGGGCTGCTGCTGAATGTCGCCGCATACGGACTCCTCTGGTACCTGTCCACCATTCCGTGGATCATGGCGAATCCTACGCTTGAGATCGTCATCGGCAACTTCCTGAACCGCATGGCCCTCTGCTTCGCCCTGTGCCTGATCGTGATGGCCATCATCACCTACCTCAAGCCGCTGCCGGAACCGATGGAGTTCAAGCAGCAATCGGCGTTGGATTTGATGTCGTCCAAGGGCGCCATGGTCGCCGGGGTGGTCGTCGTGATCATCACGCTCGCTCTCTACGTCATTTTCAGTCCGATTGGCGTCGCGAAGTAAAGGAGAAACGGACAGGCACGTTCATGTGAACGCCATTGAACGACCGAAACAAAGAGTGCCACTTCATCAACGGCCCCTTCGAGATCACTGGAGGGGCCGTTTTCCCTTCGTCGGGCCGCCCCTCGTTCGTCTCACCGAATCCGCAGGTTCGGAATCGTCGTGCCGTCGAGGTGGAGCTTGTCGACATCCGTCAGAATCACCGAATCCGAGACGTTGTCGTATCGTGGGAACCGGAAGGTGTCGAGGGCCAGGTCGTTCACGTCCTCGCAGATCATCACCGGGCGCTGATCGCCCCGCCGGCAGGTGAGGCGAACGTCCTCGAACGTGAGGTTCTCGACGTTGCGGGCGTAGAAGCCCCAGGCGGGCAGGGCGCGAGCGTCGACCCCGGGGGCCTTGATCTGGCCGGAGGCCTTGTCTATCGTTCCGCCGCCTTCAAATTCGATATCCACGTCGCGAAAGACGACGTTCTTGAACGGCGTCTCGGCCCAGCTCTCGACCGAGCAGGCGGCGCGATAGACACCGGTCGCCGTCACGCGGCTCACGGTAATCCGGCCCGCTGTGTTGCCCGGCTTCATCATGAAATGGAACGGCGTGGTCACATTCTGCATCGTGATATCGGAGATCAGGACACCATCGAGGTCGCCGGTAGTCTTATCCCACGCGCCCGGCTGGAGGTTGATGCCGGCGAGCATGTTGTAGCGGTCGGACGTGCGGTGAGGGTGGACGCCGGGGCCGTAGAACAGGCAGTCCCGGATGATCAGGTGCGTGGCCGGACCAATGAGCCGGATGCCGTTGCAGGAAGAATTGATGATGCAGTCCGATATGACGGTGTTCTCCCAATATCGGCCGGCGATCGAGTCGTCGCCGGTATAGAAGCGGCAATCGGTGATGCTCACGTCCCGGCACGGATGCCCCGGCGCGCCGCGGAAGTGTACGCCGTCCCAACCGCCCGTGAATTTGACGTTGTGAATGTCCACACGGTCGCTGATCTGGAAGAAGATCGCGTAGTTCGCCGAGTCCACGAAGGATACATCGCGGATGGTGACATCGCGGCAGTTGATGAACACGAACGTGTGCGGGCCGCGCATCCGCTCCTCGCCCGTCGGATCGAAGACCTTGTTCCCGTCGATCACGCCGGGGCCGGCGACGGCGATATCCTCCAGCCCGTCCCCCAGGATCAGGGCCCTGTGCCACTTGCCCCAGCGGGCCTCGGGCAGGAACGCCGGCAGCGTCGGGTGCTGATACAGATTCG
>Ga0207752_1000958_pt1 | contig 13562 bp, 12 predicted proteins | sample Pon2CUnioCityCA_6_FD_187272 | JGI IMG/M metagenome (GOLD analysis project Ga0207752, IMG submission 187272) | Marine sediment microbial community from Union City, CA, USA - Pond 2C Sediment 2 (SPAdes) | ecosystem: Environmental > Aquatic > Marine > Intertidal zone > Salt pond sediment ... | reverse complement strand
GAGGTAAACAATGTTGCTTAGATGTTATCATTTTATCTTTTTTACAATGCTTGGTCTGCTGTTCTCTGCCTGTAGCGGAGAAAAAGATACGGGTCCAGTGGAAGTAAGATGGGATCAAAATACCTGTGAGCGTTGTCGTATGATGTTAAGTGATCGGCATTTTTCTGCACAGATACGTTATTTCCCTGAAGCGAAAAGGTCCCGGGTTGTGAAGTTTGATGATATTGGTTGTGCCACCATATGGTTAGAAGAACAAAAATGGAAAGATGATCCTAAAACAGAAATTTGGGTGACTGCACACAGCAATGGTGAGTGGATAGATGCCAGGAAAGCCACTTATGTTATCAAAAATAATTCCCCCATGGGATATAACCTGGGCGCACAAACTGAAGCTGAGCCAGGCGGTTTAAATTTTGACGAGGCAATCAAGCACATCGAACAAGTAGAGAAAAAATTTAACGCGCACGGTACACAAGATGAGCACCAGCATCATCAACAGGATTTAAAACAACAGGGTATTGCTCGGGAAACGGCTAAATAATGACTCATCTCTGGTTAACCGCTTATAGCGATATTATCGAATCATTACGTGCGCGCTGGTTTATGGTGTATGCAATGGTATTTGGCGGGATCGTTGTTATCCTGTTTGCTTTTGGTCTCTCTGAATCAAGAATCATGGGCTTTACCGGCTTATCACGTTTGTTAGTAACCTATATCCAGCTCTCGATGGCGATATTACCGATATTTGTATTGATCACGACCGTGCGCTCGGTTGCCGGTGACAGGGAAGCAGGTGTTTTTGAGTACATGTTATCTTTACCTGTGTCCTTGGCGGCATGGTTCTGGGGCCGGTTTTTCGGGCGTTTTATAGTCGTATTTTTACCCGTCTTTGCCGCTATGCTGGGCGCAGTGATTTGGGGCGTTATAAAAGGTTCTGAAATACCCTGGGATTTGTTTATCTTTTATTCCGGACTGTTAATGGCGTTAGCCTGGTGTTTTCTTGGAATAGGTATGCTTATTTCAACGCTGGCCAGGACATCAGACGTGGCCCAGGGTGCCGCGTTTATTATCTGGTTAATATTATTATTGTTTCTTGACCTGATTCTACTTGGCGTCATGATCCAGGAACATTTGCCACCAGAAACCGCAGTTGCTATTGCACTGGCAAACCCGATGCAGGTCTTTCGTACCGCAACCATGATGTTATTTGATCCACAACTGGTACTACTGGGGCCGACAGCCTATGTCATCCTGGATAATTTTTCCCAGGCGGGATATATCGCCTATGCAATTATATACCCAATGGTCTTTGGAACGTTGTGTGCTGGCCTGGGTTATGTTTTCTTTAAGAGAAGTGATTTACCTTAAGAGTTTTTTATAAAGTTTTTAACTTAACAATGAACGTAAAGTGATTATTAATTATGAATAACAAAACATTAAAACTTTTACCGCTGGCAATTTTACTATTAATTTCATCTAACGTTTTTGCTGCACGGGCAGCAACCGATTCACAGTTAAAATCAATTGCTGAGTTAGGCCGGTTGAACGGTGTGGCTTTGCAATGCAGTTATACAACCCAGATGCAGCAGATCAAACAGGCATTGGTTTTAAACCTGCCAAAAAAACGTGCACTTGGCGAATGGTTTGAAAATAAGACTAACGATTCTTTTATGTCCTTCATGACGACAAAGGCCAGCTGCCCGTCCGTTGTTGAGTTTTTGCAGCAGGTGAATGCCGCGATTATTACCCTGGAAGCTGAGTTTAAGAAATGAGCATCACGGAACTTGAACAGTATGAGTACTATTATATAAGAGTGGCTATATGAAAATACTCGTAGCATTTTTGTTACTGCTAGTAAGCTCACTTTCCTCTGCACAAAGCAATCAGCCTGATGTTGTCGTTAGCATAAAACCAATACATTCAATTGTTGCGGGTTTAATGAAAGATGTCGCTACACCAGGGTTACTTATTAAAGGTAAACAAACACCCTATGACTATACGGTAACAGCAAAAGAAACCCGGCAATTAAAAAATGCCAAACTGGTTATCTGGGTAGGCGCCGAGTTAGAAAAAAAACTGCAGCCGGTTATTGCAAAACTCCCTTCATCCACGACAGTAGTTGAACTGCTTGCAAGTAGCCGCTTAAAAATTCTTCCATTAAGAGCAGAACCCTCATTGCGTGACCCGTTCTTCTGGATGGATGATCGTAATATCATGATACTTGTGGATGACTTGACTGAGTTACTTATCAAGATAGATCCCGCCCGATCACATATTTATGAACGTAACCGCCGGGCAATGCTGGTACCACTGCGTCGTATCGACAAAGAATACGAATATGACTATCGCGGTTTCAAGGCCGGCATGGGCGTGACGTATTTTGATACCCTGCAATATTTTGAGCAGGCTTATGCACTGAATATTCTCGATAGCGTAACAGGGACACCGTGGCAGCGAGAAAACGTTGTTAACTTGTTAAAAGTTAAAAACCACCTTCAGAAAAAAGAAGCTGCCTGCCTGTTCCTTGATGAAAGCATGCATGCAGGGAATTTGGCTTTGATTGAAGACGGGCAGAAGGTAAACACCGGTAAACTGGATGTGCTTGGCAGGAATTTTTCAGCCGGTGCAGATTTGTACCTGAAAATGATGCAATACAATACTGATGTTATTAAACAGTGTTTGAATGCAGACATGAAAGATGCTGAAACCGCGAGGATAGCTGCTGCCAATAAACTGGACAGCTTGCCGGACGGAATTAAGGGACGATTTATATTAACCGATCACAACGGGACAATTTTTACAGAGCAAGACATGCTGGGTAAATATGCCCTGATTACTTTTGGCTATACCCATTGCCCTGATGTGTGTCCTACCAATTTAATGGTTGTCACACAGGCATTAAAACGTCTTGAGGCGAAAGCCGGTAAAATTGTTCCATACCTTATAACGGTAGACCCGCAAAGAGACACCGCAAAGGTGTTGAATGAATATGTAAAATATTTTGATAAAAGAATTGTAGGGCTTACCGGCACCGAACAAATGATTAAGCGTGTCGTTGCACAGTTCAAGGCTAAATACCAGAAAGTTGAAAACGAAAATGAACAGGATCCATTGTTGTATACCATGGATCACACCGCCAGTTTCTACCTGATGGCACCTAATGGAAGCTTTATTACTAAATTTGCTTATGGAATATCACCTGATGTTATGGCTGATGAGATAGCCGCAATCATTCGATGAGATACTGGCAAGATGATTGATGTAAAGTCGTTATGCAGAAAATACTATCCAGAATAAAAACACTTAAGAAAACATCGTTAGCAGCAATGGTGTTCTTTTTTATTGCCGGTATTGTGATGTGGGGTGGTTTTAATACTGCTATGGAAGTGACCAATACCATGTCATTTTGTATTTCCTGTCATGAGATGGAATCGACGGTTTACCAGGAATACAAAAACTCGGTGCATTTCACCAATCGTTCTGGTGTCTCGGCAACCTGTTCTGATTGCCACGTACCGAAAGAGTGGTGGCCGAAAGTTGTGCGTAAGGTTCAAGCATCAAAAGAAATCTACCACTGGGTAAAAGGCAGCATAGACTCGCCGGAAAAATTCGAAGCTAAACGTCATCAACTGGCGACACGCGTGTGGGATTCGATGAAGGCAAGTGACTCAAGAGAGTGCCGCAACTGTCACCAGTTTTCCGCGATGGCATTAGAAGAGCAGACACTTTTTACCGCGCGCATACATGGTGATGCGACAGAAAAAGGGCGAACCTGTATAGACTGCCACCAGGGCATTAGCCATAAATTGCCGAAGGTAGAACGCTCATCTGATGATAAAGATCTGGATATGGAATATGCAGAAGAGATAAACGGTACCTGTGCGGGTTGTCATGGTGAATTTGGTGAAGGTACTAGTGACGGTGAATATCCTCGCCTCGCAGGTCTGGATGCGGATTACCTTGCACAGCAGCTAAGAGATTTTAAAACCCGGGACAGGTTGAATATTCCGATGACGCCTTATACCACGGAGCGGGAATTGCCAGAGGAAGATGTTGTCTTGATAGCAGCATATCTTTCACAGATTAAGCTGAAATCAAAATTACCGCCTATTGATGAGGAGAAAGAATTTGATGCACTGGCGCGTTTAAAAGCAAGTGGGCAAATTGTCAATGTCGCACGTTATCCAGGTAATATTGAAAAGGGTCGGCAGTTTTATGAGAAACAATGCGCAGGCTGTCATGGCGATAAAGCGCAGGGCAAAGCAAACATGCGAATCCCGCAGCTTGCCGGGCAGTACAGTATTTATATAAAAAGGCAGATCAAGAGATTCCGTATTGGGGAAAGACGGCATGATGATCCGCGTGATGCGGATATATTCAAGTCTTTTAGTGATACTGAAATCGATAATATGCTGGCGTACCTGTCGATACTGGATGATGATTAGAATGCAGGTGTTTGCTGTAAAAATTTACTGAATAAAATTATGTTTTTACTGGGTTTCAATTTTTTCTTTAATACGTCTTAGTCCATGATCAAAAGCTTGTGATGGAAACCCGAAGTAATTAACGACTCGTGCAATGTTCTGCATCCATTCACGATGTAAGTTATATTCAAAGTCCAGCTCAACGAATGTATTTTCACCTGACTCAGTAAGCCTGAGTTCGCCTCTTGCATGGCCGTCAGCATGACTGGATTCCCAGCTGAGTTGTTTAGCAGGTTTAAACACGGTAATAAGTGATTCAAAATAAATTTTGTGTCCAAGAGGCGCCTGAATTTTCCAACGAGATTTTTTATCATCGATAACCTCTATGCTCTCGATGAGATTAATTAACTGCTGGAAATTCTGGAAGTCTGCCCAGTAGGCAAAGACCTTTTGAGCGGGTGCGTGTATTGTGAGTTTTTTATGCAGTATCATTATTTATACATGCCCCGAAGTGCATAATTATTAAGCTGAAATAGCAGGGGTTTATATCTTATCTTTTTTCTAGTAAGTTATGCACTTACTTGCTTGAATCCAGGACTTAATAGTTGCCCATATTATGAAATTACAAACCATTACCCAGTCGATGAGAGTTCCATTTTTGTTGTTAACATTTGCCTGCGTTTTTTTAGGTGCAAGCATCGTTGTTGCCAACCAGCTACCCATCAATTTTCCTTTTCTTGGCCTGGCATTAATTGGCGCTTTATTAGCGCATATAAGCGTTAATACGCTTAATGAATATTTTGATTTTAAAAGCGGGCTGGATCTCGTTACAGATAAAACGCCATTTAGTGGTGGCAGTGGTGCATTACCGCAGAACCCGGAAATGCTTAGTGTTGTTTTTAAAGTTGGTGTTGCATCACTGCTAGCGACTTTATTGATTGGTAGTTTTTTTATCTGGAAACACGGTATTGCTATTATGCCGATTGGTATTGCTGGCCTGGTTTTAATCTGGACTTACACAGGGTGGGTTAACAAGCATCCCTTTATTTGTTTGTTTGCACCGGGTTTTGGTTTTGGATTTCTTATGGTTGTCGGTACCAGCTTTGTATTAGCCGGAAGCTTTCTGCCGCAGTCCTGGCTGCTGGTCGCTGCAGTACCTTTTTTCCTGGTTAATAATCTTCTGTTACTTAACCAGTATCCGGATATTAAAGCTGACGCAAGTGTCGGTCGTAATCATTTTCCCATTGCATATGGTGTAGAACGCAGCAGCATTATTTACGCGTTATTTACCATAGCAACCTTTTCTATCATTATTGCCTGCATCATGATTGGCCTTTTGCCCATGCTGAGCTTAATCGCGCTACTCCCAATGCCGCTAGCTTTATTCTCTACCTACGGGGCAATAAAATACGGCTCAACGATTGGAAAACATCCTCAATATCTCGGTTCAAATGTAGCTGTAACCATACTGACGATATTTTTACTGGGGCTATCTATAATTCTGGGTTGATTAAAACCAGGCTATTCAGAAAAAGTGTTTAACGATAATAAACCCCGCCTAAAATAACCGGGCGGCTTGCCCCGGTTACTTCAGGCAAGTTACCCGGTTTATGTTCTAATGTTTGTTTTGCTAGCCAGGCAAACGCGGTGGCTTCAATATAATCAGGATCAAGGCCATACGTTGCCGAACTGCTAATCGTTATACCCGGCAAATAATTTTTTAATAACTGCAGTACATAGTCGTTATGGACACCACCACCACAGACAATAACCTCATCCGTTTCATATCTAGCAATTGCATTAGCAATCGATTTAGCTGTGAGTGCCGCTAAACTGGCCTGGACATCTTCAGCAGCGAGAAAGGGGAACTTGTTAAGCTTTTGAGTTAACCAGTTGGCATTAAAATATTCAGTGCCGGTACTTTTAGGTGGTGTTAGCTCAAAGTAATCATCATCGAGCAGGTGCTCAAGAAATTCGTCATTAATTTTTCCTGATGATGCCCACTTCCCTTTTTCATCAAAGCTTTTGTTTTGTTGTTGCTGAATCCAGTGGTTGATTAAAGTATTGGCTGGCCCGGTATCAAAACCTGTCACTGCTTTAGTTTTATCCGCGGGTATTACTGTTATGTTCGCGATTCCACCGAGATTTAAAATGACACGGTTGTTATTTTTATCACGAAACAGTTTCTCATGAAATGCCGGAACAAGTGGGGCACCTTGACCACCAGCGGCCATATCGCGGCGGCGAAAATCAGCAACCGTCATCATGCCGGTTTGTTCCGCGATGGTATTGGGATCACCCACCTGTAATGTTGTCGCGTGTTCAGCTGCGGGGAAATGCCGTATGGTCTGGCCGTGACTGCCAATGGCTTTAACCTGTTCTTTTTTTATGCTTGTTGTCGTTAAAAGTTGTTTAACCGTCTCTGCGTAAAGATTTCCAAGTTGAATATCAAGAGCCATTAAGCGGTTGATTTCATTATCTGCAGGATTAACCAGGGATTTGATTTCATCTTTTAGCGGTACAGGCAGCGGGAGACATAACGACGTTAACACGGAAGGAAAATCGTCGTTGAACTGAACCAGTACCGCGTCAATACCATCCAGGCTGGTGCCGGATATAAGGCCAATGTAAATATCATCTGCCATAAGTATTAACTCGGGTTGCAAACGTCTTGAGTAGTTTTACTCTTCGTTTAAAGCGATTTGTGTTGGTTTATGCGTATTGAGTTGTGACAGCACACGATCTGCATAAGCCATAAAATCATTTTTATAGGCAGATTTAATCGGTGCGGAACTCGGCAACTTAACCGTGAGCGGGTTACGATGTGTACCGTTTACACGGAACTCATAATGTAAGTGGGGACCAGTGGCACGGCCACTGCTGCCAACAAAACCAATGGTCTGTCCCTGTTTAACATATTTACCGACGCGTAGACCGCGCTTGAAGCCATTTAAATGTGCATATAACGTCTGGTAGCGACTACCGTGCTGAACAATGACAACACGACCGTACCCACCTTTACGGCCTTTAAATATTACTTTACCGTCGCCTGAAGACTGTACGGGCGTTCCACGGCGTGCCGCGTAATCAACGCCTTTATGTAAACGCCGTTTCTTTAGAATAGGGTGTTTACGTTTGCCAAAGCGCGAGCTTATACGACGGAAGTCGACTGGTGAACGTAAAAATGTTTTTTTCATGGAGCGGCCTTCAGGCGTGTAATAACTGGTACGACCTGATTTATCGGTGAAGCGGATGGCCTTGAACGTTTTGCCCTGGTTAGTAAATTCAGCGGCAAGGATATTTCCGTTTTGATATTTTTTGCCATCAATGAATTCTTCTTCATAGAGAATCGAAAACTTGTCGTCCTGGCGAATATCCAGTGCAAAGTCGATATCCCAGCCAAAGATGCCCGCCATTTCCATCACCAGGGCATCGGATAGCCCGGCTTGTTTACCGGCCTCAAACAGTGAGCTTTGAATCTGTCCCTGTGAATAATTAACCCGTTTCTCTACTGGCTTTTCAATGGTTTCGATGGTGAAGTCATTATTGACCCGGTTGACGTTTACCGATTGTAAGCGGCTAACCTGGTATGTCAGGGAGTGCAGTTGTCCGCGGTTATCGCTGGCAAAAGTGAGGGTACGGCCAGGTTGTAAATTACGTAATACTTTTGCCGCTTCACCTTTTTGCATAATGCTGTAAAGGTCCTGGTGGCTAAAGCGATGTTTTCTGAAAAGGGCTGAAAGAGAGTGACCTGATTTAATTTTAACGACGGTTTGTTTTAATTCTGGCTGAACCAGGGGGGCTGTCGTTTTTGCTATGTCACTGCTTTCTTGAGCTGGATTTTCTACAGCTTGCGCGTTGTTTTCAATGAGTACGGGGGGCGTGTTGGTAATTTTGTTATTAACACTGAGAGAAGCATGGATCTGGCTTAATGCCTCTTCATTGAGCTTAATTAACTGGGGTGTCTCAATATTACGGGTTGCTTCTACATCATTTGAGAAAAAACTGGCCACGGTTGCAATAAACATAATCAACGCTAATACAATGACTGCATGCAGGCGAGTAAAAGGCGGACGCTTTCGTGGAGCCGGCGGCTGCCCCATCAACTTATAGTCTCGTGTTAAGAAAGAGTTGTAATTCACGGATTTTATTCAACTTTTAGTTATTTTTCTGTAAAGATAGCCGAATGACCTCTCGGGGTCAAATACTAATGGCTATTCTTCTTCTAAGTGAAGGAATCGAATCACAGATCGGGCTTTTGTCTAGTTTACAAACAAGCCTATAGCGGGATAAAGATTCATTTAAGGCATTATGGTACCCTACGCCGCTTTAAATGGGGATAAAATTGAAAAATCCCCCGAATTGTTAAAAACGAGCCTTTTGACTCGCTCAGGAAAAGAATAAACATGGCATCAATTGAAGAAAGCTTGGCAATCATTAAACGCGGCGCCGACGAGATTTTGCTCGAGGCAGAACTGGTTGAAAAACTTAAGAAAAACAAGCCCTTAAGAATAAAAGCGGGTTTTGATCCGACTGCTCCAGATTTGCATTTGGGACATACTGTTTTAATCAATAAGTTACGTCAGTTCCAGGATCTGGGTCACGAGGTGTTATTCCTTATAGGTGACTTCACAGGGATGATTGGTGACCCTACAGGCAAGAGTGCGACACGTCCGCCGTTAACCCGAGATGACGTGATTGAAAATGCACGCTCCTATGAGCAGCAGATCTTTAAAATCCTGGATCCCGAAAAGACCCTGGTGATGTTTAATTCGAGCTGGATGAACGAAATGAATCCATCTGAATTGATCCAGCTGGCAGCAAAACACACCGTTGCCCGTATGCTAGAACGCGATGATTTCAGTAAGCGCTATAAAAATGGCCAGCCTATCGCGATTCATGAGTTCTTGTACCCGTTAATCCAGGGCTATGACTCAGTTGCCATGAAAGCAGACGTGGAGCTCGGTGGTACCGATCAGAAATTTAACCTGCTAGTTGGCCGTGAATTACAGAAGCATTATGGCCAGGAGCAACAGGTGGTTTTAACCATGCCTATCCTGGAAGGACTGGACGGGGTGCAGAAAATGTCCAAGTCTTTAAACAACTATATAGGAATAGACGAAGCGCCCGATGAAATGTTTGGCAAGATTATGTCCATCTCGGATGAGCTGATGTGGCGTTACTTTGAATTACTCAGCTTCCTGCCGCAAGAGGACATCGAGAAATTCAAGCAGGATATTGAGGAAGGCATCAACCCTCGTGATATCAAGTTTGTCCTCGGTGAAGAAATTGTTGCTCGCTTCCATTCGCCTGAAGCCGCTAAACAGGCACGGGAAAACTTTATTGCACGATTCCAAAAAGGTGCGATGCCGGATGATATTGACGAAGTAAGCCTGGATGCGGGGACTGAGGGATTAGGTTTACCTAACCTGTTAAAAGAAGCGGGACTCGTGAGCAGCACGTCTGAAGCGATGCGCATGATTAAACAGGGTGCGGTAAAAATTGATTCTGAGAAAGTGGATTCAAAAGACATGATGTTTACGAGTGGTGCAGAGCATATTTTCCAGGTCGGCAAACGTCGTTTTGCAAAAGTACTGATTAAGTAACTTTTTCACTATTCAAAAATGTGCGGTATAGCGTTATACCGCACACCTCTATTTACAATTTAACTTGTCCCATTGTCATTAAGCTAGTTGCTCTCTTGTTGATAATTATTGACAGTTAGAGGGGCTACTGTAATTGTGCTTAATAAAATATATCGCACACTTTCTGAAATTTCTGGGTATTTTACTATTATTAAGTAATTGAGCGTTTTATCGTTTTTAAATTATTTTATATGTTAGTTTTATCCAGTAACGATTAGATATAGAAATTAAAAACGCTTTAAAAAAATTATTTCCATGTGAACCTGAAAGCAGCTACTTGCTTAAAGGCTGTTGAATAAGTATTTAGCTATATTTATCAAGAGATGTAACATGCATAACAAGTTAAAAGTCAGTCATTATTTACTGATATTTATTATATTAATTCCTCTTTCTGCCCAGGCAGAGCATCCGGTTCGTTTTGGAATTCTATCTATCGCGCCACCATCACGCATCCATGCTAACTGGCAGCCTTTCGTAAGATACCTGAGTAAGCAGTTAGGCCACGAAGTTGAGATTGTTATACCGCGTGGATTTCAAAAGATGAAAGCTGCGGCAACTGACGGAAAAGTGGATATTTTTTATGTGAATTCACTGGTATTTTACCGTCTAAAACAGTCCGGCAAAGCTTTCGGTGTTGCGCAAATGGAAAATATTAGTGGTTCAACAACAAGCACCAGTGATATTTTTGTGCGCAACGACAGTGAAATAAAAACAATCGAACAGTTAAAAGGGAAGAGTATTGCCTTTGTTAGCCCGATGGGAGCCGGGGGGTACCTCGCTCCACGCTCTTATATGTATTCAAAGGGACTGAAAACAAAAAAACAAGCAAAAGAAGTGTTTACCAAAAATTTAAGTAACTCAATTCACCAGGTTCTACTGGGTGAGATCAATGCCGGCACCATGTGTGGTGTTAATTATCGTTTAATGGGCAAAAAAGTGGATACCGGTGAGTTAAGAATCATCGGTCAAAGTTTACCCTACCCTGAAAATGTTATTGCGGCTCGAAGTAATATTGATCCTTCGATTATAAAAAAGATTAAAAACATTATCTTTTCAATGCCGGATAATGCTGAAGGACAAAAGGTTTTACAGTTAATGCACGGTATGAAAATTAAACGTTTTTTACCTTACGATATTAAGAGTGAAGAGATAACCAAAGAATTATTAAGTGTTGCGGAGTTCTAATTATTTAATATGCAGCTAGGATTATTTGCCAGGTTAGCGATTACCCTAAGTATTGTATTGAGTGTAGCGATGCTTACACTCGGTACAGTATTACTAATTGATGCCCAACAACGTTTTCATTCCACCCAGCTTGATCACGCCAGCTCACAGGCCAGGACATTAGCCGAAGCAAGTCTGGATGCACTGGTTACGGTTGATTATGAATTACTTGAACGCTGGGTGGTATCGGTTATTCCAGAAAAATATTATGCATTTGCATACCTTGCTAAAAGTAATGGCCAGGTTTTAACGCACTCAGAGCAAAGTATGGTGGCAAAGTATCTTGATGCCATGGGTCCGTTACACGATTTTAAAATAAGAGAAAATACCTACAAGGGACGCCCAGTAAAGGAGGTGTTTTACCCTGCCAGGATAGGGGATACTCACTTTGCCAATGCCGTCGTTGCTTATTACCTTGATGAAGAAACATTCTTTGAAAAAAATATCGCGATAAAAATTGCCCTGCTGATAGCTTTGTCACTTTTCGTTTTGCTTGGTGTGACGCTGCTAATTATTCGAAAATTCATCTCACCCATTTCAAGCTTGACTGATTATGTTAGCAGCACTTCTATTACGGATAAGACGTTTCATATTGATGATAAATTGTTATCAAGCTGGGGTGAGGTTGGTATTTTATCACGTGCATTTGAAGCGATGATCAAACGACTACGTGCAGCGTTCGAAGAGTTAAGCCATGAAGAAGAACGACTCAAGGCAAAAGTAGAAGAAAGAACTCATGAGCTTGAAATTACGAATAAAGAACTAGAGACGTTTAGTTACTCTGTATCTCATGATTTACGTGCGCCATTGTACGCGGTGATAAATTTAATTGAAATTATGCAGGAAGACTATGCCGATAATTTAGATGAAGCCTGTAAAGAGAACTTCGAGTTAATTAAAGCCAGTATGGTCAAAATGGAATCCTTGATTAACGATATGCTGGAACTCTCCCAGATAACAAGAAAGGAATTATTCTACGAGGATATCGATCTTTCTTTGATCGCATCGGAGATCCTTCAACGGTATCAGCACACAAATCCTGAACGACAAGTTGAAATTAAAATTGAAGATGAGCTTGAGTGCCGGGGAGACAGGGGCTTATTAATAATAGTCATGGAAAATATTCTTGGAAATGCCTGGAAGTACTCAGCTAATAAAGATATTGCACAAATTGAATTAGGACGTATTAAAAAAGATGATCTCAATGTTTATTTTGTTAAAGATAATGGTGTCGGGTTTAACATGGAGTATGAAGAGAAGTTGTTTGAAGCCTTTCAGCGCTTACATGTTGAAACCGAGTTTCAGGGGACAGGGGTTGGTCTTGCAACCGTAGCAAGGGTTATCGGCAGGCATAAAGGCAGGATCTGGGCTGAGAGTGAACAGGGAAAAGGGGCAACTTTTTATTTTTGTTTAGAATGCCTGTCTTCAAAGTTACCGGCTTCAGTCTTAAATAGTTAGATAAATATCTTAAACCCTCCCCTGCCTGTTACATGTTGTAACAAATATGGTGTTCTCATCGATACGATAAAAAAATTAATTGAGAAAATCGATACTCAAAGATATTGCTACAGCTGGCCAACTCTTGTCTTATTGGTTATCAAGTAACCAATAGTGGCTTAATTTTCAGTATAATTCCCCGTAAATCCTTTACTCTGCTCGTTTATTAGCAATTGCTAAAATAAATATCAGTTATTTGTAGATCTGCTGTTGACCGCCGATTGAAGCTGCGTATAATGCGCGCCTCTGTTGAGGGCAACTCAGCTAAATCAAGCAGAAAATAAGTTTGATTTATTAGTTGACCACCTACAGAAGCTGCGTATAATGCGCGCCTTCGTTAGGGACAACGCAGCAAGAAATTGAACGGAAAAATAGTTTGATTTTAAGTGTTGACGGTTTGATTAAGATGCGTATAATGCGCGCCTCTGTTGAACGAAGTCCAACGGAAAGCGGTGAGAAATCACCCCGTTATTGAAAATTTTTCATTGACGGTTAAATAGACTTTCAGATAAAATTGATCGTCTACGCCGAACGAAAGTTATGGCTCGCTCTTTAACAATTTGATCAGATAATTTGTGTGGGTACTTGTGTCGATGATGGCTTTGCCAAGAAATGTCGATGGAAGTAACCTATGTCAAGAACCTATATATATAGAGTTTTTTCGATTCAGGATGCTTTTCATTGCGAAAAGTTTGATTGCGCTTTAGCAATCACAAATGATTAAACTGAAGAGTTTGATCCTGGCTCAGATTGAACGCTGGCGGCATGCCTA
>Ga0207752_1000957_pt1 | contig 13563 bp, 24 predicted proteins | sample Pon2CUnioCityCA_6_FD_187272 | JGI IMG/M metagenome (GOLD analysis project Ga0207752, IMG submission 187272) | Marine sediment microbial community from Union City, CA, USA - Pond 2C Sediment 2 (SPAdes) | ecosystem: Environmental > Aquatic > Marine > Intertidal zone > Salt pond sediment ... | reverse complement strand
GACGAGTTGATATATTTTGTGAATATCGGCATTCTTCAGGCAGTTGGCGCTTCGGACCGACAACTCCAGTTCCTCCACACTCCGGTAGAGGTTCTCGTTGAATTTCGGCCTGGCTTCCCGGTCTCCCTTTCGCTCCGGCTCGGGCTCTGCGCCCTCGTCGAAGTTGATAAAGATCGACATCTGTTCTTTCAGGATTTTGGCCCCGTAGGCCACCGCATCTTCTGGAAGAACGCTGCCATCGGTCCACACTTCGATCGTCAGCTTGTCGTAGTCGGTGCGCTGGCCGACCCGGGCCTGGCCGACCACGTAGTTCACCCGACGAATGGGAGAAAACACCGCGTCGATGGGGATCGTTCCCACCGGCGCCTCTTCGTCTTTGTTCTGCTCCGCCAGGGCGTAGCCTTTGCCGACCTGCACCGTCATCGTCATTTTCAGATCGGCCTCGCCTGAAAGCGTGGCGATGTGCTGTTCGGGATTGAGCACCTCCACCTTTCCGTCGGGGCTGACGATGTTTGCTGCGGTAACCGTCCCTTCGCCCTTGGATTCGATGGTGATCGTTCGCGGCTCCCGGTCCGCCATCTTCAGCCGGACTTCTTTGAGGTTGAGAATGATCTCCGATACATCCTCCAGGACGCCGGGAATGACGCTCATCTCGTGCATCACTGCATCGAACTTCACGGAGGTGATTGCCGCCCCGTGAAGAGAGGAAAGAATCACCCGACGCAGCGCGTTTCCGATGGTGATCCCAAACCCTCTTTCCAGCGGCTCACAGACGAACTTGCCGTAGGCGGCCCTGCTGCTTTCAACGGCGACCTTTTCCGGCCTGATCATCTCCTGCCAATTCATATAAACGATATCATTGGATGACATGGTTTCTGCTCCAGAACGTCTTCGGGGAAAAACCGCTGCGGGATTTGGACGCCGGCGGTTCGGTATCGCCTACTTCGAGTAAAGCTCGACGATGAGCTGTTCCTGAATCGGCATGGTAATGTCTTCACGAACCGGGTATCCCTTGACGATCCCCTTCATATTCTCTTTTTCCAGCTCGAGCCATTGGGGAATCCCACGCCGGACCACAGCGTCGAGGGAATCGGTGATGAGCTGCATGCTGCGGCTCTTTTCCTTGAGCTCGACCACGTCGTCTTGATTGATCAGGGTGGAAGGAATGGAAGCCTTCCTGCCGTTGACCAAAAAATGAGCGTGTCGCACGAGTTGGCGTCCCTGGGCTCTGGAATTGACAAAGCCGAGGCGATAGACCACATTGTCGAGCCGCCGCTCCAGCATCACCAGCAGGTTGGTGCCGGTAATTCCCTTCTTGCGTTCAGCCCGCTGGAAAAACAGCCGGAACTGCTTTTCCGAAAGGCCGTACATCTTCTTGACCTTCTGCTTTTCCCGAAGCTGAACGCCGTAGTCGGAGATCTTTCCCCGGCGCCGCTGCCCATGCTGTCCCGGTGCATAACTGCGCCGATCAAAGGCGCACTTGTCCGAAAAGCAGCGGTCGCCCTTTAAAAACAGCTTCAAGTTTTCACGTCGGCAAATCCGACAAACCGAACCTCGATATCTCGCCAAGGTTTCCTCCTTGTGTTTCCACCTTCAGAACCGTCGGTTCGACCGCTGAGGTTTTCCACGCCCCGGGGCCGGACAGTCCCTGTGCGGGATCGTTATACTCTGCGCCGCTTCGGCGGCCGGCATCCATTGTGGGGAATCGGGGTCACGTCCTTGATCATCACCACGTTGAACCCGGACCCCTGCAATGAGCGCAGCGCCGATTCTCTTCCGGCTCCGGGTCCCTTCACGTAAACCTCGACATTTCGCATCCCGTGTTCCTGCGCCTTTTTGGCGGCATCCTGCGCCGCCAGCTGCGCCGCAAAGGGGGTGCTTTTCCGGGATCCCTTGAATCCCTGTACCCCGGCGCTCGACCAGGCCACCACATTTCCTGTCGGGTCTGTGATGGTCACGATGGTATTGTTGAATGTCGATCGAATATGGACGATGCCATTGAGAATATTCTTTTTTTCTTTTTTCTTCGTTCGCGTTCGCTTTGCCATGAATCGATTCCTGTCTGCTGATCATCCATGAAACGGTGCCTTCCCGCGGCACCCGGCCTCGGCCGATGCTACTTCTTCTTGGGCCCGCCCTTTTTCTTGACGGCCGCTCTTCGCGGCCCTTTGCGGGTGCGGGCATTGGTGGAGGTACGCTGCCCGTGCACCGGCAGACCTCTGCGATGCCTGAGCCCGCGATAGCACCCCAGATCCATGAGACGCTTGATATTCATGGAGACCGCCGTACGAAGCTCGCCTTCGACCTTGTAGCCGTCGTCGATCGCTTTACGGATATTGTTGATCTCCGCTTCGGTCAATTCGTCGGTCTTGGTATCCGGGTTGATGTTCAGCTTATCGAGAATCTCCAGAGAAGTGCTCCTGCCGATCCCGTAAATGTAAGTCAGACCGATCTCGATACGCTTGTTCCTTGGCAAATCGACGCCAGCAATTCTAGCCAAAGCTCATTCCTCCCCTATCCTTGCCGCTGTTTATGGCGTTTGTTCTGACAAATGACTCTCAAGACGCCTTTTCGGCGGACGATTTTGCATTTGCTGCACACTTTTTTTACCGATGCCCTGACCTTCATCTTCTGTCTCCTTACTTTTGCCGATAGGTGATCCGGCCCCGCGTGAGATCGTAGGGGGAAAGCTCCACCGTCACGGTATCGCCGGGCAAGATTTTGATAAAGTGCATCCGCATTTTTCCCGAAATATGCGCCAAAATCTGGTGCCCATTTTCCAGTTCGACTTTGAACATGGCGTTGGGCAGGGTCTCAACGACTTTGCCCTGTACCTGAATCGGCTCTTCCTTGGCCATGGAACGATCTCCCCTTTGCGCCTCCGCTGGTTCTCGAATCGGCTGCCGAACCGCAGACACCGGCTAGTGCCGCCCTTTGAGTCGACCTCCACCCTTGCGCAGAAAACCTTCGTAATGCCTCGTCAGCATGTGAGATTCGATCTGTGCGACCGTGTCGATGGCCACCCCGACGACGATCAACAGCGCCGTTCCTCCAAAATAAAACGGCACGTTGAATCTGGAGATGAGAATCGAAGGCAGCACGCAAACGGCCGACACATAAATCGCACCGCCCAACGTAATCCGGGTCAACACCCGGTCGATATAGTCGGCGGTTCTTCGGCCCGGCCGGATGCCCGGGATATATCCGCCGTTCTTTTTCATGTTGTCGGCCACATCCACGGGATTGAATGTCACCGCCGTATAAAAGTAGCAGAAAAAGAAGATGAAGCCGACGAACAACAGCTCGTAGAACACGTTTCCCGGCCGCATCGCTTCGGCCACACTTTGCATCCAGGGGATGTTGATGAAGCTGGCGACGGTTGCCGGAAACATGATGATCGACGAGGCAAAAATCGGCGGAATCACCCCGGAGGTGTTGATCTTCAGCGGAAGATGCGTGCTCTGGCCCCCGTACATCCGCCGGCCCACAACCCGCTTGGCGTATTGAACCGGGATCCTTCTCTGGCCCTGTTCGACGAAAATGATGAACCCGATAACAGCGATCATCAGCACCAGGAGCAGCAGCACCGGAAAGATGCCCATCTCGCCGGTGGACACCAGCCGGAAGGTGTTGCCGATGGCCGTCGGCATCCGGGCCACGATGCCGGCGAAAATGATCAAAGAGATGCCGTTTCCGATTCCCTTTTCCGTGATCTGTTCCCCCAGCCACATGATAAATGCGGTACCGGCGGTCAGGGTGAGCACGGTCATCAGCCGAAACCCCCAGCCCGGGTCGATGACCACCGGCGCTCCAGCCGGAGAGCTCATGCTCTCCAGCCCGACGCTGATGCCGAAGCCCTGGATCACGCTCAGCACCACGGTGCCGTAGCGGGTGTACTGGGTGATCTTTTTCCGTCCCTGTTCTCCTTCTTTGGAGAGCCGCTCCAGGTGGGGAATCACCACGGTCAGCAGCTGCAGAATGATCGATGCGCTGATGTAGGGCATGATCCCCAGCGCAAACACGGACAGCCGCTCCAGTGCGCCGCCTGAAAACATGTCGAACAACCCCAGCAGCGTCCCCTGGGCTCGCGCGAAAAACGACGCCAGGGCCACCGTGTCGATTCCGGGCGTGGGTACATGGACCCCGATGCGGTACACCGCCAAAAGCGCCAGGGTGTAAAGAACCCGTTTTTTCAGTTCCGGAATCTTGAAGATGTTGCCGAAGCCGCCGCCAATCATGAACCACTCACCTCCACGGTGCCGCCGGCCGCTTCGATTTTCTTTTTCGCCCCGTCGGTCACCTTGTCGACCTTGACCGTCAGCGAAACTGCGATTTCACCCTGCCCCAGCAGCTTGATCCCGTCGTGACCGCCGCTCACCACTTTGCAGCGGATCAGCTCGGCCTCATCGACCGTCGAACCAGCCTCGAACCGGGAAAGATCGCGGACGTTGATGACCGCATATTTTTTTTTGGCGAAGATATTGGTGAACCCCCGCTTGGGCAGGCGGCGATGAATCGGCATCTGCCCGCCCTCGTAGCCGGGTCTGACGCCGCCGCCGCTGCGGGAGTTGCATCCCTTTGTCCCGCGTCCTGCGGTTTTTCCCTGCCCTGAGGCGACACCCCGTCCCAGCCGTTTTCGGTTTTTCCGGGAACCGGGCGCAGGAGAGAGTTCATGCAGTTTCATCGGTGGCCTCCTCAGCCTTCACGAGATGAGATACCTTTTCGATCATGCCCCGAACCGGGGGAATGTCCTTGAGCACCACGGTCCGGTTGACCTTCGTCAGCCCCATGCCGCGCAGAACCTTCCGATGCTTTTCCGGTCGTCCGATCATGCTTTTTATCAGCGTCACTTTCAGCTTGCCTGCCATGAGCGTGCCTCGCATTACAGTTCTTCCACGGCCTTGCCGCGTCTTTTCGCCACCTGCTCGCGGCTCTGGAGCTGTTCCAGCCCGCTCATGGTGGCTTTCACCACATTATGGGGATTGTTGGTCCCCATGCACTTGGTAAGGATATCCTGCACCCCGGCCGCCTCCAAGACGGCCCGAACCGCGCCGCCGGCGATAACGCCGGTCCCCTGGGAGGCGGGTTTGAGCAGCACCCGGCCGGCGCCGAACCTGCCCATCACCTCGAAGGGAATGCTGCCTTCGACCAGCGGCACTTCGATCATGCCTTTTTTGGCCTTTTCCACCCCTTTGCGAATCGCTTCGGGGACTTCTCCGGCCTTTCCCAGCCCGAAACCGACGTTGCCCTGCCCATCGCCGACCACGACGATGGCGCTGAAGCTAAAGCGGCGGCCGCCCTTGACGACCTTGGCCACCCGGCTGATATGAACCACCTTGTCGATCAGTTGGCTGTCTTCCGTATCCTGCTTGTACAAGGGCCTGCCTCCTTATCTGATGAAATGCCTAAAACTCCAGGCCGGCTTCCCGGGCTCCCTGCGACAGGGCCTTTACCCTTCCGTGATAAAGAAAGCCGTTTCGATCGAAAACCACCTTGGCAATCCCTTTTTCCCGGGCGCGCTCGGCGACCACCTTCCCGATGTAGGCAGCCGCCGCGGTTTTGTTCTCGAAGGGTTTCTTTTCGCGCACCGTCGGCTCCAAGGTCGATGCCGCGGCCAAGGTTCTGCCGCTGGTGTCGTCGATCACTTGGGCATAGATGTGGCGTGCGCTGCGAAATACGCTAAGCCTCGGGCGCTGGGAATCGCCCGTGATCTTTTTCCGGATTCGTTTCTTGCGCTTGATTCGCGATTTGACTTTGGGATCCAGTTTTCCCATGGCGCTAACTCCGTTGCTCGGGCGGTGTTCGATTCCCGGATGATCTTTTCGTTACTTTGTGCCGGCCTTTCCGGCCTTCCGCTGAATATATTCTTCCTGGTACTTGACGCCCTTGCCCTTGTATGGCTCCGGCGGCCGGAGCTTTCGGACCCGCGCGGCCGTCTGCCCCAAAAGTTCCTTGTCGATGCCGGCAAGCTTGATCACGTTGTTTTTCTCGATCCGGGCCGTGATCCCCTCAGGCAGCGGAAACTGGATCGGATGAGAGTAGCCGAGATTGAAGACGATGTTGCTTCCCTGCACCTCGGCACGGTATCCGATGCCATTGATCTCCAGCACGCGCTCAAAGCCGGTGTCGACGCCGACGACCATGTTGGCCACCAAAGAGCGGGTCAGCCCGCGCAGAGCCTGCCCTTGGCGCGTCTCGGCAAGAGGGGTGACCAGAATCTGTCCGTCGACGATTTGAAGATCTACCTCGGGGTGAATCTCCCGAGACAGTTTGCCCTTCTGTCCCTCGACCGTCAAATGACGGTCCGCATACGAGACCTTGACTTTTTCAGGTAACGGAATCGGTTTTTTGCCTACACGAGACATCGAGCTCTCCTCGCTTCCCTATTTCTTTCTTTCGCAGTTGTTTCGCGAAGCGAAACCTTATAACAGCGCGCCAGCGCTGTTATTACCAGATGTGGCAGAGAACCTCTCCGCCGACGCTCTGCTTCCGGGCCTGTTTGTCAGTGAGAACACCCTTGGAAGTGGAGATGATGGCAATTCCGGTGCCGCTGTATACCGGGGCGATTTCATCTTTTCCCACATATACCCGCCGGCTCGGTTTGCTGATCCGTTCAAGTTCGCGAATCACCGGATTCTGCTGCTTGTCGTACTTGAGGTAGATCCGCAGGATTCCCTGTTTTCCGTCCTTGATGAACTTGTAGTTCCGGATGTAGCCTTCGTCTTTCAACACCCGCGCCATATCGGTTTTCATCTGGGAACCGGGGATATCGACGCTGTTGAACTTGGCTTTTCCAGCGTTGCGAATGCGCGTAAGCATGTCTGCAATCGGGTCGCTAAACGACATGTTCCTCTCCAGAATCGTTCGGTTGTATAGAAAAAACCCACGCCGGGTTTCTTCGCAGGTCCTACCAGCTTGACTTGATTACACCGGGCAGCAAGCCTTCGGACGCCATTTTCCGGAAACAGATGCGGCAGATGCCGAATTTGCGGATAAACGCCCGCGGGCGGCCGCAAATCGGGCATCGGTTGTATTCCCGGACCTTGAACTTGGCACTTTGCGTGGCCCTGATTCTCAATGCTTTTTTGGCCAAACCATCCTCCTCTTTTCTCGATACCGGCGCCGCGCTTGCTGTGTTGCGGCCGTCAACGCGTCCCGTTAATTCCTGAAAGGCATCCCCAGCAGGCGGAGCAGTTCTTTTCCTTCCTCGTCGGTCTCGGCGGAGGTGACGATGGTCACGTTCAGGCCCTTGATCTTATCGATCCGATCGTAGTCGATCTCCGGAAAAATGATCTGCTCTTTGATGCCCAGAGAATAGTTTCCCTGCCCGTCCATTGCTTTGGCCGAAATGCCCCGGAAATCCCTGACCCGAGGCAGTGCAATGTTCACCAGCTTGTTGAAGAAATCGTACATCCGGTCTCGCCGCAGGGTCACACGGCAGCCGATCGGCATGCCGGTCCTCAGCTTGAAAGCGGCAATCGACTTCTTGGCCCGGGTGATGACCGGCTGCTGGCCGGAGATCATCTTCAGCTCCTCGACCGCCGAGTCGAGAATCTTGATGTTCTGGATGGCCTCGCCCAGCCCCATGTTCAGCACGATCTTTTCCAGCTTAGGTACCTGCATCCGATTCCGGTACCCGAAGGCTTCGGTCAACTGGGGCACGACCTTTTCGAGATATAATTGTCTAAAATTCGACATGCGCTGCTACCTCCGGCTAACGCCTGCTTTACGCATCGATGATTTCGTCACAATTGCTGCAAACCCGGACCTTCTTGCCGTCGTCCAGCCGCTGCATCTTCACGCGCGCGGGTGTCACGCATTTGTTGCACATCAACATGACGTTGGAGACATCGACGGGGGCCTCGCTTTCGACGATGCCGCCCTGTCTGTTTTTCATGCTCGGCCGCTGATGATGCTTGACAAAATTGATATTCTCCACAAGAACCCGGTTCTTTTTCCGGTCCACCTTGAGGATCTTGCCGACTTTGCCCCGATCCCGGCCGCTGATGACCTTAACCTTATCGTCTTTTTTTAGATGAATCGTGTTCTTTTCCATGGTTGCGCTGCTCCGCGTCGAAAAAACTGTTCCCCGCTGTTGCCCCTGCTGCGAAATAACCGCCGCCCGCCGTCGCTACAGCACCTCCGGGGCCAGGGAGATGATCTTCATAAACCGCTTTGCCCTGAGCTCCCGTGCCACCGGGCCGAAGATCCGGGTCCCGATCGGCTCCCGATGCTGGTTGATCAGCACGGCGGAATTGTCATCGAAACGGATGAAGGAACCATCCGGCCGGGAGATCTCCTTTTTGGTCCGCACGACCACCGCTTTGAGGACGTCGCCTTTTTTGACCTTGGCGTTGGGAATCGCCTCTTTGACCGTCACCACGATGATGTCGCCGATGCTCGCGTAGCGCCTTCTGGAGCCGCCGAGCACCTTGATGCAGTAAAGGACCTTGGCGCCGGAGTTGTCCGCAACCGTCAATCTTGTTTCTGACTGAATCATTGCTCTTGTTCCTTATCCGCTTAGATCGCTTTTTCGATGATCCGGCTTACACGCCATTTTTTGGTCCGGCTCAGGGGCCTCGATTCGGTGATCATCACCCGATCGCCGGCCTTGCAGGCGTTGGCTTCGTCGTGGGCGGAAAAGTTCGCCCTTCTGCGGACGTATTTTTTATACAACCGGTGCTTGACCAGGCGTTCGACCTGAACGACCACGGTCTTGTCCATCTTGTCGCTGACGACGGTACCGGTCATCTGCCTTTTGGTTCCTCGAGGTTTCATGGCGGCCATGATTCGTTACACATCCTTCTGTTGCAGTTCGAAGTGACGGAAGACGGTCTGCACCCTGGCAATGTCCTTGCGGATCTGCTTGAGCCGTGCCGAATTCTCCAATTGGCCCACTTCATGCTGAAAGCGCAGGTTAAACAGCTCCTGTTTCATGTCTTGGAGCTTCTGCTGCATTTCGTCGGGGCTCATGTCCCGGATCTCGTTTGGCTTCATCTCAGCTCGCTCCTCTCCACGAACCGGGTCTTGACCGAAAGCTTATGAGAGGCCAGCCGCAAGGCTTCCTCGGCCAGCTCTTTCGGTACCCCGTCCATTTCGTACAGGATTCGGCCCGGGCGGATCACAGCGACCCAGCCTTCCGGCGCCCCCTTGCCTTTTCCCATGCGGACTTCGGCCGGTTTCTTGGTAAACGGCTTGTCTGGAAAGATCCGGATCCACATCTTGCCGCCGCGCTTGACATGACGGGTCATGGCGATACGGGCGGCCTCGATCTGCTTGGAGCTGACTTTCCCGCACTCCACGGCCTGCAGGCCGTATTGACCGAAGCTCAAAAGGCAGCCTCTTCGGGCCACGCCCTTCATTCTCCCCTTTTGCTGCTTGCGGTACTTGACCTTCTTGGGGCTGAGCATGTGACATTCTCCTTGATCCTGCGGCTGCCGAACCCCTGACCCGCGCGCGGCGCCGCCCGGAAGATCTCATGAGCGCTAAAGCTTAGGCGGCGCCTTCCTGGAGCTGGTCCGCCTGCAGAATCTCTCCGTGAAAGATAAGCACCTTGACGCCGATGACGCCGTAGGTGGTCTTGGCCTCGATAAACCCGTAGTCGATGTCCGCCCGAAGCGTATGCAGCGGCACCCTTCCCTCGCGGTACCATTCGCGCCGCGCCATTTCCGCCCCGCCGAGCCGGCCGGCGCACATGATTTTCACGCCTTTGGCGCCGAATCTCATGGCAGACGACACGCCCCGCTTCATGGCCCGCCGAAAGGCGACCCGCCGCTCGATCTGCAGCGCCACGTTTTCAGCCACCAGCTGCGCATTGATCTCGGGCTTTCGCACTTCCTGGATATCGATGAAGACCTCGTGGTTGACCTGCTTTTCGAGCTCTTTTTTGAGCTGAGCGATCTCCGACCCTTTTTTCCCGATGACGATCCCGGGACGCGCCGTGTAGATCCGCAGCCGGACCCGCTTGGAGGACCGTTCGATTTCGATCCTGGAAATCCCTGCGTGAAAGAGCTTTTTCTTGATATAGCGGCGCAGCTTGTGGTCCTCCAGGATGTAGCTTGCGTACAGCTTTTTATCCGCGTACCAGCGCGAGTCCCACGTCTTGACGATTCCCAGTCTCAATCCGATCGGATGTACTTTCTGGCCCAAGCTCTACCTCCTTATGACACCGATTTTTCCGCGAGAATCACGGTGATGTGCGAAGTCCGTTTCAGAATTCGCGTTGCCCTTCCCCGGGCCCTGGGCCGGATTCGTTTCAGCATGGGACCCGGATCGGCAAGGACATTGCGAACCACCAGCGCATCGACGTCGATGTCCGGGCGCTGGTCGGCATTGGCAACGGCGCTGCGCATGATCTTCTCGACCACCCCCGCGGCCTTCTGCGGCATAAACTTAAGGGTGTCCAGAGCCGCCTCCACCTGCTTTCCCTTTACGGCGTCGGCCAGCATGCGGACTTTCTGCGGAGAAATCCGCATATACTTGGCTACGGCTTTAACCTCCATGGCTGCTTTCCTCTACTCCGGTCATGATCTCCGGGGACACCGGAAATTTTCTTTCATTCAATCAAATTGCGCCAGCAATTTGATTACTTCTTCAGTCTTGACTTCCTGTCTCCGGCATGCCCGTAAAAGGTCCGGGTCGGAGAGAATTCTCCCAGCTTATGGCCCACCATATTCTCCGAGACGAACACCGGGATAAACTTTCTTCCGTTGTGCACGGCCAGCGTGAGCCCGACCATTTCCGGTACGATGGTCGACCGTCTGGACCAGGTCTTGATCACCCGGTTGCTTCTGGTCTCCTGGGACACCTGAACACGCATCATGAGCTTGTCTTCTACGTACGGACCTTTTTTCAACGACCGTGGCATAGTCTCTGTGTCTCCTATCGGTTCTCCGGCAGACGTCCGCCCACCGTCTATTTCTTGCTGCGCCGCTTGGCCCGCCGCTTGACGATATAGCGGTCGCTCGGCTTGCTTTTCCGGGTACGGTATCCCTTGGTCGGCTTCCCCCACGGGGTGCACGGATGACGACCTCCGGAGGAGCGGCCTTCACCGCCGCCCATGGGATGGTCCACCGGGTTCATCGCCACACCGCGCACATTGGGACGGCGACCCAGCCACCGTTTCCTGCCGGCTTTGCCCAGCGAGACGTTTTCGTGCTCTGCATTGCCGACCTGGCCGATCGTGGCCTTGCAGCTGAGCAGCACCATCCGGACCTCCCCGGATGGCAGCTTGACCAGGGCGTATTTGTTTTCCTTGGCCATGAGCTGGGCGTAGGCACCTGCGCTGCGGACGATCTGCCCTCCTCTGCCCTGCCGAAGCTCGATGTTGTGAATGTGCGTCCCCAACGGAATCTTGTGCAAGGGCAGGGTGTTTCCCGGCTTGATGTCCGCATCGGGCCCTGACACAACCGTGTCGCCCACCGCGAGCAGCAGCGGCGCAAGGATGTACCGCTTTTCTCCGTCGGCATAGTGCAGCAGGGCGATGCGCGCGCTCCGGTTCGGATCGTATTCGATCTCGGCGACCTTGGCCGGAACGCCGATCTTGTCCCGCTTGAAGTCGATCATCCGGTAATGGCGTTTGTGGCCTCCGCCGCGGTAGCGGACCGTTGTCCGGCCGTAGACGTTTCGCCCGCCTTTGCTGCGAATCGGGCGCAACAGGCTTTTTTCCGGCTCGGTCCGGGTGATTCCCTCGAAGCTGGCGTATGTCTGAAACCGCCTTCCGGAAGATGTCGGTTTTACCTTCTTGATCGCCATGGGTTTGCTCCTAACCTCTGTTACACGCCTTCGAAAAAGTCGATCCGCTCGCCGGGCATCAGGGTCACGATCGCTTTTTTCCAGTCCCTTCGTTTTCCGACAATCCGCCCCCGCTGCTTGACCTTTCCTTTGACCTGTGCGGTTTGAACCGCAGCGACGCGCACGTTGAACAACCGCTCCACAGCACGGCGGATTTCGACACGGTTGGCGCGGCGGTCCACCTCGAAGGTGACCTGCCGGTGGTCCTCTTTTTGAATGCTCGTCTTTTCCGTGATCACCGGGCGCTTGATGATTTCATACTCGATCATGAAAGCCTCCCTTCGATCCCCTGGATCGAGGCTTCCAGCAAAATCAACTGGCGGTATTTGAGGATGTCGTACACGTTCAGGCCTTCGGTGCGGATCACCTTGACCCCCGGTACGTTCCGGGACGACAGTTCGAGTCGGTCGTCTTTGCCCGCTGTGACGATCAAGGCATTATCCGTCCTCAAGGCGCGGATGATCTCGACAAAGTCTTTCGTCTTGACCTGGCCGAGTTCGAACTTGTCCAGAATCACCAGCTCCTCATTTTGCAATTTGCTGCTGAGGGCCATTTTCAGCGCCAGCTTGCGGACCTTTTTCGGCACTTTGTAGCCCCAATCCTTTAGATGGGGCCCGAATACCACGCCGCCGCCGCGCAACAGCGGGGACTTGATGTTTCCTCTTCGCGCCCGGCCGGTTCCCTTTTGGCGAAACAGCTTCCGGGTGCTTCCCCGCACATCGCTTCGGTTCTTGACAGACGCTGTCCCGGTGCGCTTTTTGGCCAGCTGGCTTTGGACCACCTCGTGCAGCACCGCTCCGTTGACCGGGACATTGAACAGCGCCTCGGCCAGTTCGACCTGGGAGACTTTTTCTCCTGCGGTATTGATCACATCCACTACTGCCATAGCGTCCTCGTAAGGATGCCGGGGGCCCTGACCGGTCCGCCGGCATCGGCATCCATTGGTATTTCAGCGACTTATTTCCTGATCGTCACCAGGGCGCTTCGGTGACCCGGAACCGCCCCCTTGACCAGGATCAGGTTCTGCTCTGGACGAATGTCCACGATTTCCAGGTTCCGCATCGTCTGCCGTTCGTTTCCATACTGGCCGGGCATCTTTTTTCCCTTGATCACCCGGGCAGGCCAGGCGCTGCATCCGATCGACCCGGGCGGCCGGACGTTCTTGCTGCCGTGAGATTTCGGCCCCCGATGAAATCCATGCCGTTTGATGACGCCGGAAAAGCCTCTTCCCTTGCTTTTTCCGGACACACGCACCCGGTCTCCGACCTGAAACAGGTCCAGCGTGATCTCCTGGCCGAGGGAAAAGTCGTCGGGATTTTCCACCGGAAACTCTCGAAGGACGGAGAAAAGCTGCTCGCCGGATTTCTTCAGGTGGCCCTTCATGGGGCGGTTGACCCGGGATGCCTTTCGCCGGCCGAATCCAAGCTGCAGCGCGTTGTAGCCGTCGGAAGCCGCCCGCTTGACCTGGGTCACCACGCAGGGTCCGGCTTCGATCACCGTCACCGGCACGTATCGCCCATCCGGCATAAACAGGCCTGTCATGCCCACTTTTTTGCCAATCAGTCCTTTACTCATGGCCCTGTCTCACGTTGGCGCTCTGTCGGCACCGGTTTTATAGTTTGATCTCCACGTCAACCCCCGGCGACAGATCGAGCTTCATCAGTGCATCGACCGTCTGCTGGGTGGGATCCAGAATGTCGAGAAGCCGCTTGTGGGTCCGCACCTCGAACTGCTCGCGGGATTTTTTGTCGATGTGGGGCGATCTCAGTA
>Ga0207752_1000956_pt1 | contig 13565 bp, 10 predicted proteins | sample Pon2CUnioCityCA_6_FD_187272 | JGI IMG/M metagenome (GOLD analysis project Ga0207752, IMG submission 187272) | Marine sediment microbial community from Union City, CA, USA - Pond 2C Sediment 2 (SPAdes) | ecosystem: Environmental > Aquatic > Marine > Intertidal zone > Salt pond sediment ... | reverse complement strand
ACGGCGGCACCGGCCGGGCCGGCCAGGGCACGAGCCCAGGCGACGGCTGCTGCGTCGGCGGGCGTGGCCCGGAAGATGAGGAGAATACGGGTAAGCGGCCAGCGCAGGTGCCGGACGGCAAGTACGGAGGCCGGCCCGCGCCGCGCGAGACGCTCTGGCACTGTCCAACCGAGGATACGCTGCCACCAGGATGACGGCGGTTCATGGAACAAAATCAGGTCCTGCTCCCCGGCCGGGGTGGCCGTTTCGCGATATGCCGGATCAACGCCCAGCAGGTCCGCCAGGTAGCGCGTGTAATGGACCCATTCATCGCTCACCGGAGGTGTGTGGATACAAATTAGTTGCATTTTCCTTGTTGCAGCTTCAGCCATCAGGTTACCTCCCTGAGTCAAAAGAACTATGGTTCCGAGGGAGCACCGGCCGGTGCCCGCACATCAAACGGTTGCAAGGAGAGAGACGGTTCGATTTCGGCCTGCCAGAGCAGTTCGACCACTTCGCGATAGGCATGCGGCCAGCCGCCCAGATCGGCCACGGTGAATGGATGGCGCAACGGGCTAAAGGACGGGTCGTCGCCGGCGACCGGCCGCTGGTAATAATGGGCGAAGTGCTGCTGCCCCGCGTCGCCGAGCAAATAGCGCACGAAAGCGGCGGCCACCGGTTGCTCTGTCCTGGTCACGTTCCGGTCGACAATGACGGCGACCGGTTCGGCAACAATGGTATAGGAGGGGCGGATAATGGTCAGCGGCACACCCCGCTCCAGCGCCAACAGCGCATCCTGTTCATAGGTGACCAGGGCATCGCCGGTCCCCAGTTCAAAGAGGGTGAGGGCGGAGCGGGCGGAAGGGGACAGCACGGAGACGTTCTCCCAGATGGCGCTGAGCCGGGCCGCAGCCACAGCGGGATCGCCGCCGGCGACGCGGGCGTTCCCGTACTCGGCCAGGAGAGCCCACTCCCCACCGCCTGAAGTGCGTGGATTGGCGTGCACCAGGCGCAGGCCGGGCCGGGCCAGGTCGGCGAATGTCTCGAGACCATGCGGGTTGCCCGGTCGCGTCACAATTACCATAGGCGTGGAGCCGAGTACGTGCGACTGGGTCTCCACCCGCACCTGTTTGCCCATACGGAGATAGGTGACGTGGTGGGCATTGCTGAACAGGGCAACGTCAGCCGGGGCGCCGAGGTTGATCTGGCCGGCCAACATGGCCGACGGGCCAAAAACGCCGTCGAGCGTCAGGTCCCGACCGGTTTCTGCTTCCCACGCCGTCTCGAAAGCGGGGAAAATGCTCTGGGTCAACACTTCTTCCTGAGTGCTGAAGGCGTAAACGACCAGATGCACCGGGGCGTTTACACCGGCCGTGCGCGGACCATAGTAGAGGAGCAGGGCCAGCAGAAAAGCGCCGGCCAAATAGGGAATCCACGACTGCCAGGCGCGCAGCCAGCGGCCGCCTCTCGCCGGGCGGGACAAACCGCTCTCTGTTGCCGTGTCTCGTAAGACCATCGCTTGCCGATCCTGGCAGCAGGCGCGTCTCAACCAGGTGTCCAGCCACCTACTACCATATGTTCATGGTAAGGGCAGCCAGTAACAGCAGGGTAATGGTGAGGTAACAGGATGGTAACAGAGGGGATAATGGACGCCCGGCGCCAATCCCTGACGAGCTCAACGGCCAGTTTCGCCGTGGTTCAGAGGCAGTTCGAACCAGAAAATGGAGCCGCCACCAGGCCGATCGCTGACGCCCACACGCCCCCCATGGGCTTCGACTGCGGTCTTGACGACAAACAGGCCCAGCCCGATGCCGTACTGCTCCCCCTCCTGCGGCTGGCGTCTGACAAAACGGCGAAAGATGTTTTCGCGCTCCGCCGGCGGAATACCCGGGCCGCGATCGGCGACCGAGATGCGCACGCGCGCGCCGTCGCGAACCATGCTCACCTCGATCGGTTTCTCAGGGGGGCTGTATTTGCTGGCGTTGACAAGTAGATTCACCAACACCTGGGTCAGCCGCACGGGATCGGCGTTGAGCAAAGGCACGAGGCCGGGTTCGCCGAGCCGGATCGGCTGGCGGCGGCGCTCAAGGAGGGGGCCGGCCACCAGTAGCGCATTCTGCAGCACTTCGTCCAGGTCGGTTGGCTGGCGGTAGAGGGTAAACTGGCCCGCCTCAATGCTGCTACTATCCAGAAGATTGTTGATCAGGGTCTGCAAGGCGCGCAGGCTGACGTAGCTGGGCTTGAGGAGCTGGCGCATTTCTTCCGCAGATAGCGCTTCAGCCGGATTGAGCATCAGTTCCATGGAGGCGTTGAGGGTGCTCAGCGGTGTGAGGAATTCGTGGGAGATGTTGGCCAGGAAGTAGCTGCGCAGGTGGCGCAGCGCCTCTTCTTCGGTCACATCGCGCAGCACCAGTGCCAGTTGCGCCGTCTCAGCACCGGGCGGCACGACCTGGGCGCTGGTCACGGCGAGGACGATGTTGCTACCGGTGCGGCCACGAACGCTAATCTGGCGCTTCTGGCCGGCAGCAGGGATGGCGTCGAGAAAGCTACCTTCTTCCTCCCCCGCCAGAGGGAAGATGTCGTCAAGCGAACGGCCGAGCGCCTCCTCGTGGAACCAGCCACTCAGTTGTTCGGCGCCGTGGCTGAGGAAGGTGACAGAACCATCGTTGTCAACGGTCACCACCCCCTCGACAATGGATTGGATGAGGGCGTTGAGCCGGTCACGAGCCTGGCCGCGCTCACGCACGGCGTGTAACATGCTGGCCTGGCTGCGATGGAGCGCGGTGGCCAGGGTGCTGACTTCGGCCGGGCTGGCGATGAGGGGAATGGGGGCCATTAGCTCGCCACTGCCGATACGCTCGGCAACGGCCGTCAGTTGTTGCAGCGGCGCCACCAATTGGCGCATGTACCAGATGCCGAGCAGGCTGCCGAGGAGGGCAACGAGCCCGGTGCTACCGGCCAGGATGAGCAAGGCCCGGGTCTCAGTGGCAGCCAGGGCAGCTACCGGGAGGGCCACTTCAGAGAGGGCCTCCTCAGGGAGGGCCTCCTCAAGGAGGGAAGAGGATTCCTCCCCCATTCCCAGGGGGAGATAGGACGCGTAATAAGGAGTGTCGCCAACCACCACCTGTCTGCGGGTGCCGGCGGCAAGTTCGCCGTTTTCAATAGGCTGGGCGAGGCCGCCCGGCAGGCTGGTTGCCAGGCGAACGCCATCCGGCCGGACCACGCTTTGCTGGACACCGGTGTTGGCGGCCAGTTGTGCCAGGAAAGCGCCGTCCAGCCAGATGCCGGCGATGGTGCTACCCAGGATCTGACCTGAGGCCGGGTCGTCCACCTGCTGGTACACGAGCAGTGCCGGACGGTTGTCGATAAGGACGAAATTGCCGGCCGGTGCACCGTTGCAATCGCCGGCAAAGCCGTCTCCGGCCAGACGGCGGTCGCGAGGGTCGCAAAAGAGAAGGATATCGAGGTCGCTTTGCTCGCGAAAAGCGGTCAGATAAGGACGCAGATCGGCCGTCGCCTGTTCCCGCGCCAGTTCCTGGAGGGTCGGGCGCTCGGCGAAGAGGGTAGCCAGGTTAGACAGCCGATCTTGCTCAGCCTGTAACAGGGAGCGGGTGGCCCGCTGGGCACCGTCCACCTGGGACCAGGCCTGCCGTTCTAACTGGGCCCGGGTCAGCCAGTAAGCGGGAATACCGGCGCTGACGGTGGTCAGCAGGATGAGGGCGAACGCGCCGAGAATGAGGCGCGTGGAGAAGCTGCGTGGCAAGAAAAATCGGTTCATGAAGAAACCGTCCTTTGGCTGGGATAGGAGTGTACCAGGAACAGGCACACGGCCAGCGACCGTTTCGTTGCTTTACGTCTATTGTACCGCACTTGAATTGCCTTGTATTATGATTTCGACTGCGGGCACACGGCCGGCCGATTATATGGTAGAATAGGAGTGGCTGTTCCAGTCAGCCGTGCGCCACCCTTTGTTCGACGTCGGTAGAGGAGTATCGGTAAGCCATCCTGAATCGTTCCTATTGGAGAGGAGGATTGCGATGAGGCAAACGTTATTTCCCCCCCTGCGCCTGGCAGAGTGGCGCGCCACCCGGGACACGCTACACACCTATGCCCGGCTGGTCGGAAGTATCCGGCGGGCGCTGGTGCCCCCGCAAAAGCATTGGTGGCACATCAGCCTGCGGGCGTCAGCGTGTGGGCTGACCACCACCCCGATGCCGGCCGGCAACCGCACCTGTGAATTGACGCTGGACCTGACAAGTCACGATCTGACGATCACCACCAGCCGGGGAGATTGGTGGGACGTACCCCTGGAGGGACAATCGAGCCGGGAGCTCCGCGCAAGCGTGCTGGGGAACCTGGAGGCGATGGGAGTGAAGCCCGAGATCGAGCGGGAGCCCTTCGCCAGCGAAGCAACGAACCCTTACGATGCCGATGCGGTAGACGCGTACTGGCAGGCTCTTTCGCAGATGGACCTTCTCCTGAAGCAATTCAGGGGTGAACTGCGAGAAGAAACCAGCCCGGTGCAACTATGGCCCCACCACTTTGACCTGTCGCTGGTCTGGTTCTCCGGACGGCGGGTGCCGGGGGTGGACCCGGCAAAAGCCGAAGAGGCGGATGAGCAGATGGCTTTCGGTTTCTCGACCGGGGATGAGGGAACGCCCGAACCTTACTTCTATATTACGGCCTATCCGTGGCCCGAGGGGCTGGAAGAAACGGCGTTACCGGCCGGCGCCTGCTGGCAACAGGAGGGGTGGCAGGGCGCGCTACTGCCCTACCATGCCCTGCCGGAGAGCGATCCCCAGGCTTACTTGCTTGATTTCTGGCGGACGGTGCAGAGGGCAGGAGCGGACAGAATGGGCGCCTGAGTTCTGCCGGCGAGCTTAAAGGCAAGACCGGAGCGTCCCAACAGGGGGGCGGCTGATTTGGGGATGCCCCTGGCGGGCGAAAGCTAACTACCACCTACCAAGCATTAACTGCTGAAGGAGAAAATGGATGACGAGTCGTCTGGATGAATTTCGTGAGTACCGGGAGCGGATGAATGAGCGCGTGCTGGGTCTGGAGCACCTGGGGATTAAGCGCTTCTTTAACCTGGACACAGCCGCTTACCGGGATGGCGCACTGGACGGCCGGACGAAGGAGTTGCTGGGCCTGGTGGCCTCGGCCGTATTACGCTGCAACGATTGTATTGATTACCACCTGATGCAGTGTGTGGACGCGGGCTGGAGCGATGAAGAATTGGTGGATGCGCTGAACGTGGCGCTGGTCGTCGGCGGCAGCATCGTCATTCCCCACCTGCGCCATGCCGTGGAGACGATTGACCTGCTCCGGGCCGAAGCGGAACCGGGGAGTTGATCAAAAAAAAGGCCCCCGACCTATCTGGGTCGGGGGCCGGGCCGTTGGCTGGGCCAGTTGCCGGGCCGTTGGCCTAGGCGGAAGTGGTGCTTCTTCAGACGGGGGTGGATTCGTAAAGGGCGGCTTTAATCTGTAAAACGTCCCGCCGCACCTTCTCGTCGGTCTCCATCAGGCCAGAAATCTTGTCATAACCATGGAGGATGGTGGTATGGTCCCGGTCTCCCAAATGCTGGCCAATCGCGGGGAAGGACGCTTCTGTTTCGGTACGGGCCAGGTACATGGCCACCTGGCGCGGGAAAGAAACGACCCGGCTGCGGCTGCGCCCGCATAGTTTTTCCATGGAAAGACGATAGTAGTCGACGACCGCCTCCATCACCTGGGGTACGGTCAATTTGGCCGGTTTGTGCATCTGGTCGGCCAGGGCCATGTTCACCAGCTTCATGTCAATGGGCTGGCTGGTTAACTGAGCATAGGCGATTACCTTGTTCAGCGCGCCCTCCAACTCTCGGATGTTGTTGCGGAAATGGTGGGCAATTACTTCAATCACACTCTGGGGCACGTGCAAGCCATACTCGTCTGCTTTGGCATGCAAAATCGCGGACCGCATCTCGGCATCCGGTAGCTGAATGTCGGTCATCAAGCCCCACTCAAAGCGGGATTGCAGCCGTTCCTCCAGGGTAACCATGGCCTTTGGGGGCCGGTCACTGGAGAGGATTACCTGCTTGCCGCTGCTGTGCAGGTGATTGAAGGTATGGAAGAATTCTTCCTGGGTGCTTTCTTTACCGGCAATGAACTGGATGTCGTCAATGAGGAGTATATCTGGCGTGCGGTATTTCTCCCGGAACTGTTCCATCTTTTGCGAGCGGATGGATTGAATCAGGTCGTTGGTGAAGGTTTCTGAGGAGACGTAGCAAACGGTATAGCCATTGTCCCGGCATTTGTGGCCGACGGCATGCAAGAGGTGAGTCTTGCCCAGGCCAACGCCCCCGTAAATGAAGAGGGGATTGTAAGCCCGGCCGGGTTGCTCAGCCACCGAGAGGGCGGCAGCATGGGCCAGCCGGTTACTGGGGCCGACCACAAAGGTGGCAAAGGTATAGCGATCGCTAATGTTCTCCCCCATCGAGGTACCATTTTCAGTCATGGCCACCTCCTCATCTTCGACTATGGCTGGCGTCGCCGGAACCAGCGCGGTTTTCTTGCCATTCTCGGTCCCGTTCACTCCAGGCCTGTGCGCTTCGCCGTTCGTCTTATCTTGAACTTCGTCCCGGGCCTCGCGCCGCATCTCTTCCGGTACTTTTCCACCAACAACAAAGCGAATGTCTACCGAACGGTCCACGATCGCCGACAATGTGCGGACGATTGCCCCCTGCAAGCGGTTTTCTAACCAATCTTTGGCGTAATCGTTGCGCACACCTACAACGTATTCATCCTCGTCGCAGGCGAGCAAACGGGCGTCCTTCAACCAGGTATTGAAGGTTGCCCTCGTCATCTGTAGCTCCAATTCCCCTAAGGTAGCCTTCCAGGCAGTTTCAGGAAGCATATAACACCAAGATAATGATGGTCGCGACAACGTCTGGCGCGATAGGTAATTTGAGATCAAATCAGAGCAGGAAAGTAAACCTGCCCATGGAATCCGTTTTCGGCAGTAAGGGAGGCGGGTCATCCTCGTCCGACAAACCCGTTGATCACCATCTAAACTGGCCTGATTTTTCCGTGATAGGGTCGATACACGGGGACACCAGTTACTGGCCGATCACTGTTTTTATTCTAGTCAATGGGCGCCACTTCTGCAATGGGAATCGCGTGAATTTGCCTTAAAAGGTTGCAGTTGGCGGTAGATTTTTCCAGAAGGGGCGTATTAGAGAAGGAAGCCATTTACATAAATGCCTTTTAGGAAAAGGCTTTTTCAGAAAAAGGGAGAAGGGGCCGGCACCAGATCGAACCGGTCCCTTCGGTAAAGAGGAGAGGAAAGCCTGGGATGAAGTAGTTGCCTCACACCAAACTTCAACTGCAAGCAGTGTACCAACAGTTGTTTAACATCCAATTAACAGCGAGCTAAGAGTTTGTAATGGCTCCGTAAAAATCTGCTCGCTTCGCCTGTAAAATCAGCCGGAGTGTGGCATAATATAATTTCGGCTGGTCTCAATCACCGACCAGCGATCACCAATCACTATTGTTAAGGAGTATTATGCACCTGTACATGATTCGCCACGGGCAGAGTCACGTTAATCTGGCCTCGTGGAACAACGGCAACACGGACGAAGGTCTGACCGACCTGGGCAAACGCCAGGCGGAAGCGGTTGCCATCTGGATGCGCGCGGAGGTGCCGGAAGCAACAGTCCTCTACAGCAGCACGATGCGGCGTGCCCGGGAAACGGCCGCTTTCCTGGAAACAGCGTACGGGCAGAGCGCACGGTACGACGACCGGTTGCGGGAAGTGGGCAACAATCGCCTGGATCATACGCCCTGGCCCAATGACAATTTGCCGCCGGAATATGCCGATTACTGGTCCACCGAGCGACCGTTTGCGCCGGTGACTCCGGCCGTGGAAAAGGCGGAGACGATGATGCACTTCCGCACCCGGGTAGGCCTGTTCATCGAAGAGATCGTGCAGAAGCACCCCGAGGAGATCGTGATCGCCGTCTGCCACGGAGGCGTGATCGAGATCGCCTTCGATCATGTTTTCAACGTCGGCGCTTTCCGCCGTTGCGAAGTGTGGAATAAGAACACGGGCATTACCCACTTCGAGTACGTCAACCATCCCCGGCGGGAAACGTGGCGACTGCACGCCCATAACCGGGTCGAGCACCTGGCCGGCATCGAAGAAACGGTGGTGGCGGAAATCGAAGAAACCCCGGCGTGAGCGAACAAGGGGACGCCATTCTGAGCACCGACCGCGATTTTGTCGACCTGGCCCTGGCGGAAGTGGCGGGGGTGATGCCGGGCGCCCGCCTGCTGGCCCGGCTGGACGAGGCCGGCTGGGATAGTGCAGTTCTGCTCTATGCCTTTCCTGATACCTTCTGGGAACTGGCGGCCCGCTGGCACGCGCACCCGCCAATTTTCATCCGCCATCTGAACCCCGTACAGGCCTCTCGCCCGCTGCCGGAGGGCCCCAACGCCGTCCATGCCCTGAGGGCCACCGCTCTCGACGAATTGGCAGAGTTGATGGATCCGACGCTCCCCTTCTCAATCCAGACCCGCATCCTGACGGATGTGGACTACGGCGCGTATGACGTCAACAATGCCCTTTCCCAGGCGCTGGAGGCGACGACGGGCGCGCCGCTGGACGTACGCAATCCACAGCAGGTGCTGTCGGTGGTTATCGCCCGCTACCAGGGGAAGGTAACCGGTTTTCTCGGCCTCTCGCCCGCTGCTTACAATCTCTCCGACTGGGCCGGCGGCAAGCGCCGCTTTGCGCGGGAAAAGGGGCAGATCAGCCGGGCGGAATTCAAGTTGCTGGAAGCGCTGGAGGTTTTCGGCGTGCCCCTTCCCTCTCGCGGGGTGGCCCTGGACTTGGGGGCGGCGCCCGGCGGCTGGACGCGCATTCTGCGGCAAAAGGAGCAGTATGTCACGGCCGTGGATCCGGCCGGGCTGGATCCACGGCTGGAAGCGGATCCGGATGTGCGCCACAAGCAGATGACGGCCGAGGAATACCTGGCGGGGGAACCGGATCAGTTTGACCTGATCGTCAACGATATGCGTATGGATGCCCGTGACTCGGCCCGGCTGATGGTGGCTTACGCGCCCCAGCTATACCGGGACGGGCGGGCGCTGATGACGTTGAAGCTGCCGGAGGAGAACAGGGAAAACGTGATCGACCACACGTTCAATATCCTGCGGGAAGCGTATGAGATCGTGGGGGCGCGGCAGCTATTTCACAACCGGAGTGAGATTACGGTGTATTTGAAGAGGGGGAGGTAGGGATTGGGGATTGGGGATTAGGGATTTGAGAAACCCCTCCTCTGCAACGGCGCTACCTTAAAGCGCTTCACTACTGGACGGACGGCTGGTAAAAGATTGCCAGGGGCAGGCGGCGCGCCGCGAGCGCTTTTTTCGTCTGGGGACCGTCAAGAAAAAGGACGCGGATACATTGATCATAAGGCATCCAGAGCGTGTGGAAGCTTCCCCTACCACCCATTGCCGCCAGCGCCGCGTTTAACATTTCCAGATAGCCCACATCCACCCAATCGCCCCGGTCCTTTAGCGTGTGCTCAAAATGCGCACCTCGCCAATCAAAGGAAATCTGGATTTCTGACCAATACTGGCCGCTGCCCGATACCTGGATATTCGACGGCTGGAAGATGCCGCGGGAAAGCTCCGCCGTGTTTTCAATCAGGCGCCGGTAATCGTCCTGCAGGTCATAGATCATCTCGGTATCAAACGTCTCACACAGGCCGGGAATTTCCATAAGAATCTGCCAGCCTTCCACTTTATCGTCTTCCCACTGTAATATTTCGTCTTTGATGGCTGCAATCTCGGAGGCCGGATACGGCTCCAGCAGGCCCAGCTCGTCCAGGTGGGCAAACAGATCCCGGACACGGCGCGGCATCCAGGTCAGACGCTGGTCGGGCGCGAGCGGCAGCAGGCGTTGAATTCCCGGATCTTGGCGCTGGGCGTACGTCAGGTAAACGGCTGCCCAGAGGCGGATGGGCCCGTTCTGGCCATCGTCGGGAAGTACCAGGAAATAGAAGCGATCGTCGCTGCCGGCTCCAGCCAGGGACGCGTTCGCCTTATCCACAGCCTCGCCCGCCGTAACCGGCTCCCCCGAGTCGCCAAGGTTTTCGAGAATGGCAGAGTGATCGCGCGCCATCGACCGCAGGTGGGTGAAGGCGTTCGCTTGCGGCGTACTGGCATCCTTAAAGTACCAGATGGTCTCTCGCGCTGCATCCAGGATATCCAGTTTGTGGGGCGGGGAAATGAGGGGCATGCGGGCGGCCCGGGCGACAAAATCCCGGAATTCTGCTTCGCCTAAATGGTCAAAGAGCCCAGCCTCTTTCAAGGTGCGCACAAATTCGACTGCTGTCGTTTGTACCACGGTTATTTCTCCTCCTGCCCGTCAACGCCGGTAGCTCAGCTTATTATTGCACAGACAACCAGGCCATGTAAAGCAAAAACGGCAGAAAGGTCACCAGGCCCAGCCACCACGGCCGGGGTTGTTTGGTCTGGTAAAGCAGCCGGGGCGGGGCGAAGAGGAGCAGGTAGAGGAGAAAGGTGAGGAAGGCGAGCAAAGGGATCGCGGCCGGCGAATAGCGCGTCGAGAGAGCAATGCCAACGGCGGCAAACGCGACGGCCATCAGATTGACGCCGGTCAGGCCCAGGAGCGAGAGGAGCGCGTAGCGCCCGCTGCCCACCTGCACCGTCTGCTCCGCTTCGGAGGAGAGGAGCAACATGTAGATCAGGCTAAGGCCAAACCAGCTTGCGGGCGTTAAGAGGAGATAGATGGTGACGGCCGGTTCGTCGAGGAGGAAGCGGTTAACGCCGATCACGGAGTCGAGAAAGCCGGCGGTGTAGGCGATGGCCAGGGAGAATACGAGGGCGAAGAAAACGCCGAGGACGGCGAGCGGGCGCTTTCCCAAGAGAATCTCGCCCACCCGCGGCCCGGCCGGGGCCAGCTTCTTCAGAGCATAGACCGCGAGGCAGAAGAGCAGGAAGAATAGCCCCAGGATGACCGAATTGATAAATCCCAATTCCTGTAGCTGCTCGGACAAAACAGGTAACAGGAGATAGGCGAGGCCCACCCCAATCAGATCGGCCAGAAAAGGAACCAGTCGCTGCGTTGTACTCTGCATTGTGCGTCTCCACGGTTTATTTCGCGGCTATTATAAACCGATACAGGGCCAGACACGAAAAGACCTCGCCGGACGGAGGGACCGGCGAGGCCCTGATCAAGCAAATCAACGTTTACCGAAAGGGATTAATCCACATCACTGGAGGCAGCCCACAGGTTCAAATCCCCCTCTTTAGCGTAGCGGTCGATCTCCGCCAGCTCTTCTTCGCTGAAGGCGAGGTTGTCAAGGGCGGCGATGTTTTCCTCCAGTTGGGCGACGCTGCTGGCGCCAAAGAGGGCGGAGGTTACCCGGGGATCGCGCAGGACCCAGGCCAGCGCCATCTGGGCCAGACTCTGTCCACGCCGCCGGGCAATTTCGTCGAGGGCGCGGATGTTGGCCAGATTCTCTTCGGTCAGAAAATCCTCGTCGAGGGTGGCGTCTTCGGTCACACGCGACCCTTCAGGGATGTCTCCCAGATATTTGTCGGTGAGCATGCCCTGGGCCAGCGGCGAAAAGGCGATGACGCCCACTCCCAGCGCCTCGGTCACTTCCAGCAGTTCCTCCTCAATCCAGCGGTTGAGCATGGAGTAGGACGGCTGGTGAATGACAAATGGTGTCCCCAGGTCATTGAGGATCGCGGCTGCCTGGCGCGTCTTCTCCGGCCCATAGGAGGAGATGCCGACATAGAGGGCCTTCCCCTGGCGCACCGCCTGGTCCAGGGCCATCATCGTCTCCTCCAGCGGCGTGTCGGGATCCACGCGGTGCGAGTAGAAGATGTCCACGTACTCCAGCCCCATGCGGCGCAGGCTCTGGTCGAGGCTGGCCAGCAGGTACTTGCGCGAGCCCCACTCGCCGTAAGGGCCGGGCCACATATAGTAGCCGGCCTTGGTGGAGATGATCAGCTCGTCGCGATACGGCCGGAGATCTTTCTCCAGAATCCGGCCAAAGGTCTCCTCGGCCGAGCCGGGCGGCGGACCGTAATTGTTGGCCAGGTCGAAATGGGTTACGCCAAGATCAAAGGCGCGGCGGATCATGGCCCGCGCCCGCTCAAAGGGAACGTTGCCGCCGAAGTTATACCAGAGGCCCAGGGTCAGCAGCGGCAGTTTGAGACCGCTGCGTCCGCAGCGGCGGTAGCTCATGTTCTGGTAGCGTTCTGGATCCGGCAGGTAGGCGGGTGTTTCTTGAATATCACTCATCGCTGTCTCCTCTCAGCCGACCGGCACGTCGCCGCAAAGGTGGACGTGCAGGCCCATCGCGTCGAACATCGCCGCCTTGGCTGCCAGGACCCGGTCGGCCGTGGCTGCGTCGGGCGCATAGGCGACATTCAGGTGGTTAGATTTGTGTCGGGCCATCATCTGGTCGCGGGTAACGCCATGGAGGACGGCGTGCATGATCGGCCACTGGGGCGTGGTCGCCTGCCAGCGACGCTCTGTCTCGGCCAACGGCAACTCGACCACCGTACCCCGGCCGATGTCACAGTGCAGGGCATCGTCCAGCACATACACGCGGCTCCAGACAATCTCGCCCGGCTTGCTGATCCCTTTGAGGGTGCCACCGCCGAGGCGGAAGTACATGGGCGGTTGCCGCTCGCTGCGCGCCCCGGCGTACCCGTCGATAAAGTGCGAGGCCGGGGCTGCACCGGAAATCTCAAAGACCCAGACAAAGTCGTCCACGCCGTCTCCCCGGTAATGCTCGCCCCAGCGTAGGTCGTGCAAGGTCGTCGCCGGATCCAGTCCGGCAGCGGTCCAGACACGGTTGGTGACCAGCGCGTCGAGGCCGGCGCCCTCGTCCACTTCGTTGAAGTGTGGCAACGGCTGGCCGGGATAGAGTTCCTCGCCGGTTTCTGCATGGTAGACGGGGGGGCGCTCCACATTGTTCAGGAGCCCTTCCGCCAGATCTGAAGCCGGGACCATGTCCTTGAGCCCCTGCTGGTACTGGATGCCAATGGCATCACAGCCGAAATCATAGGCGATGCGCATGGCGGCGATGTACATCTTTAACTGTTCCAGGATCTGGGCATCGGTCAGTTCGGTTGCTTCGTCGCTGCCGGTGACAAAAGTCACTCCACGATCGTCCAGCCAGGCGTGGGCTGCCTGGGCTTTTTCGTCGCCAACCTCGCGCATGGCTGCCACCAGCGCCGACTGGCTCAGGCGCTCCTTGTAGACCCCGGCCGGATTGAGCAATTCGTCGTCGATGATCGCGTTGTACATGCCCATACAGCCTTCGTCGAATACACCCAGGATCGCCTTGTTCCAGCGCAGGTGCTCGGCCAGACGGCGCCCCAACTCGGCCTCACCGGCCGGTAACGCGGCCGGGTCCAGCGGCCGACAATGCCCCGTATCGTGGTCGATCTGCCCTTCTGCCAGCCACTGGCGGATACCGCGGCGGAAGAAATCATCCTCGAACCCTTTGCTCCAGATGGTGCTGTAAGGGACACCGGCCTTGGCCAGGCTGCCGTTGAGGTTG
>Ga0207752_1000955_pt1 | contig 13574 bp, 9 predicted proteins | sample Pon2CUnioCityCA_6_FD_187272 | JGI IMG/M metagenome (GOLD analysis project Ga0207752, IMG submission 187272) | Marine sediment microbial community from Union City, CA, USA - Pond 2C Sediment 2 (SPAdes) | ecosystem: Environmental > Aquatic > Marine > Intertidal zone > Salt pond sediment ... | reverse complement strand
CGGCTGAGCGAGCCGTAATGTCCCGTGACCTCCAATTGCACGGTATCGGCGTCAATGCTCTCCAGAACGGCCGAGAAACTCTGACCGGTGCTCGAATCGAGCGGGACGTTCGAGATGGTGATCGTCGAGCCACTATGAACGGGCACGACGTTCGTGATGCCGGTCAGTTCGGTCCCCAGCATCCCGGCCAGCGTGCTGAATCGGTCCTCGGGATCCGTCAGGCCGGAGATCGCCACTTGGCCGATCCAGTAGCGAATGACATCGAGGCCCGATTCTGCGCAGGCGCGCGCGTTCGCCAGCTTGCGCTGGTTTTCCGCGACCTGGACGTTGGCTCCGGATAGGGTGGCCATGGCTGTGACGAGTGCGGCGAACATCATGATGAAAATAAGCGATAGAATCAGTGTAGAACCTTGGCGGCAGCGGCGTGGGAAATGTTCAGCCCGTGTCATATTTCCCCCCTCTTGAACGACGGACAGATAATCGTACAGCAACAAACTTCTATGGCCCAAGTAAACTATAGGCGATAGACGGGTCGATGCCAAACGCCGGCCGTCGGGGAACGAGAATAGGCTAAAATGCGTCGCTTCCGCGCCGGAGTCCGGCGGCGACATTATCGGGGGTACTCTTGCTCGGCGAAGTAGGAGCTCCGCGCAAAGGGCGAAGACAGGACCCAGGAAAACCCGATTTCGCTCGCCCGGTCCTTCCACCATGCGAATTTCTCGGGCCTGACGTACTCGACCACGTCGAGCGAGGTTTTGGAGGACTTGAGGTACTGACCAATCGTAATGCGATCACATCCCGCTTCCCGCAGGTCCCGTAACACTTGTTCCACTTGTGCAGCGGTTTCGCCCAGGCCGAGCATGATGGACGATTTCGTCGGCACGCCGGCGTACCGGTCCCGCGCCATTCTGAGCAATCGCAGGGAGAGCTTGTAGTCGCCACCGGCTCGGGCGACCGGATACAGCGACGGGACCATCTCCACGTTATGGGCAAAGACGAAGGGCAGAGCGTCTTCGAGGATCTCCAGTGCCCGCTCCTGGCAGGCCTTGAAGTCCGGCGTGAGGATCTCGAATCGCACGGATGGGCACTGCCGTCTGACCTCATGGATGCAGTCGCGAAGGTGCCCGGCGCCTCCCTCCGGCAGATCATCTCGATTGACGCTCGTGACGACCAGATACCGGACGTTCATCCGCCGGGCCATATCGGCCAGCCGGGCCGGCTCCGTCGGATCGGGCGGTGCCGGCTTGCCCGTCGCCACGGAGCAGAACTTGCAGTTGCGCGTGCAGACGTTGCCCAGGATCAGAACGGTCGCCGTACCCCGGCCCCAGCACTCGCCCCGGTTGGGGCAATTCGCGTTCGTGCAGATCGTCTCCAGCCCCAGCGAGTCCAGCGTCTCGCGGGTGTGCTGGAAATCATGGCCCGCCGGCCACGGCCTGCGAAGCCACGGCGGCAGTTTGCCTGCCTTGGTGCTCATCGTTGCGATCCACCGAGATAGCGAACGAGCAAGTCGGCCAATTGCGACTTGATCCGGCTCATGTCGTACGCACGTCCCGTTTCGTTCCGGGCCGATGTCATCTCTACGCCGTCCAGCCCGCACGGGATCATGCAATCGAAGATACTCAGGTCGTTCTGGATATTGATGGCCATGCCGTGGCACGTCACGAATCGCGATACACGCACCCCGATAGACGCGATCTTCCTGTGACCCACCCAAAGGCCCGGGAAGCCCTTCCGCCGCTGGCTCTCCACGCCCAGCCCGGCCAACAGCTCGATCCCGATGGTCTCCAGGGTCCGAATGTACTGATTGATGTCCAGGCGCAGCTCTTGCAGGTTCAGGATCGGGTAGAAAACGAGCTGCCCCGGATTGTGGGCGGTCGTCCCGCCGCCCCGACGAATCGCCACGACGTCAATTCCGCGCCGAACCAGCTCTTCTTCGCCGCCGACCAGCTTGTTGGCGCTCTTGCGGGCCCCCAGCGTAATCACCGGTGGATGCTCCACGGTCAGCACCGTATTCGCTATGCGGCCGGTCCTGCGCTGCTCCTGCAACTCATGCTGCAGTGCCAGCACCCCCGGATACGCCGCCAGTCCGCAGTCGCGGATTTGTAGCGTGCAACCTGTTCTCTGTTCTGTCGATTGCTTCACGCCCACAATTCTACCATTCCTCGGGCCGATTGCACATGCCTCGCCCGGCGAGTACATGCGATGATCCTTGGTCGTGCACAAGCGACCATGAGAGGGGGCGGTCAAACGCACAATCGGCAAGCTATTCGACTTTCCGCGATTTTTGGGATAATCGCTGGGCATGAACCGTCTGTATTGACGCGGCAAACGGAATTCTGTATGTTGCGCTTTGGATGCGGCTCTTGCTGCTCGAAACCTGGTTGACGGGAATCGCGAAATGATCAAGATAACGGGATATATCGAGAAAGACCCTGAGACGGGTTTTTATGTGGCGGTTGTGCCTGGCATTCCGGGGGCACATACGCAGGCGGAGACACTCGACGAGTTGCAGGAGAACCTGCGAGAAGTCGTCGAATTGTGCCTGGAAGAGATGGATGAAGAGACGAGGAAGCACATCCCGCAGTTCGTCGGTATTCAGCAGCTTGAGGTAGCCGGGTGAGCAAGCTGGAGCTCATCGATGCTCGCCGGATGGAGAAGATGCTGCTTGCTCTGGGTTTTGTGAAGGTTCGCCGGAAAGGCAGTCACGCCTTCTACAGACATCCCGATGGAAGAACCACAACCCTGCCACATCATAAGGGCAGACTGCTCGCGCGGCCCTTGACTCGGGAAATCCTGCGCGAGATTGAGATCAGCGTCGACCAATACAACCGATTCTTGGCGGAGTAGCGCCGAGCGCTTCACTTGTCCACATCACTCGAATAGCAGCTCGCCGAGGGCTTCGTGTACGGCGTCCTCGAGTGTTTCCGAGATCGTCGGGTGCGGGAAGGTGATCTGGCGAATGGGCTCGCACGTGCCGATCAGCGTCCGGGCGAAGGCTGCGAACTCCGTCGCCATCTCGCCGACCATGCTGATGCCCACGATCTCATTCATCGCGTTGTCGCGAACTGCGTGGAACTGCCCGCTCGCGAGGTTCTCTGCATGACAGCGTCCGTTGGCCCGGTAGAAACCCTTGCCGATGGATATGTCCCTTCCGTCCGCCTGGCACTTTTCCTCCGTCACGCCCACCGAGGCCACCTCCGGGAACGTAAAGACGACGCGCGGAATCAATGCATAATCCAACATCTCCTCGCTGTTGCCGGTGGCGTTGGCTGCGGTGATTTCCCCCTCGGCCGTAGCCCCGTGCGCCAGGTAAGTCGTGCCCACGGCGTCGCCCAGGGCGTATACGCCGGGCACGTTCGTTTCCATCCTGCTGTTGATCTTGATAGCCGGGCCGTTCATCTGAAGCTTCAGCGCTTCGACGGTCTCCTTGTCGACCGCGGCCCGCCGGCCGACGGCCACCAGCACCTTCTCGGCCTCGATGATCTGCCCGCCGTCCAGGCTGACCTTCGCGGGCGATGTGCTCTTGTCCACGGACATGACCTTCCGGCCCGTGATCGATTCGATCCCCAGGTTCTTGAGCTCGCGCTCCAGCAGCCGGCTCACCCACGAATCCTCCATCGGCAGCAGTCGCTCCAGCGCCTCGACGATCGTGACCTTCGCGCCCATGACGGCGTACACACAGGCCATCTCGCAGCCGATCACGCCGCCGCCGACGATCACCATGGACTTCGGAACCTGCGGCAGCGACAGGGCCTCTTTGCTGCTGATGATCGTCTTTCCGTCAAAGGGAATGCTCGGAATCTGGATGGGCTCGGAGCCGGTTGCCAGGATGATCTTGCCGGCCTCCAGCTCACGAGTCTGCCCGCTGGAGGTGACCCGGATTTTCCCGGGGGCTGTGACGATGGCCCGGCCTTCGATGTGGGACAACTTGTGGGCCTTGACGGTGCCCGCCATCCCCTTGCGGCTACCGAGAATGATAGCCTCTCGCCGCTGCTGAATCTTGGGCCAGTTCGGCGTAGCCGACGGAATATCGACGCCCATCTCATCGGCGTGGCGGGCCCGCAGCAGCAGGTGGGCCGTGGCCAGCAGCGTCTTGGACGGGATGCAACCCCAGTTCAGGCAGGTGCCGCCGAGAAACTCCTTCTCGACCACGGCGACCGTCGCCCCTCGCTGCGCACACCGCCTCGCCGCCCTGAATCCACCCGGCCCCGCACCGATCACTACCACATCAAAACGTTCCGCCATGCCTGTATTCCCCATTCCTGCATTGGTTTACGTTGTGTTCGCGGGCACTCGCATGCGCCGGCCGTCGTGGGAGGAGTATACACGACACGGACGGATGTTTCCAGCGTTTTCGCCCACATGGAACCTAACGGTGTGTGCCCCAATGTCGTGGCGGGCCACCTGTCATTCGGCATGTGGAGCCCGCCCCATCCTTTCGGTTGTCATGTCGAGCGGAGCAAAGCGCAGCCGAGACATCTGCCTGCGCATGATGCGTGCTTGGCCTTCGCGGCCAGACCCCTCGACTGCCGCTCGGGGTGACAGAAAAGGCCTGTCCTCCCACAAAACATGGTCAAACACACCTAACGCTTCTTCCCCGGTGGCAGCAGGTGAATTTCCCAGATGGTGGGGCCGTCGGTGGCTTCGAGGATGTTGAGGCGGACGTGCCGGGCCGTGACTGCCGTGAAGCTCTTGGCGTACTCATCGCCGATGCCCGTGCCCTTGAGAAACGTCTTCCAGGTTTCGCCGTCCTTGTATTGCAGCTCGAACTGCCGGACGCGGTCGTAGGCCTCGCTGATGGCCACCCGGTCGAACGTCATCGGCTTGCCCAAGTCCACCTCGATCCACGCCTGCTTGACGCCGGCGTCGGTGGCCCACCGCGTGCCCGGGTCGTCGTCAAATGCCTTGCCCGGGCCATAACTCTGATGGTTCTGAAAGACGTTGGAGGCCTTCGCCTTCTTGCCGCTCGCCAGCGATGCCGAGGCGATCGGAATCGGCTCGATATCGCCGGCGGGCCCATCGAGTTCCAGCTTCACGATTGTGTCGATCTCCTGCCGGTGTTGTGGCGGCACGCGGATCTTGATGCCATCTCTTGTCCGCCGCGTGATGCCTGCCCCCCCCGTCAGGAGGGAGGATCTCAGGATGCGTCTCGGCAGGTCGGGTAGGGTGACCGTCTCGCCCGGCCAGGCAAGGACATGCACGTAGATCGTGTTGCCCTTGTACGTGCTGGCGAGTTGGGCGGTGGCCTTGATAGGGCCGCCGCGCGTGCCATAGATGCTCTCGCCGTACCGGTGAAGCCAGTCGCCCATTTCCTTGAGCCGGTCCATCTGCCTCGGCTCGATCCGCCCATCGGGCATCGGGCCGACATTGAAGAGGAGGTTGCCGTCGCCGCCGGTGACGCGGACCAGCGTCTGGATGCACTCCTTCAGCGACTTCATCCGGTCGTTCGGCTTCCAGGCCCACTGCTGGCAGATGGTCATGCAGGTTTCCCAGGGCCGGTCGTTCTGGAAGCCGCCGATGCGCTGTTCCGGCGTGTCGTGGTCAGCGGGCAGGCCGGCGCGGTTGTTGATGATCACGTGCGGCTGCAACCGCCGGATCATCTTGATCAGGGTCTCCGAGTCCCAGTCCTTCGCGCTGCCGCCCAGGCCGTCGAACCAGATGATGTCGATCGTGCCGTAGTTGCTGCAGATCTCGCGGAGCTGCCCGTGCAGAAACTCGATGTAGCGCTGATGGGTGGCCGTGCGATAGTCCGGGTGATACCAGTCCACGGGGGAGTAGTAGTAGCCCAGCTTGAGGTCCGCCTTGTGGCACGCGTCGGCCAGCTCCTTCACCACGTCCCGCTTGAAGGGCGAGTTCGTGACCTTGTAGTCGGTGAGTTTGCTGTCGAACATGGAGAAGCCGTCGTGGTGCTTGGACGTAAAGACGAGGTAGCGCATCCCCGCGTCCTTGGCCATCTGCACCCACTCGTCGGCGTCGAACTGGACGGGATTGAATTGCTTGTAGAGGTTGTCGTAGACCTCGACCGGGATTTCGCCTTTGCCGCCGGTGCCGCGACGTTCGCCCCCGCGCGACCAGCCGATCTCGGTGCCCTTGAGGCTCACCGGTCCCCAGTGAATAAAGAGCCCGAATTTCAATTCCCGCCACGCCTGGACGTCCTCATCCCCGGCCCGGAGATAGCTCTTCTCCTCGGCCCCTCGCACGACCGGCGGGGCCGTCCACCCAGAGCGCATTGCCACGATGAACGCAATGCAGACCACCTTCCGTACATAGCTGCCGGCAGGCATACGTGAGTGCATGATCGGCTCCTTTCCAATCTTTTCGTTGAATGCGAGACCCCTCCAGTATACCCCGGTCCGCCGGGATTGGAAGCCGAAACGCACCCTTGGCCGTGGGTCGACCCCTTCTTAGTATCTCGCGTGGTGTCCACCTCCGGGAACGGGCCGTCTGAATCCTGTTCGCCATCAGAAGGCGGGTGCGGACCGGCCGTGTTTTTCACGACTTTTCTTTGAGAAAATGGTTGTAAATCCCCCAGTCGGGGGTGTAGAATGTGAATAGCTGGGAAACCAAGGCGGGCTCAATGCGATTTATATTCTCAGCCGTTATCATATTTCCGCAGCATCGATCATATCCGCCGGCCTTCGTTGCCCCATGCTTCGGTTGTGGCTGCGCTGTCTCGACGGCGTCCGGCCCGTACGTGAAGCCATCATAGATTGAAGGATGCGGAGAAATGGAGAGCAACAGAAAACCCGTTATCGTGGTCGTCGTCTGCGCCCTGGTTGCAGTGTCTTGCCCGCTCGCGCGCGCCCAATACGGCGGCGGCACTGGAGAGCCGAACGATCCCTACCTGATCTACACGGCCGAGCAGATGAACGCCATCGGCGCCGACCCCAACGACTGGGACAAGCACTTCCAGCTCATGGCCGACCTCGACCTGTCCGCCTTCGACGGCAAAGACGGCCGACCCCCATTCAACATCATCGGCTTCCTTGGGAGATTGGGCCGGCCAGCACGACCGGGTACGGGGGCGCAGACTCCGGGCACGGCGGTCCGTACCCTGGGCGTCTTCGCAGGCGTCTTCGATGGCAACGGTCACAGCATCGCAAACTTCAGCCATAGCGGAGAGGCGGGGGTGGGGCTCTTCGGGGAGGTCTCCGGCCCTGACGCCGAAATCAAGAATCTCGGACTCATCGATCCCAACGTTGATACGCCCGACGGGTCATTCACCGGCGCGCTCATAGGTCATTTGGGGAAGGGTAGTGTCTCGAACTGTTATGTCGAGGGGGGACTTGTTTCATGCAAGTCTCAAGCCGGTGGTCTCGTGGGAGCAAACGAGGGGACCGTCATGAATTGCCACTCAACGGGTGCAGTAACCGGCACGCTTGACACCGGTGGTCTCGTTGGATACAACATGGGTACCATCAATGGCTGTCACTCTACAGCTACCATCTCCGGCACCCGTGACGTCGGCGGGTTAGTGGGCTTGAATGACTCGGGAACGATCTCGGGCTGCTATGCGACAGGCGGTGTCAGTGGGGCCACATACGTGGGCGGCTTGGTGGGATACGATTGGCAGTACGGCAAGGTCACGGGCTCGTATGCAACAGGGAGCGTTAGTGGAAGTGGTTTCGTGGGCGGCTTGGTGGGAGAGGGTGGTGTGATCGTGAATTCGTATGCCACAGGAAGTGTCACTGGCAACCATGCCGTTGGCGGCTTGGTCGGGGGACATAGTAACGCTGAAGGCTGCAGTTCGTCCGGCACAGTACGGGGCGAACATCACGTAGGGGGGCTCGCAGGAACCGCCGGCATCATGACAAACTGTCGTTCGACCGGCAATGTCGAGGGCGACGAGCATGTTGGTGGTATAGCCGGATCGAATAGTGGCAGAATCGTCGGTTGCTGTGCCACGGGCAGCGTAACCGGCGACAATCTCATTGGCGGCCTCGTAGGCACGAATGAGGGTGACATCACAAGCAGCTATTCGACTGGTGCCGTCTATGGATTCCAGGAAGCGACCGCCATGGCGGCCGACACAGTCGGCATGCCCACAAGGCCCCTTCCCGGGCCATGGCCGACTCGTCCCGACAGATATGCGGGCGGGCTCGTTGGATATAACAGGGGCTCTATCATGAACTGCTATTCAATTGGCGCCGTTCATGGGACCAGAGACCTCGGCGGCTTTGTTGGACACAACCTTGGCTCCATCGTGAATTGCTATTCGATTGGGGCCGTTCATGGAAGCACGGAGCTCGGCGGCTTCGTGGCGGTGGGCGCTCCCGGGGATGTCATCGGTTCTTTCTGGGATATCGAGACAAGCGGGCAGACCGCCAGCGCCGGTGGGCGAGGCAAGGCTACTGCCGAGATGAAGATGGCCACTACGTTCTTGGGTTGGGGTGCACTGGTCAGCGAGGGAGTATGGACTATTGATGACGGAAACGACTACCCAAGGTTGCTCTGGGAGAACGATTCGGGCGAGCTGATTCGATCTGCCTATGCCCTAGGAACAGGGACGCCGGAGGACCCCTACCTGATCTACATCCCCGAGGATCTGATCCTGGTCGGCTGGTATCCGTCCGGTTGGGACAAGCACTTCAGACTGATGGCGGACGTCGACCTCTTCGAGTATCCAGGGAAGACATTCGCGATCGGCGACGCCAAGACCCCGTTCAGCGGGGTCTTCGATGGGAACGGGCACACGATCTCGAACCTCAATTACATATCGGCGGATTATGCCCCGGCAGGGTTGTTCGGACGCGTTGAGGACCCCAACGCCGAGATCCGAAATCTGGGTCTGGTTGATCCGAATGTGGACGCTCCCCAGGCACGGGGCGTCGGCTCGCTCGTTGGGGATCTGGCCAAGGGGGCCGTGAGGGACTGCTACGCAGAGGGCGGGCGCGTTCTTGGGCGGACCTGTGTCGGCGGCCTTGTCGGCGAGTTCCACCAATCGTTGCCCTACGACGAATCCTTTGTGATACAGAAGTGCCATTCTACGACGGAGGTTCGTGGAGAAAGTGTGATCGGAGGCCTCGTGGGAAGAAGCGGCCATGGTATTGTTGTGGCATGTTATGCGACCGGCACCGTAACCGGCGGCGGCACAGTCGGGGGCCTGGTGGGGGGAAATAGCCTCGATGGTATTGTCGCAGAATCCTACGCGACAGGTAACGTTAGCGGGGGTTCCCGAGTGGGCGGACTGCTGGGAAGCAGCACCCGCGATACAATAGTCCGCGATTGCTATGCATCCGGCAGTGTGTCGGGCAGCAAGGAGGTAGGCGGGCTTGTAGGATGGATTTCGTACGCTATCATCGCAGATTGCTACGCGACCGGCCTTGTTACGGGCGGAGCGCCTGCTGGCGGTTTGGTCGGTTACGACTACTGGGAGAATAGCGGCAGTATTAGCTCATCCTTTTGGGATGTTGAAACCACCAGGCAGGCCACGAGTGACGGCGGAGAGAGCAAAACCACTGCTGAGATGCAGAACCCCGCCACGTTCATGGACGTCGGCTGGGACTTCGTCGGCGAGACCGACAACGGCACCGAAGACGTCTGGTGGATTGACGACGGACAGGACTATCCGAGACTGTGGTGGGAAGCTCTGAATTGATGATGGATGATTGATTATTGATGATTTGGGCGAACGACGGAGCACAAAGCGCTGCGATAGACGAATAGGAGAAAGCAAATCGCAGAATGGCGCGGTAAGATCCCCCTAAGAAGTGTGCGTGGCCGAATATCCTGGCGGGCCTTTTGCTATTGGTTGTGTCAAGCGAAGCACCCTCTTCTCCTGTCTTGTCGAGCGGAGCGAAGCGTAGTCGAGACATCTGCCTGCGGACGAGGCGCGCTTCTCCTTCTTGGCCAGACCCCTCGACTGCGCTCGGGGTGACAGACGAGATCCGTCCTGCCACAAGACATAGTCGCACCCGAAAAAGCGGGCGGTAAATCCCTCAGCGCTGAATGGTTGCACTATCGGGGCTACTGTCGGCTTAGCCAGTCGTCGGCGAATTCGGCGAGGTCGGCGGGATCGATCTTGCCGCTGGTATCGAAATCATATCCTCGGCAGGCATCGGGGGTGGGGCAATCGGCCCTCCAGTAGCGGGCGAGCAGGGCGAGATCGCGGGCGTCGATCCGGCCGCTGAAGTCGAGGTCCTTCCCACGCCGGCGGTAGAGTTGGTCGAGGTATAACGACTGCGGCTCGAGCATGTCGCCTCGCCCCTGCCCTTCGAGGAAATCCTCCGGGGCGGTATTGTTCGGGGTGCCGAGCACGACGCGGGAGACCGAACCGCTGGTCCCGATCACGTAGCCCCATTTCCACTGGCGCGAGACGATCAGTTTGCTGCCGCAGCGATATGTGCCGTGGGTATTCCAGAAGACCGATTCGGTGGTCGAGTGCCCGTGCAGGACCGTGCCGTATGGGCGGTACGTGGCCTCCAGCAAGTCGCCGTCCACGTACATGCTGTCGAAGAGGTTCGCCGGGCTCAGGTGCATGTGGAAGTCGCTGGCCAGGCGGCCGTCGACCGCCCGGCACCGGAAGATCACGTTGCCGCTGGTCCACATGCTCTTGAAATCGTAGTTGTGCCGGGTGTGGTAGGCGGTGCAGTCGATGAGGAGGCAGTCACTGCCTCGGAGCGTGTACCCGTAGCCGTTGCCTCCGCCGCCTTCATACTGCGGCCGTGCCACGACGCAGTTGCGCACCGTGATGTTGCGGGACTGGCTCAGCAGGATGATGTTGGAGAGGGTATGATAATCGTGGACGTTGGTCCGTGGGCGATACGTCTCGACATTCTGGATCCAGCCGTTGGTGACGTGATCGAACTCGATGACGTGCGAGCCGTGGACCTCATACGCCGCGGTGCCGCTGGTATCATAGTCATTGTCTCCCAGACCCGGCGTCGGGTTCTCTTGCATCCCGATGGATAGATGCTCGATCCCGACCTCCTGGATATGCGGCGCCACTTTGTAGACGCGGGCGGCGTCGCGTGTCTTGAGAGCGTACCGGGTCGGGATGTCCACGGTAATGGTATTGAGTGCTGTGTCGACTGCCGTGACCTGCCGATAGAACGTGATGCCCCGGAGACTCGAAGTCCATCGGCCGGTCATGCCATGCTCGGCGATGAAATCCTCCGTGCAGTCGCTCCGCAACACGACCCAATCACCCACATTGAATCGAAGTTCCGGTACTCGCCAGTTGCCTTCTTCGAGGGTTTCGGCCACGGGAATGCCGTGGGTGGGGTGGGCGACGTCTTCGGTGATTTCGACAGTCGTGCCGGATAGAGGCGTGTGCCATCCGCCGGATTCGGCCTCCACGAGAATGACGGACTTGCCGCGCATGTACGTCTCGTCGTTGAAAAGGAAGGTTCGGCCGGGTCCGGCTCCCCGCAGCACGACGCCGCTGCGCTGGATGCGGAGCGCGCAATCCGATCCATCTGGAGGCCGGATGCGGTACGTCCCGGCGGGCAGATAGACCACACCGCCGCCGATGGTGCTGATGTCGTTGATTGCCGCCTGGATGGCGCTCGTGGCGTCGGCAGCGCCGGTGTTGTCGGCGTAGTAGGGGGCCTGCGTGACGTCGACCGTCTCGCCCGGTGGGTCGGCCGGGATGGGCGCCTGGCCGCAATGATAGCCGGCATAGGAGAAGTCGTGGAGGAATCGGCCCCAGTGATCCTTGTAGCCGGGCTTCCAGTCCTCAGGATACAAGCTGCTGCGCCATCCCACCGCTGGCGAAGCCGCCAGAATCACCGCCCCTATAGTCAGCAGAACGACTCTTCGGCCATTCATCTCCACGCTCCTCCGCATCTTGCGGCCTTGCTCACGTTGTGCAGTTGCCATTCGGAAGAACCGGCATCCTGCCGTCTATTATAACGACTTCGGTCGTGCCGGCACAAGAGAAAGGCCGCGGCGCTCGAAATCCTAATCTCAAAACCCGAAGCAAGGACGAATGGCCGAATCCCGAAATCCAAAACGGGACCGTCGGGTCGCGACAGCATTTCCGTCATTTGAACTTTGTATTTTGGGTTTGTTTCGGATTTCGTGTTTCGTGCTTCGGGTTTTCGTTTTCGGTGGCTTGGTCAGGTTTTGACGACGGAGGTCTGGGCGGCGTGGAACATTCGGACGCCGCCGCGGTCGAGCTGGAGGGTCAGGCCGTTCTCGGGGTCTACGCCGATGCAGTTGCCGGTGAACCGCTTGCCGTTGTAGGACAGAGTGATCCGCTGGCCCAACTGAGTGCTCAGGTGGCTCCAGGTCTTGATGATCTGCTCTCTGCTCCGTTCGGCCAGGCGGAGCCAGTGGTCGAGCGAGGTGAGCACCCGCTTGGCGACCGTGATACGCCGGCATCGGGCGCCGCTTGCCAAGTCGAGACTGGTGGCAGTTGCCTGCAAATCCGCCGGGAAGCTGCCCTGCGTTTGATGGCAGTTGATGCCGATCCCGATGATGTGGATGCCGGAGGCTGGTAGGGCGAGCGTCCCCGCTCGCCCTGGGTTGCCGTGCGAGGCCGCACGCCCCACAATCCTCGGGACTTTGGATTCGAGCAGGATGCCGGCGACCTTCCGGCCGTCGAGGATGATGTCGTTCGGCCACTTGATTCGGGCTTGGTGGCTGCCCACTTGGCCAATGGCCTCCGCCACAGCTACGGCGCAGGCCAGCGAGAGCAGCTCGCCGCCGATGGTGTAGCCGGTCAGCACGACGGAAAACAGCAGGCTGTCTCCGCGGTCGCCATACCATTTTGCTCCGGTGCGTCCGCGTCCGGCGGTCTGTTCCTCCGCGAAGACGACGAGCCCGGCGTTGTCCGGATTGCGAGCGTACTCGGCGGCGACGTCGCTCGTGCTCGACGTGCGGTCGTAGACGAGCACCTTCTTGGCGATCCGCCTGGTTCTCAGATTGGCCCGGATAAGGTCCGGGTCGAGCCGGTCGTCAATGGTCATGCGCGTGTCTCGTATCTGCCATCTCGTATCTCGCGTCCGCCCATGTCTGTGCCATCGTTCGAGATGCGAGATACGATCGTGCTATCTGTCGAGGCCGATGTCCGCGGCGTCCGCCGAATGGGTGATGGCGCCAACGGCGATGCGATCGACGCCGCACTGGGCGATCTCCGCGACGTTGTTCAGGTTGATGTTGCCGGAGGCCTCCAGCAGCGGCTTGCCCTCCTTGCACATCTCATCGCGCATCTCGACGGCGTGCTTGAGTTGCCACTGCCCCATGTTGTCCAGCAGAACGATGTCGATGCCGGGGATCTTCAGGACGTGATTCAATTGGTGATCCACATGGTCCACTTCGACTGCCACGAACTTGAGGCCGCGGATGGTTCTGGCCTCCTCGATGATTCGGCGCAGTTTCGCGGGAAAGTTCCTGCCCAACTCCACAAGGTGGTTATCCTTGATCAGGATCCCGTCGTAGAGACCGAGCCGGTGGTTGTATCCTCCGCCGCAGCGGACGGCATATTTCTCCAGGAGCCGCCAGCCGGGCAGCGTCTTGCGCGTATCGTAGATCTTGGCTTTCGTTCCCTTGATGGCGCGGACGTATCGGCTCGTCGTCGTGGCGATGCCGCTGAGTCTCTGCAGGAAGTTCAGCATCACGCGCTCGACGCT